>SXGS01755531.1_pt1 | contig 74500 bp, 61 predicted proteins | sample 3174681 | NCBI WGS metagenome assembly SXGS01 (sample SAMN11356861, study PRJNA531348) | freshwater metagenome | isolation source: freshwater sample F1-80 | place: China: Fuxian Lake, Yuxi | collected 2017-12-25
TCGTCACGAACCCCCACTTTTGGTGAGGGGTCCGGTGCCGAAAAATCATGCTTGGTTAACGGATTGAAAGATTCAACAGGGGGAATTTCAAAGCTTAGCTGACCCCGTTTTTTGTCCAGCATTTGGGGTCCACCTTAGACCAAGAGCGGAGATCGGGAGTACGTCTACTACCGCTGCACGCAGTATCACAAGGGCTTACATCCCCGAACACGGCTAACGGAGGGAGACCTCGACTCCCAGATGCTCGCCCTGTTCGACAAACTGAGGGTCGAAGATGCCGAGTTCCGGGACACGTTCCGGGAGCAGTTGAGGAAGGCGACGAATTGGGATCTCAATGGCTCAATTGAACGTGACGTTGAATTGCAAGGAAAGCGAAATCAGATCATCCATCAGCAGAGGCAACTCTTGAACCTGCGACTCCTCGAAGAGATCAACGCTGACACCTACGCTGCAAAGGCCCAAGAGCTACGGGACGAGGAGGCAGGGTTGCGGCTCCAGATCGAGGGGGCGAGCCGCAATCGCAACGAAACCATCGACATTGCGATCAAAGCGTTTGAACTTTCTCAAAACCTACGGGCCAAATGGTTTGCAGCCGATTGGGCTGCAAAACGCCGAATCCTCGAAATCGTGTGTTTGAACTGGAAGCTCGACGGCGTAAGTCTTGTCCCTGAATGGAGAAAGCCCTTCGACCTGTTGGCCGAAGGGCTTCAAAAGAAAGATAGTCGGGGCGAGAGGATTTGAACCTCCAACCTCTTGCACCCCAAGCAAGCGCGCTATCCAGGTTGCGCCACGCCCCGATCAATGTTTTGTTTTTATCGGCATTTCCCAAGTGAAGTCAAGGAGGGTTATTGGGATTCCCCTGAAAGGCCAAAAAGGAAGGCCAAAAAAACAGGGAAATGAAGTTTCCCAGTTGAACCTGGGCTTGGTTTTTGGGACAATATAGTTACCTGCCTAGTTTGCCCAACCTAAATAACAGATAAGTTGTTTTTGCCCAGCCGGAATCAAACCGCAATGAAGCCCCTCCCCTTTTATTTCCAGCCCTTCTTGGGAATGCCCCTTTTTGCCTTATTGATTGGCGGTGGAACCCTTTTGGGCCAAGCCACCGACCCGGGCACCCCTTATCCCCGTATCCTCCGTACCATACCTGCCGGAGCAACCATCGGGGCGACAACAACCTTGTCACTCCACGGCATGGACTTGGAAGCACCCAAAGAATTCCTGACCACCCACCCCGGGCTCAAGGCGAAACTGGTTCTGGAGGAAGCCCAGAAAAAGGATCCCAAGGCGGCTCCACCTCCCAATCCGAAAATCGAATTAACCGTGGACGCCTCGGTTCCTGTGGGAATGCATGGGGTTCGGGTTATCAATAGTTGGGGCACCAGCAACCTTTGCCTTATTCCCATTCACCGTTTGGCCCAAGGGGTGGAAAAGGAGCCAAATAACGACCTTGCCGAAGCGACCAATCTTCCCTGGAAATCGTGGATGACCGGAACCATTTCCGGATCCACCGATGTGGACTACTATTCCGTGGAGGTTCCTGCCAACAGCCCCTTGGTGGTTTTTTGCCAAGTCGGAGCCATCAACTCCGGAGCTCAACCCCGCATCGAGTTGATAAGTCCGACCGGGAAACCGTTGCGAATGAATCATTCCCATCGGGTTAATGATGCCTTGATATGCTGGCGATCCACGGCCGCCGGGAAATATAAAATTCGGGTCAGCGAATTGGCGTACAACCGGGGAGATGAAGGTGCCCAGTACCAGCTTTACGCAGGACCAGGGCCATGGGTGGAAACTCCCACGCCCCTTGTTATGGGGAAATCCAAAAACCAACCTATAACCTTGACAGGCTTTGGCTTGGACCCTGCCAAGCCAGGAAAAGGATTTGGCGGAGAGTCGGTTTCTTTGGTGACCCAACCTTCCCAATTCAGATCTTTAACCTACTTTGGCCGTCCAGAAAGGTGCCCCAAAGGGGAGTATTTTTCATTGGAACCTGCCCTCCCTTCCGGGAGCCCTGTTGAACCGCTTTTCGTGGAAACCACGGACCTGGTGGTGGTCACGGAAAAAGAATCCAACAACACCCCTGAAACCGCCCAGGAGGTTCCGTTGGGTGCAGATATCACCGGGAGGATGGACAAGGCGGGAGATGTTGATTACTACCGGTTTAACGGAAAAAAAGGCCAGAAAGTCGAAGCAGTCTTATTACCCTTATCCCAGGGTGGATTTCACCAGGGGCATTTGCGCATCCTGGCTCTGGCAGGCGACAAAAAAATCGCCGCCTCCAAAGAAGACGATGCCAATTTTGCCTACCCAAAATTTTTCCAAAAGGGCCTCGATGTCTCCCTGGATTTCACCCTGCCGGCAGATGGTCCGTACGCCATTGCGGTTGGAAGCCGCGTTTCAACCTCCCTCCATGGAACCTCTTCAGGCTACCGGTTGAGAATTGGGGAGCCCAAGCCTGCAATCACAGTTTATGGCATTTCCCCTTTGAGCCAAAACCCTGGGAGTATTCCCATTGCAAGAGGGGGTACCGAAGCCGTTTTGATTTATGTTCAAAGGACCAATGGCTTTAATGGGGAGGTCAAAATTAGTCCTGAACGCCTTCCCCCAGGCATCAGGGTGGCTCCCATCACCCTGCCCCCCGGAATTCAGGTTGCCAACCTTTCTATTACTGCTGAGGATAATGCCGCTGAGGGCCAATCCCCTCTACGATTGGTGGCGGAATCAACACTTGGAAAATCCGAACCGGTTTACCTGTCGATGCGAACGACACTCCCTGCCGCCGCCATTACCCTGCCCCATATGGGTGTTGATAGCGAAATGATGGTATCGGTTCGGGGGACCACGCCTTTTGTGTTAAAAGGGGCAGTGGACAAACCCGTCCTTAAGGTAGGGGAAAAGGCGGAATTCAAGGTAGACCTTGTGCGCAAGGGTCCCGACAAGACCGTGATTGCCGTTCAGGGCCTGGAAAGCCCTGGAAACCTCCTTGGAACGGCGCCAGTAAATATCAATGCCGACAAAACCGAGGTAAAAATTCCTGTTACGGTGCCAGACTCGGTCCCTTTGGGGACCTATTTGCTTTCGGTTCGGGGTCAGTCCCCCATACCCTTTGCCAAGGATCCGGCCGCCAAAACAAAACCCCCTGCAAATATGGTGGTTTGGTCCAACCCTGTGACGGTGGAAATCATTCCCAAGGATTTGGGATCGGTCCAGGCAACGGCGACGGGCGACCCCTTGAAGCCGGGAAAACCGGGCCAATTGACCGTAAAGATTACGAGGCGGGAAGGATTTACCGGCGAGGTAAAGCTAACCTTGCTTGAAAAAGGGGATGGCAAAATCAAAGTGGAAGCTGGAACCATTCCCGCCGCCAAGGATAGTGTCGTCCTCAAGCTGGATATTGCTGCGGATGTGGGTTTGGGGGCAAAATCAAACCTTGCCCTCCAGGCGGAAGGTCCCTGGAAAGGCAAATTCCCGCTTACTCAAAAAATTCCTTTGAATTTGACCATTGTAAAGTGAGGGTGGTTGATATGTATAGTGCTTTATTACTGCTGGGACCGTTGGTTTTTGGCCAAGGCGAAGGAAAGAAAAAGGAATTGCCACCGATTGAAGTGGTGAAGATTGACCATAAAAGCCCGGTGGATTTCAACAAGGAGATTTGGCCCATTCTTGAGGCAAAATGTGCCTTTTGCCACTCGGGCAATGTCAAGGAAGGCCAATATGACATGGCTACCGGCCAGGCATTGATCAAAGGGGGCAAGCGGGGCGTGGCTTTGGTTGCCGGCAAACCCGAAGAAAGCAACCTTTACATGATGTCCGGGCGAATGAAAAAACCCCATATGCCCCTTAAATCGGAGGAACCCTTTACTCCCAAGGAATTGGCACTTGTTCGCCTCTGGATCGAACAGGGTGCCAAAATGCCCACCGAACAGCGCCAAAAGCCAAAAGTCGTGATTAGCGCCCCACCGAAATTGGTTCAACCAATTCATGGAGTTGCAGTGGCACCCGACAAGAAAACCGTATTTGCCGCCGTTGCCAATCGCATCGTCGAGGTGGACGCAAAGGAGGGCAAGGTACTAAGGACCTTTCGTGATGAAAGCTTAACTCCTGAAAAAGACCCTTTGAAAAATCCGGGGCACCTTTCGCTCATCGAGTCCATGGCCCTTAGTCCCGATGGCCTTACCTTGGCGACAGGTGCCTACCAGGAAGTCTCCCTTTGGGATGTGAAAACGGGCAAGATCAGGCATCGCCTCAAGGATTTCTCGGAACGAGTGGTGAGCTTGGCCTTTTCGGCAAATGGCAAACTTCTCGCAACCGGAGGCGGAGCACCCACCGAGGAGGGCGAGGTCCGCCTATTTGATGTTTCCACGGGTAAAGAAACCCTGAAACTCAAGGCCCCCCATAGCGACACGGTGTTTGGGGTTTCCTTTAGCCCTGATGGCAAAATCCTGGCGACGGGCGGGGCGGACAAGTTTTTACGCACCTGGGAACTGCCCTCGGGCAAATTGCTTAAATCCTTTGAAGGACACACGCACCATGTGATGGATGTTTCCTGGAAAGGAGATGGCAAGTCCATTGTAACCGCTGGGGCGGACCAGGTGCTCAAGGTATGGAGTTATGAAAACGGGGAACAAATCCGAACCATTCCAGGGCACACCAAGCAGATCACCCGGGTGGTTTTCGTAGGCACCAAACCGGAGGTTTTAACCTGTTCTGGTGATCAAACGGTTAGGGTTTGGAATGTGGACAATGGCAGTACGGTTCGAAACTTTGGGGGAAGCACCGATTTCCTTTATGCGGTGGCCTCAAGCAGTGATGGAGCCTTGGTTGCTTCTGGTGGGGAAGAGGGGACGCTTCGGATATACAATGGTTCCACCGGAAACCTGATCAAAAGCGTTTCTTTGAAATAGCCAGGAGGCTTGGGATAATCCTCGTCCCCCATTGGGTAGGGGCCGGGGAGCTTTTGGTTTTCAAGAATCCCCATCGTATTGCGGACTCTGGTTTTGACCTTCGTTGTTTTCAAACCCACAATCGTATCCAAATCCGGATAAACCATTTTCATGGTGGGCATGAGGCCCACCGATGGATTTTCCTTTCTAGGGTTTGCAAAATCTACATCCATAAGTCCGTTTGAAAGTTTTACAACCGGGAACTGCCAGGCCCAGGTGGTTTGGGGGTTTATTCACAGTTTATTTTGCATAAACAGCAAAGTTTACCCAGCATTGCCGACACTTTGTCATTCTCATTTTTGTAATGGGCTTTGGCCCACCCTTTGCGTGTCAGAGTTGTTCACGGAGATCCAAAAGCGGCCAGGGAAGGCGGCGGGCTCCCGGGAACAAATCCATGCTTCAACGATTGCAATGGGCCTTTTGCGCTTTTGCCTTGGCCTTGTCCTCCCTTGCCGCATCGTTTCGAAGCCCCAATTTTGTTATTCAGGCCCCTACCCCGGAACTTGCCCAACAAGCGGCTCAATATGCGGAGCATTGGCGCCGCGAAAAGGCACTCCAGTGGCTGGGCCGGGAGATGCCGCCCTGGCCCGAGCCCATCCCTGTGCAAATCAAGGTCACCGGTGGAGGGTCGGGTGGAGCTACCTCATTTGCATTCGACAATGGGGTCATCCTGAGTCAGGAAATGGAGGTTGAGGGGACTCCCGACCGCATCCTTGCCAGTGTCCTTCCCCATGAAATTACCCACACCGTTTTTGCCTATTACTTTAGACAACCTGTCCCCCGTTGGGCCGATGAAGGAGCTTCGGTCCTGTCTGAGGATGAGCCGGAAAGGCGTTTGCATGACCGGTTGGCAAGGGACATTCTCATGACACCCCATCGCCGAATGGCGCTTAGACAACTTTTCAACCTGACCAAATATCCAAACGATGTCATGGTCCTTTATGCCCTTGGATATTCGGTTACCGATTTTCTCGTCAAGCGAGGGGGACGACCGCAATTTTTGGCCTTTTTGGCGATGGGAATGCGTGGTGATTGGGATGCGGCCTCAAGAGCTTATTATGGTTTTGACCGGGTGGAAACCATGGAGGCAGCATGGTTAGCCAGCCTGAAACTCAACGGCCCATTGCCTCCCGAATTCGCCCGTGGAAATTCCCCTCAGGGAAACGCCACTCTGGTTTCCTCCCCAAACACTTCTGTCATCATGGGAGCCCCCCTTACCACGGATGGGCGCCAAACTCTGGTTCCAGGTTGGAATCGTGAAGCAAACACATTCCCAGGTTCCCAGGGACAGCCGGTAATTGGTTTCAGCCCACCCCATTCCAATCAACCACCCTTGGCGATGAATTCCCCGCCTTCAGGATTGAACTATCCCCAAGCCGTTTATCCTGGTTCCGCCTTGCAACAACCGAATTTTCCCAACCAGGGAAACCCCTTGGGGATGACACCCTCGTTTTTGCCTCAGTCGATGAAGATAAGTGAATATCCGCATCCACCGGTGCGGCTGGTACCTATTGCGACTCATCCAAGCGTATTCGCCAATCAGGACTGGGTGGGAGGGCCATTGCCCCCTCCACCACCTGGGGCAGTAATGGTATCTACCGGTCAGCCGAGGTTAATTCCGATCCCAGCCGTTCAATTGGGAGCCCCCACGCCCCTTCCCTGACCAATTGGCCCAGTTTGGGTTGTCCCTGAAAAACCTAGAAGGCCCTTGTAATTGAAGATAAAAAAGAGGTTTTGTTTGGGTAAAATTTGCAAGGATGCACAATAAACCTTGCGAAAACGGCCGCCGAAATATTTGGCGGTGGACAGGTTCCTGGCGAAGGGGCCAGCAAAGGCAAAGATTGTGAAAGCTAAGTCACTTCCAAATCGCATTCCGTTCTGATTCGCTGCTTCAACATTGGAGACACATCACAAACTGGTTTGGCCCACGAAAAGAGGACATTGTGTTAAGCTATAAATGGGGTGAAGGCAAATGGGATAAGGTGGAAAGGTCATGAACAAGGTCCGGCGCATTTACACAAGTAAAGTGGCCCACAAAAACAGAACAAACAGTTAAGCTTTTCTTTTCTAACTAAAAGAGGGTTTTCAGGGACGAGGAATTAGCGTTTTTGAAAACAGGCACAGGGTTTTCGATCGATGATACAACCCCGGTGGTGGAGGGCAGCCTTGGCGTGTTCATCCTCATGATCGAGATGTTCCAGGCCCATATCCAACCAGCGGATCGCCTCCACATCCTCTCCTTCATGGAACAATTGAATCCCCAGGACGACCTCAGCCCTTCCGGCTTCCGACTCGTCGCCTGCTGCCCGGGAGAGTTGAATTGCCAGTCGGAATGCCTCGCGGGCCAAAGGGTTGTTGCCTTTACAGGCCTCAAGGCGACCGCGTTGGCGGGTGGCCGAGGCATGAAAACTGCCCCAGCCTTCCCCCTTTCCTATGGCTTCGAGTTCTTCCAGGGCAAGGTCCAAACCCTCCAGTTGGGATCTGTCAATTTGATTGCGAATCCATTCAAGCCTTGCTTGAGCCCAAGCCGGTCGGTCCCCAGACTTGGCGTAATGGGACATGAGGCGCGAAAGGGTTTTGGCTTTTGCGGGAAGGTCTTTGACCAAGGCATCCAGTCGAACCAATGTATTTAGAAGAGCAATTTCCATTTTTTGGGCATCAGGAATCGAATCCGGGAATACCTCCAGCATCTCCAAAGCAACATGGCGCAAAATGGCGGGATCCCCCTGCTCCACGCGGTCAGTCAAAACACCAACCATGTTGGCAAAATGGGTTTTGAGAATGGGCAGGAATGGTTCCAAAGAAACCTGGCCCTGGAGGGCCCTGGCTTCTGCTGCAATAACCAGGGCTTGGGGAATGGCTTCCCTGGAAAATTCCATGACACCAAGGGCAAGGGCAAGGGCCTGCTTTGGTTTGTTGGCATAGAGGCTGATTTCGGCCCGGGCAAGGAGGAGTGGTTTGGCGGCCGGGGGCGCCACGGCGAGTTTCTCTTCCGCCAAGGTTGCCATTTCCAACGCCTGCAAGGATTCTTCAAATTGGTGAACGGAAGCCCGCATAAGGCCCAAGTCACGCCAGGCGAGGTAGGCAATGATTGGACCTGTATTCTCACACCGGGTTGCCTTTTGCATTTGGGCCACCGCCTCGGCCTGACGCTCAACCCACCAAAGGCCCCAAGCCAGGTCGCGAAAGGCCCCAGCAGTGGATTCCGGTTCCGAAACCTGGGCCTCAAGTTGGGCAATTCCCCTGGTTGGCTGGCCGGATTCAATCCATTGGCGAGCCATGTTCAAGACATCACTTGGGGCAAACGGATCGCTCAAAACAACTCCCATTCGGGTTATGCCAACTTTGCAGAAACAATCTGAATCAGCGTGGAAAAAACCTGGGGCAATTGTCCGGCGTCCTTGCCTCCGGCCTGGGCAATCCCTTTGGGACCGCCTCCTTTGCCGCCCACGATGGGTGCCAGTTCGCCGACGAGTTTTCCCGCTTCGATTTTGTCCTGGAGGTCGTTACTCACCGCCGTCATCAAACCGACTTTACCCTCATCGACCCAACCCACAGCAACAACCGAACGGCCTGCCTTGGTGCGGATTCGGTCCATTTGCGCCCGAAGCTGATCAACTGGGGCGGCCGGTACAATCCCACCCAGGACAAGCGCATCACCGCATTTTTGGGCATTGTCAAAGAGCTTGTCAAAGGCACCTTGAAGGTCCCCCCCGGCTACCTTGCCAGTCCCACTTTTGAGTTTCTTCAACTCGTCCTGAAGCGTTTCGATCCGCAAGGTGACATCTTCAAGACGACAGGCTAACCTGGCTGCGGCCTCGTCAAGGAGGGTGCTGATCCGATGGGTATGGCGAAGGGCAAGTTCCCCGGCAACGGCGGTGATCCGGCGAATCCCTTTACCTACTGCTTCCTGGGAGAGAATGCGGAACAGGCCAGCCTCCCCGGACCGGGCAAGGTGGGTCCCACCGCAAAACTCAACCGAATATCCCTGTTCGGCAATTGTCCCATCAGGGTTGCCAATCCTGACCACACGAACAGGGTCAGGATATTTTTCGCCAAAAACCGCCCTGACACCTGCTATTTGTTTCGCCTCGGTCAATGGCATCACATTGGCCATGACAGGTTGGTCCGCCTGGATCAACCCGTTTACAAGCAACTCCACCTCGCGAATTTGATCAGGTGAAAGGGCCTTGTCGTGGGAAAAGTCAAAACGGGTTTTCTCCGCATCAACCAGCGACCCTTTCTGGTCGATGTTTGGCCCAAGGATTTTGCGCAAAGCCCAATTGACCATATGGGTTGTGGTGTGATGGCGCATGGTGCTTTTGCGCACATCATCGATTTGTAGGGTCGCACTTTGGCCCACGGTAATGGTCCCTGATTCCACTACGCCAATATGAAGTATGCCATCTCCCATCCGTTGGGTATCTTCAACCCGGAAGGAACCCGTTTCGGTGGTAATGAAACCCCGATCACCAACCTGTCCCCCCTGCTCCGCATAAAAGTTGGTTTTGTCCAAAAAGAGGGCAGCTTGAGCCCCTCCGGAAAGGGTGCCAAGGCGGGAAATGGTATCGCCGTCCAGCCATCCCAAAACCCTGGTGCTGGAAAGGGACAAGTTTCCGTATTTGGCAATATCATCCGTTTGTGGCATTTCGCCTTTGACGGCACTAATGATGATTTTTTTCCGGTCCTTGCCTGATTCCAGGCGAAACTCTGCCATCCGTTTTTCATACCCGGACAGGTCAATCACAAGACCCGCTTCCCGGGCCATTTGGGAGGTAATGTCCGGAAAGAGTCCATAAGTGGTATGAAGGTCAAAGGCATCGGTCCCCGCAATGGTTTTGCCACCTTGGGCAACCGTTTTTTCCGCAACCTCGGCAAACAGCTTCAATCCCCGGTCCAAGGTTCGGAGGAAGGACTCCTCCTCTTCCAGGATGAGTTTGGTTACAGGAACCACACGAACCCCCAACTCGGGAAATGCCCCTTTCATGGTGTCAATTACGACTGGGACAAGCTTATGAAGGAATGGCTCCCTGGTGGATAGGTATTGGCGACCATACCGCTCGGCACGCCTTAACATGGAGCGTAAAACATACCCGCGCTTTTCATTGGAAGGAACAGCGCCATCAGTAATTGCGAAAACAAGGGAGCGGATGTGGTCCCCAATCACCCGATAGGCGGTGTCCGCCATGTTTTCCAGGGACCCGCCATAGGGTTTGGCTCCTGTGACTTGTTGTATGGATTGAAAAATCGGGGTAAACACATCGGTATCATAGTTGCTGTCCTTGCCTTGGAGGACGGCTGTGATTCGCTCAAACCCCATTCCCGTGTCCACATGTTTTGCGGGAAGTGGGTTCAGTTTGCCGTCAACCCCCCGATTGAACTGAATAAAAACCAGATTCCATATTTCCATCACCTCGGGAACCCCGGCGTTCACCAATTTTCCCCCGGTGAAATGGGGTGTGCGGTCGATGTGGATTTCTGTGCAGGGGCCACAAGGCCCGGTATCTCCCATTTCCCAGAAATTGTCCTTCTTGTTTCCAAGATGGATATGGCTTGGATCAAGCCCGGGCTGTTGACGCCAAAACCCGGCAGCTTCTTCGTCCGGGGGGACACCGTTTTCCAGGTCTCCTTCAAAAACAGTAACATGCAACCGTTTGGGATCCAACCCCCAAACCTTGGTGAGGAGTTCCCAGGCCCAAGTGATCGCTTCTTTTTTGAAATAATCCCCAAAAGACCAGTTTCCCAACATTTCAAAAAAGGTGTGGTGGTAAGTGTCGCGACCGACATCATCCAAATCGTTATGTTTCCCCCCAGCCCGAATACATTTTTGGGTATTGGCAACCCTTTTGAAGGGTCTGGTACCCGTAGCCAGAAACACATCCTTGAATTGGTTCATTCCCGCATTGGCAAACAAAAGGGTCGGATCCTCAAGCGGGGCAACCGGGCTTGAGGGAACGAAGGTGTGACCGCAACGGTTGACAAAAAACTCGATAAACTCCTTGCGAATCTCCTGGCTGGTTTTCATGTCACTTTCTTTCTCATTAACGCTGTTCAAGCCGTGTTTTCAAACCTGTCCGCAATGTTGGAAAGCCAATTTTGCCACTTCCTGGATCTCTTGAAGTGGAATACAAAACTGTCTGGCGATCCGGACACAATTTTCATATTCAGGATGAAAAGTATGCTTTTCACCCAGGCGTCTTACCTTTCCCTCGACCAATCCCCATTGGGTTTGGACGGTTGCCATTTCCCGTTCGAGTTTGGTCCGGTCCATTTTCAGGCGCCGGATCCCTAGGGAACGGGTTTGGGCGAAAATCCTTCCCTCGACTTGTTCCCTGTCCTTGGGAAGGATCAGCACGGATATTTCCTGGGCCGCCCTTCCTTTTTTCATGACGATGGGGGTAATCCAGGCATCGAGGGCGCCATTCGCCATTAATTCTTCCATGAGGAAGGCGATTTGCTCCGGAGTCTGATCGTCGAGGTTGGTTTGCAATAAAAGGACCTCATCGGAACTGTTTTTTGAGGGGGCAGGTGTGGCCATTTCACCCAAAAAAAGCCTCACCATATTAGGGTGGCCAATAAAGGTCTTTGTGCCTGCCCCAACCCCTACCTTGGCAAGTTTCATAGGGGGCAAGGGGCCAAAATTATGAACCAATGTTTTTACCAAAGCGGCCCCGGTTGGGGTCGTTAGTTCCCCAGCCGAAGGGCCTGGTCCGATAGGGATTCCTTCCAGGAGAAATGCGGTTGCAGGGGTCGGCACGGGAATTACGCCATGCTCACAATTTACGCTCCCACTTCCCACGGCAATGGGAGAAGCCTCGACAAGGTCCAATTCCAAATGGTCAATGCCAATGGCCACACCAAGGATGTCCGCAATGCTGTCAAGGGCCCCAACTTCGTGAAAATGCACCTTTTCAAGGGCAATTCCGTGAGCCCTGGCCTCGGCAACGGCCAGGTTTTGAAACACATTGTGGGCTATGGACTTGGCACGAGTAGTCAGGTTGGAAGAATCAATCAATTCCCGGATTTCAGGAAGGTAGCGTGAACTGGTTTCAATGGGCACCTTGACATGAACTTTCAAGCCTTCGAGGCCACATCGTTTGACCTTTTCTGACCTGAATTGAATCGGTAAATGCAAGGAATCAAGGTGGGTTTGGATTAACCCGATGGGGACCCCAGCATCGACGAGTGCCCCAAGTGCCATGTCACCGGAGATCCCGCTAAAGCAATCAAAATAGCCTACTTTCAACGAACCTTCCTCCCAACAGGTAATTCTAGCCAAAACCAGGTGGCTGTCTAATGGGAACGATGGTACACAGGGAAAAGTAATTGTGAGAACAAACCAGACCAAGTGGGGGATTTCACCCCACCCTGGAATTTGAAAAAAGTGGCTAGGGCGGGACTTGAACCCGCACGCTTTACAGCACAGGCTCCTAAGGCCTGCATGTCTGCCAATTCCATCACCTAGCCAATGAACCCGAAGGAAACTGTCTACCCGGGGTATTTTAGATGTTTTTTCAAAAACGCAAAAGTCCCCGCTCCAAGGATTTCATGGCCTCCCAGGAAAAACTCGATTTCTGTTTTGTCCGGAATTTTCAACCGGCCGTAAACCTCCCGGATTTTGGCATACTCCCAGGCAACCATCGGATCAATTCCCACCCCATCATTATGGCCCCGCTCTACCATGAAAGGCCTTGGGGCAATGAGCCACGCCATTTCCGCATAGTTGAAGGTATTACCAAGGTTAAACTCGACCATCTCATATTCGCCTGTGTACATGTAGCTGGTGTAATTGCCCCACGGTTCGCGGGCGACATTTTTTCCTATCCATTCGTTGAAATCCGCCGAACAAATCGAAAGGCAATAATCCTGGAGGATGGCGGGAACACGCATGGCCGTTTTTCCACCATAACTCAGGCCGTAAAAGGCCAGCCGGTCCGGATCGACCTCCGGCAAGGTTTTCAGCCAATCCAGAATCACCCTGTGCTGGGCCGTTATGTAAGAGAATAAGGAAAGACCGATGGGATTGGCTTTACGCTGCAAGACCCGAAACAAATCCTGACCAATGTAGGGATTTTGCGGAGCGAAAACGATATATCCTTGGCGGGCCAACTGGGCGGCAAAACTGTTATAGTAGTTGGTTTTTTCCAAGGGGTTTGCCACATCATGGGGACGGCCTTCCAAACCATGTTGGCAGACCACCACGGGCCGTTTTTCCCCTTTTTTCAATCCCTTGGGCAAAAGATAAATTCCCTTGGCAAAAACTCCTGGAGCCACTGGAAGGTCCATTTCCACTTCCCAGCCAACAAAATCCGGGGTGTCAAAGATTTTCCTTGACCTAGCCCGGTTGGTGGGACCCCCTTCTGGTTGGCCAAGGTTGCCGATCACCTGATCATGAAAAACCTTCCTAAGCCTTCGGGTTTCCTTGTCCCAGTTACCCGACTGTGCCAAGGCATTGCCATTAAAAATTCCCATCCGGGTTCGATCCGAACGATTCCAAAGGAGTTGGACATGGTCACACAATTGATCCATCAATCGATCATGCCTTCGATACGCTTTCGCCACCAAATCAAGTGGTTGGGGCATGGTCGGTTCGGATTTCACCTGGGGCAAGGGGCCAAACATTTTCTCCCAAACCTCAGCATCGGTAGAGCCTGAAATCCACTCGGCATTTCGGCCATCGGGGATCCGGTTTTTCATTGCCAACTGGAATTGTGCCCGGACCGCCGGTCCTTCATATGCCCCAAGTATTCCCGGGGCAGCACCATTTCGCCCTGCTTTGGCGGGCGGGGGTCCTTCAATTTTGGGTCCTGGTTCATTGGAAACAACCAACTTTCGGGTTCCCAAAAGAGTAGCCGTTCCGGCATCACCAAATTCGCTGACATAGTTCCAAACATTTCGATAGATGGGTTCGGCCCAAACCCCTTCCCGCGGGGAAAACGAGCCACTAAGGCCAACTTTGGCTATCCGGACATCAAGGGCTGCCGCCGGTAAGGCAACCACCCCGCCCTCGCCCCAACCCCAAAGCGATATGGTCTGTTTTTCATCCTGACGAACCAAGGCATCCACCAATCCCAAAACCCTTTGGATTTCATAACCGATGACATGACGGCCCATTTCATAGGCCATGCGGTACACAAATTCCCGATGGGGTTGGTTGGTAAAACGATTTATGACTCTGGAACCAGAGTTTTCATCACGGCGATCCACCATGGCGACAACAAAAACACGGGTTCCGGATTGGGCCAAACCCCGGATGCGGGCGGCTTTGGCCCCGGAACCAGGGATTAACCCGATCAGAGCTTCCGGGATTTCATCCGCATCGCCTAAAATGATCGCAGTTTGGCCATTGTGAGCCTTGGGTTCCAAAAACAACCCTTCCCCGTCCAATCGGGGTAAAACCGGCCAACGAACGGAATGAATGGAGAAACCATTTGCCTCGATTTTGGTACTACCTAAAGAGGCAACGACCTCAACCTGACCTGTGCCCACCCGGGGATCGACAACACCAAGGATTTCTGCCAATCTAGCCTTTTTAATGGAAATGGAAATTGCCCCATCCCGGGAAGCATAGGTTCGTTTGGCCGGTGCCTCGGCAAGGCGTCTTTCCAAATCGATACCAATCCTTTGAACCATTAACGCAGCAGGATCCACAGATCCAAGGAGCCATGGGTCCGTTCCTGGCATTTCGGCCTGGGCCAAAAGCTTCATGGGAACCAGAAGGGACAAACAAAAAAACGAATTCTTTAAGATTTTCATGGTAAACCAGCAGGGTGAGGGTCCGAAGGATCGGCAAGGCTGGAAGCTTCATTTGGGAACCAGGCACACGGGGCCTGATTTCCTTAGGGTGTTATACAAATACAAGGGAACGGATTTCAGGTGAGGGGCATGGAAAGCGAACACAAATCGGCACCATTCTGGATATGGTTTAATCTCGTTGTGGTTTGGTTGTGCTGGGGAACCACCTACCTGGCCATCCGGGAAGGGGTCAGCGGGGAAACGGGGCTCCCACCGCTCCTTTTTGCCGGGGTCAGGGTCACTTTGGCCGGGCTGATTCTGGTGATTTTTTTCCTGTTATTGAAGGGAAAAATATGGTTGGATTGGGCTCAATTATGGCCCATTTGGCTAAGCGGAGCATTCCTTTTCGTTGGCGGAAACGGCCTTTGCACCATCGCAGAAATGACGGTGGAAAGCGGGCTTGCCTCGGTTTTGATTGCCACAACACCTTTGTGGCTTGCCGTGTTTGATGTGATGATGCCTGGGGGTACAAAGATGTCCTTGGGCAAATGGTTTGGAATTGTGGCAGGTTTTTGTGGGGTTTGCCTTATTTTGCTTGGACCAACCCTCCTGGAAACAGCCACGACCCAAACACTTTGGCAATGGGAGGAAGGGAATTTGATTGCCTTGGGGTCCGCCTTTTTTTGGGCAATTGGCAGCATCATCCAACGCAGATGGGCCCCCAAAATTGACGCCGTTCAAATCGCCGGTTGGCAAATGCTCACGGGCGGGGCATCCCTTACCGTACTTGGTTTGTTTTTTGGGGAAATTGCCCTTATCACCCCGGAAAAACTCAACCCAACAACCATTGGATCTTTTTTCTATCTCTTATTTGTAGGTTCTCTTTTGGGTTTTGTCGCCTTCGTCTGGTTACTCCAACACACAACACCCGCCATTGCGGGAACCTATGGATATGTCAATCCGGTAGTGGCAGTCTGGGTGGGTTGGGCTCTTGGCGGAGAAAACCCAAGCTGGTTCCTCATCCCGGGTATGGCCCTTATCCTTTTGGCCGTGTTTTTGGTAAGAATCCCAACCAGGAGTCGTTCTCTTTCGCCAACGACAATTTCCCAAGCAGGCGAGGCTAGTCCAGCCACAATGCACAAATAAACATGGTTCAAAAAAAAGGGGAAGGGATATTTTCCCCTTCCCCTTCAAACATTGCCGATCGGGGGTGATAAACCCCAAGCGATTATTTTTTCTTTTCATCACTCAGGATAGAAGCAATCTCCGCCAAGAGGTCTTTGAGGTGAGATTGGGTCGATGCATCTTTTGCTTTTGGCAAGGCAGCCAAAATTTCTTTGGCAAGGCTATCCAAGGCAACCCTTGCCACGGCCCGAAGTTCGCTTGTCCTTAGGGTGGGACCAGCAGAGCTTGACCTGCGGGAAGGGGGTCCGGCGGGTGCCTGTGCAGGGGCCTCTGGAGGATCAAACTCCCTGCCTAAAATGTCAAGGTATGCTCTCTGAAGCTGTCTCCTTAAGGGATCGACTTTGGGTTCCATTCCTTTTAGTTCGGCAAACAGGCCGTTTTGCAGATCTGCCACCAATTCGGTGGCCGTGTAGGCCTTGTCTCCGAGTTGCAATTCCCCATCAAACATCCTCCCCATGACGGAAGGGGACATTACTGTGGAAAGCAAGCCGCGTTGCTGAAGGGCCAAATCATTTGCCGATCCCGTGTACTTGAATTGGTTGACCACCGATGGACTAAAAAGTTTGGGTGGGGCAATGAACGCATTTTCCACCAGGAATTTCACCGCTGCCTTTTGCCGTTCTTTGGAAACCCTTGTAAAAGTTTCGCCTCCCCTTCCCGCCAGAGTTCGGCTTTCGATCACCCCACCCACCTGTTTGGCAACGGCATTGAGCCATTTTGCCCTGGTTCCAAGTACTTCCTTGTGGGTTTCTTCCAAAAGCGAGTAGTCTTCTCCCTTTTCGGTGGTGGCGGCAAGAAGGTGATCCATCACCCTGTCGAGATTTTTCAGGCCCATTGCCGTGGCTTCAATGGCGTCGTTGCCAATGTTTTCCGTTAAAACAGTGGGGTCGACCGAACTGGGACCATCCTCGCCGCCGAACCGCAAAAACGGCTCAGTGATTTGTTTGGCGGCCCAGGTGTCAAGGGTTGCCTTTTCAGCATCCGGAGTTCTTGCCGCAGGTATGGCTTTGTAGCCCCACTCAATGGCAAAGAAATCATAAGGAGCGAGTTTGGGAATAAGGTCTTTGACTGCAATTTTGTCGTCGGGTTGAGCCACATAGTTGTAGCGGCCATAGGACATGATGGAACCGACGCTCCCATATTCCGCAACAAACTTGGGGTCGCGCAACTGGGGAATGGAATAGGCTTGGCTGGCCCTATGGTTATGCCTTAGCCCAATGGTATGTCCCACCTCATGTGCGCAAACATAGCGCAACAATTCGCCGGTAAGGTCATCCGGCAAGGGAATTTTTTTTGCCCGGGGATCCTGGGCGGAACACTGGACAAAGTACCACATTTGGGTCAATTTGACGATATCGTGCCAAAAAATGATGTGGGCCGAAATGATCTCACCGCTACGAGGATCATGGACATGGGGGCCCATGGCATTGGAAACAGGTTCAGCAACCCATCGAATGACAGAATAGCGGGCATCCTCCGGGTCAAAATTGGGGTCCTCCGCCTTGGTAGGGGCGTCTTTGCAAATAATCGCATTTTTATAACCCGCCTTTTCAAAGGCAGGAGCCCAATCTTCAACACCTTTCTTCAAAAAGGGACGCCATTTTTCGGGAATCTCTTTGGCAAGGTAATAGGTGATGGGTTTAACCACTTCACTGACGGCAGCATTGGGATCCTTTTTTTCAAGCCGATACCTGGTGATGAATTGCTTGGTATGCGTCCATCCCCGGGGGTGGGAAAAATCGACATAACTTTCGGTGAAATAACCTACTCGTGGATCGAAAAAACGCCCCATCATGGGTACATCAGGAAGTTGAACCAGGCTGTGGTGGACAACGGCAGTCGCACTTTTGGCTCCGGAGCCCGGCGCTCCACCTCCACGAAAGGTAAGGGTGGACACCACTTCCACATTGGTGCTAAAGGCTTTCACCTCCGAAAGGAATGACCTGGAAGGATCCACACTTGCCCCAGGAAATCCAGCCGCTCCCGAAATGGAAAGGTCGGCCAAACCATTAATGAACAAGTCCGATACGGTAATAACGGCGGAGCGATCCTTCCCTTCGCATTCCACAGAAAAGGCAGCTATGATGGAATCACTTGCACTGGCATCGATCGCATTCTGGATCGCCTTGCCATCGGATCGTTTGGAAAAACCGCTTTTCCAAAGGAAAATCTTGTTGGCCCGACGCTCAAACCGAACGACTTCCTCCGCCAAAGCCGCCCCACCCCAACTACTTCCTCCAGGACCTTTGGCGACTTCTGAACGCCAAAGAAAAAGTTTTCCAAGCTTGTCTTTCGGGATTTCAAACAGAACTTTTTCCTCGAACCTGTGAACTGCAAAGATACCGGCTTGGGTGATAAAATCTTTGGTGATTACATCATCATATTTTTTCAAATCCCCAGCCGCAGGGGGGGCAACCGGCCTTGGTGCCGCACCTGGCCCCCGGGCCCTTGGTCCTTCAGGTGGAACCGGAGGTTTGGGTTCCTGGGCTGTCATGGGGAATGCTTGCAACACCCCAAAAACCAAACATAAAATCCAATTACGATTCATGGAAAGAGTCCTTTGATGAAAATGGGACATCAGCCTTATTTTGGTAACGGATAGGCAAGACTTCAAGATTCACAACATGGGCAAACCTGCAAATTTGGATCAAGTGTGCAACCTTGTCCGATTGTAACGCTTATTTGGTTCAACACTTTTGAGGGATTCCCTACCGGGATTTGCAAAAAAGGATTTTATGAGGGTTCACCAATTCCCGTTGAAAAACAAAGTGTAAGGGTGTTTGGCAAAACCCTGGGGGTCGGTTTTCTTTAAAAAAGGAAGGGGTTGGAATCCGCGAGGTTCAAAGTTACCATTTCCAATGGTCCTACCCAACCCATAGTTCTCATGTACACTATTCCTCGAAGTGTTTTTCCCACCCCCCTCCTACCTTTGGAGCTCTTCCATCATGCGATTTATGACCTATTCCCGATGGCTTTACAGTGCCTTGATTGGATTGGCCGCCGGATTTTCCCCGGCTGCGGAACCAAAATTTCCTCCCGCAAAATTCACTCAAACCACCGTCGACCCCAAATTCAATTCCGAGGGGGTCACCGTCGCCGATATCAACAAGGACGGGAAACTGGATGTCATCACCGGAGAGTTCTGGTATGAAGCCCCAGCTTGGAAAGCTCATCGAATTCGCCCTGCCAAAGCCGATTACAAGGATGGATTGCAGAGTTATTCCGACAGTTTTATGTGCTGGTCGGAAGACTTCAACAAGGATGGCTATCCCGATGTTGGGGTGATAGCTTTTCCAGGCAATCCCTGTTTCTGGTATGAAAATCCCAAAGAAGGCGAGGCATTGTGGAAAGCTCATCCCATTTGGGATAGTGCTTGCAACGAAACCCCCCTTTATGCAGACCTTTTCAAAGATGGCAAAAAAGTTTTGTTAATGGGTTTTCAACCTAAAGGAAGCCCCGGAAATCAGGGTCAAATGGGTTGGTTCACTCCTGGCGAAGATCCCAATGCCGTTTGGGAAATGCATCCGGTAAGTATTCCCAGCGAAAAAGGCAAGGAAGTACCCGGGACCCAAAAATTCAGTCATGGACTTGGGGTGGGTGACCTGAATGGCGATGGCCGGAACGATGTCATTTGCACAGGTGGATGGTGGGAACAACCCGAGGAGGGTCGAAGCACCAAAGGGCCGTGGAAATTTCATCCAGCCAACCTGGGTGAGGCTTGTGCGGACATGGTCGTGATCGATGTCGATGGCGATGGCTTGAATGATATCATCAGCAGTTCCGCGCACAAATTCGGTATTTGGGCCCACATTCAGCGAAAGGGGGGAGTCCATCCCACCTTTACAAAGCAAGTTCTTTTTCCCCAACTTGTTTCGGAAACCCATGCCCTGCATTTGGTCGATTTGGACAAAGATGGCATTTTGGATGTCGTAACTGGCAAACGCTGGTGGTCCCATGGTCGCTCTGAGCCGGGAAGTGATAAAAACCCTACGATCAATTTTCTGAAAGGGAGCAAAAACGGCTCCGGGGAGTACAAGTTGACCCCAACCGTAATCGGCGAGGGATCAGGCATTGGCACCCAATTTGCAATCATTGACCTTGATGGCAACGGCAAATTGGATGTGGTTACTTCCAATAAAAAGGGTGTTTTTATCCATCTTCAGGATTAGGTTAAACCAATAAACTTGTGTGTAGGTGAGAAATGCCTCACCTACACACCCATGGAATCGTATTTACTATCGTTTTCTGATCAGGGGATTTCCCATGGTAATTGGTTTTGTCTTGCTTTGCCTGGGGGCGGAACCTTTACCACAAAAGGTGAACCAGGCGGTTGCTTCACAACTGACATCACTCCTCAGGGATTATACCCACCTCCATCAAAATCCGGAATTAAGCCTTCAGGAAGTAAAAACTGCCTCCTTTCTTGCGGGAAAAATGCGTTCCTTGGGTTTTGAGGTAACGGAAAAAGTGGGAGGTACCGGGGTCGTTTGTGTTTTGAAAAACGGCACAGGCCCCATAATCATGGTGCGCACCGACACCGATGCCCTACCCATTCTTGAACGAACAGGATTGGACATTGCCAGCAGGGCACAAGGCAAAAGTCCCTCAGGGGAAACAGTCCCCATCATGCACGCATGTGGGCATGACATCCACATGACATCATGGATCGGAGCCGCCACAATCCTTGCACACAACAAAGACCTTTGGCAGGGAACGATTGTCTTTATTGCCCAACCCGCCGAGGAAATTGGGGTGGGAGCAAAGGCCATGCTTGCCGATGGGCTTTTCACCCGATTTCCCAAACCCGATTTTGCCTTTGCCCTCCATGTGGATGGAACCCTTGCCCATGGAGAAATCGCCTATTCTGTTGGTGCTGCACTTGCCAATGTCGATTCGGTTGACATTACTGTAAAGGGTAAAGGGGGACATGGATCGCAACCCCAACGCTGCATTGATCCCATCGTTTTGGGAGCAAAAATTGTCCTTGGTTTGCAAACCATTGTGAGCCGCGAAAATGATCCTTTCCAACCCGCCGTAATCACGGTTGGTTCCTTTCAGGGTGGGACCAAGCACAATATCATTCCAAGTGAGGTGAAACTTCAAATAACAGTCAGGTCGTTTTCGGATGAAGTCAGGGCAAGGCTTTTGGAGGGGATTCGCCGCACCGCAAAAGGCGAAGCCATTGCGGTAGGGGCTCCCGAACCGGTGGTTGATATTCGTGATCACGAATTCACCCCTGCTTTGTTCAATGACACAAAGTTGGCAACCGAAACGGCTCAGGTCCTTGGATCCACTTTTGGGTCTGAACGGGTAAAAGTTCGGGCTCCCATCCTTGGAGGGGAAGATTTCAGCCGATATGGCCGGGCGGGAATTCCCGTTTTCATGTGGTTTGTGGGAACGGCCAGTCCGGACGCCCTTGCCAAAGCAAAGGCACCCGGGGCCTCGGCCCTCCCCTCTTTACACTCCGAGTTTTTTGCTCCGGTGGCCCAGCCCACCATCGAGGTTGGCGTTAAATCTTTGGTGGCTTCGGTACTTTCCAAAGCAGGGAAAAAATAGGCTTTTGCCAACCTAACCCTTTGGTTTGGGATTCCTGCCTTGGGATTGGAATCTTTACTTGTCCAATGCTTGGTTTGTGCTAATCCAATAAGAGACTTTCTCCCGATGGTCCCTGCCACCTTGGTCCTGCCACTTCGTGCAAAAGTCGCTTTTCCCAAGGGCGTTGCCGAACCACCGGGAGGATAACCCACCACCACACCACCCCGCCTCCCATTGGCTTCCTCTATTGAGTACCCGAATGCAGATTGTAATAACAGATTACACTTTTCCAGACCTGTCGATTGAGGAACAGGTTTTTTCCGGGAGCGGGTTTTCCCTGGTTTCCGGTCAGGCCAAAACGCCCGAAACACTGATTCCACTTGTAAAAACGGCGGATGCGGTGATCACCCAATTTGCGCCGGTAAATGCATCGGTAATAGAGGCCATGGAACGAGCCAAGGTTATTGTTCGCTATGGGATTGGGGTGGACAATGTGGACCTCAAAGCCGCTCGTTCCAAGGGAATTCCGGTTTGCAATGTACCCGATTATTGCATCGATGAAGTTGCCGACCACACACTTGCCTTTCTGTTGGCCAGTACACGGCAGGTGGTTCCTCACTCGGTTGCCATCCACGCAGGTAAATGGGGTTTGGCAACCCCAATAAGCGGGATCAAAGCACTTAGGGACATGACCGTTGGAGTCGTTGGATTTGGCCGAATCGGGAGGGAGGTTGTAGCCCGGCTCAAGGCATTCAAATGTCGGGTTTTGGTTCATGACCCGGTTGTAGATCCCACCCAAATTACATTGCAAGGCGCGGAACCTTCCACCCTTTCAGAAATCCTCAAAAACTCGGATGCGGTAACCCTTCATTGCCCTTCGACCGAAAAAACCCGTGGGCTAATGGGCCATGAGGCCTTTACCCAAATGAAACAGGGTGCCATCCTTATTAACCTGGCAAGGGGAGATCTGGTTCAACCCGATGCCTTGGTCGAGGCGCTGAAATCAGGCAAACTCGGTGGGGCGGCTTTGGATGTTTTCTCCCCGGAACCGATTCCGCCTGGCCACCCGATCCTGGGAATGGCCCAGGTCATATTGGCACCCCATATTGCTTCGGTAAGTGTACCTGCCGTTCGAAAACTAAGAGAAACTGCGGCAGGGCTTGCGCTATCTGCCCTTCAGGGAGCAGTCCCCGCCAATATTGTAAATGCCAATCCTTGATCTTTGAGGTCCTATGTCCACACCAGTTTCGACCAGGAATCCATTGAGAATAAAACCCGCCGTGCTTGTGGGTTTTTGCCGGGAGGCCCTTGCTGCGGTGGGGTTAAGCAAAGCCGATCAGGCAACCGTATCCGGGGCCTTGGTATTGGCAGACTCGATGGGTGTTTTTACCCATGGGACCAAGCTTTTGGTGGGTTACCTCAAACGGCTTCAGGGGGGTGGGTACCAGGCAAGCGGCCTCCCCAAAATTGAGCGGGAGGGCCCAGCTTGGGCAGTTGTCGAGGGGGCCCATGCTTTGGGACAAATCGGGGGCACCTTTGCCATGAATTTGGCTGTTGAAAAAGCCAGAATTTGCGGCGTAGGCTATGTTGGACTGAAAAATACCGGCCACATTGGAGCAGCGGGATATTACGCCGTTTTAGCCGCTCAAAAGGAAATGGCAGGAATGGTACTAGGTAATGATCGGCCCAGTGTGGCCGCCCCCGGGTCCAAAGGTCCCGTTTTAGGCAGCAATCCTCTTGCGTATGCGGTTCCAGTACCAGGGGGTGACCCCATTCTTTTGGACATGGCTACTTCGGCCGTGGCCGGTGGAAAAGTTTATGCAGCGTTTCAAAGGGGGGAACCCATAGCAGACACCTGGCTGATTGGTCACGATGGAAAACCCACCACCGATGGTAGCCTTTATCCCCACCAGGCGGCACTGGCCCCCATGGCTGGACACAAAGGCTATGGGATCGCCCTTTGGGCAGAGATCCTTTCGGGTGTGATTCCGGGTGGGGCAATAACCTGCCAGGTAGGCAGTTGGATGTTTGACGAACCTTGTAAACCTTCGCTTCATAATGCTGCTTTTTTGGCAATCGATGTCATGGCCATATCAAACCGTGATATTTATACCAAAAAAATCAACCATTTGGTGCATGAGATTCAAAACTCCCCACCCGCAGAGCTGTCCACCCCTGTCCTCCTTCCCGGGCAACGGGAATGGGCCCAAAAACGGTCCTCGGATCAAAACGGGATTGTGTTGCCTGAGGATGTCCTGGCCAAACTGGACGAAGTAGCCAGGGAATGGAACCTCAACACCCCATGGACCCAAGTTTAGGGCCTTGATTTTTTTTGTTTTACAGCAGGAGTTTGTGATGAAATTGATTCGGCATCTGGATGGATCAGGAACCAAGGCTTACGCCCGCCTTCACGACAATGGTTCGTACACAAGGATTGAAGGCTGCCCTTTTGGAGAACACAAGGATACCGGCGAAAAGGTTGAGCCCGGAAAAATTCTCGCACCTGTGGAACCCCGCGATATCCTTTGCATTGGGCTTAATTACCGACGCCACGCCGAGGAAACCAAATCCGCCATTCCTGAAAATCCTGTCCTTTTCCTGAAAAACTCGGGTGCGGTGCAAAACCCGGGGGATCCCATTGTTTTGCCAGGCAGGCTTAAATCGGATTCCGTCGATTATGAATGCGAGTTGGCGGTGGTAATAGGCAAGAATTGCCACAATGTTACCAGAAAAGATGCCATGAAGTATGTTTTGGGCTACACCTGTGCCAACGATGTCAGTGCAAGGGACTGGCAAAAAAATGGTGGGGGCGGCCAATGGTGTCGCGGCAAAACTTTTGCCACCTTTTGTCCCTTGGGACCGGTGCTGGTCACAGCCGATGAAATCCAAAACCCAAACAACCTCGGCATTCGAACCATTCTCAATGGCAAGACTATGCAGGATTGGAACACCAATGACATGATTTTCGATGTGCCCGCAATCATCGAATTTCTCTCTTCAAGTACCCTGCTTCGCAAAGGAACGGTAATTCTGACTGGCACCCCGCACGGAGTAGGTATTGCCCAGAATCCCCCTGTATTTCTCAAGGCTGGAGACATTGTCAGCATTGAAATCGATAACATAGGAAAGCTTACCAATCCCGTGGCGGAGGAGCAGGTTTCCTGATGCGATGCCTTGGGTTGGATCTGGGATCGACAACAATAAAAGGTGCCGTTTTAGACTTGGAAACGGCCACCTTGTCCCATTTCCAATCCGTGCCCTTTCCAGCACCTGTCGGTGGCCTCGATCCCGGATTCCATGAGGTTCACCTGGGCGAAATTCTTGCGGCAACCCGCCTTGTCCTGGAAAAACTGTCCCAATCCGCCCCGGATGCTTCCAATCTTTTTGTTTGTTCCCAAATGGGAGGGTTGGTTTTATCCGATACTTCGGGCGCCCCGATAACCCATTACCTTTCGTGGAGGGACCAGAGGACCCTTGGCAAATCTTCGAATGGCCAATCGTTTCTGGACGAAACCCGAATTCGGCTTGGAGAGGAATGGTTTGGCCGAATGGGTGGAGAACTCAAACCGGGTTCGCCAACCAGTCTTTTGTTTTGGCATGCTCAAAATGGCAAACTACCCTTGCAAGGAACCGCCTCCTCGCTTGGGGAATGGGTCGTTGCCAATTTGACCAAAAATGGGTTATTCATGCACCCAGGCATGGCAATAGGGTTATTGGATTTGACGCTTGGGGATTGGGCCCATGGTGGTTTTGAGAAACTGGAGATTAGCCCGATTCGGTGGCCCCATATTTCCAAAACATTGGACCCTGTCGGGGCTGTAACCATTGGCTCTTCGAAATTGCAAGTGCATCCCGCCCTTGGTGACCAGCAATGTGCCCTTTTTGGAGTCGGACTATTACCGGGTGAATTGTCCATCAATGCATCAACAGGTTCCCAGGTTAGTCGATTAAACCCCCATTTTAACCCTGGGCCATTCCAATCCCGGTATTATTTTGAGGATTGGAAGCTGGACACGATCACTCACATTCCGGCCGGACGCTCGCTCAATGCCATTGTCGATTTGTTGACCGAAATACCCAATTCCAACGGGAAACCGGTTCCTCCATGGGAATACATAAGTTCATGTCTTGAAAACGAAACCGGGAGCGACCTGGATTGCAGTATCTCCTTTTTTCCAGGGCCCCTTGGTGAAACCGGCCACCTTAAAGCCATTACTTTGGAAAACCTCACCGTGGGCAAGTGGATATTCGCCGCCCTGACCTCGATGGCCAAAGGGTACAGGCTTTGTGCGGAAAGGCTTGGCCCAATTGCCTCCTGGAAGGGTGTTGTGGTTTCCGGAGGACTGGCGCAAACGCTCCCAAAACTTGGTACTCTTCTTCAACAAAACTTCCCTGGGCTTGCCATTCGCCATAACAACGGTGTCGAGGAAACCCTGATGGGTCTCCTTCGCCTTGCACAAAAACAATTGGTTTTGCCCCATTCTCCAACCTGATCGGGAAACTTTCCATGAACGAAACGGTAACCGGTGCACCCGATTCCAAATCCCTGGAAAAAGCGACCCTGGTGAAAATCTCATGGCGAATCATCCCGTTTATTTGTGTACTTTATATTTTCAACATTCTCGATCGTGCCAACCTGGGATATGCCCGCACTCCCATGGAACAGGATATTGGCTTGACCAAAGCTGCCTTTGACATTGCCTATGGCCTATTTTACATCGGGTATCTTGTTTTTGAAATTCCCTCCAATTTGCTTTTAACAAGAATTGGAGCCCGCATCTGGATTTCCCGGATCATGATTACCTGGGGCCTCGTCTCCATTCTCACCATGTTTGTGAAAAATGTGGAACAGTTGTATGTGGTCCGAATTTTGTTGGGGGTCGCAGAAGCGGGCTTTTTTCCGGGCATTATCCTTTACCTGACTTTTTGGTTTCCCTCGCGGGAACGAGCCAAAGTGGTCGCCCTTTTCATGGTGGCAATCGCTTTTGCAGGCGTTCTGGGTAATCCCCTATCGGGCCTCATCCTTCAATATCTCCACAAAATGGGAGGGCTTAATGGCTGGCAATGGCTTTTCCTTCTGGAAGGCATTCCGTCCGTACTTCTTGGAATTTTTGTCCTGAAGTTTCTGCCCAATGGACCCAAAGAGGCGGCCTGGTTAAATGCAAATGAAAAAACCTGGCTCCATAACACCCTTGAAGAAGAATCCAAAATCCGACTGAAAAACAAAGGGACCAATCATATCTGGGCCATGGTTGATCCCCGGGTTCTGCTTTTGACGGCGTTGTATTTCACGGTGGCAGTAGGAGCGAATGCCTCGGGTGCCTACCTTCCTACCCTGATTGCCGAACATTTTCCCAAAAGCCTTCCCTTTCAGGTAGGGTTGATAAGTGCTTTACCGCATATTTGCTCTGTTTTGCTTATGATCGCACTTTCCCGATGGTCCGACAAAAGGGGTCAAAGGAGCCCCTTTGTCGCCTTGGCTTCTGGCCTCGCTTGTTTGGGATGGCTTTTTGCCTGGAAGGCCGGAGACCCTTGGCTGGCCCTTGGGGGACTTTGTTTGGCACAAGCGGGCATGATGTCCATGCTGCCTGTTTTCTGGCCACTTCCCAGTACATTTTTGGGTGGTGCCGCGGCGGCAGGAGGCATTGCCTTCATCAACTCGGTTGCCAACATCGGCGGTTTTTACGGGCCAACTGTTCTCGGAAAATATGGCATTGAGGCCGTTGCTATGACCATGGGAATCGGAACGGTTTTGGCACTCCTCGTGGGAATCCTTGTGGAACCCAAAAAGTCTATTCTGGAAAGGACCTAAAGCATGGGTTTGGGAATTTTTAACCTTCATGGAAAGGTCGCTCTCGTGACAGGGGCGGCCAGCGGAATGGGGCGGGCCACGGCGTTGGCTTTGGCCGACCACGGGGCAACCCTCCTTTTGGCAGACCTGAACGAAGAAGGGCTCAAACAAACCCAAAGTATGATACACGCAACCGGGGCCAAGGTCTCCATTCAGACGACCGACACCTCCAATGTGGCGTTGATTGGCAAACTCTTTGCCAGGCTTGATCAGGAAATGGGCCGGGTTGATTTTCTGGCCAACATTGCCGGGGAAGGGATCCTGGCCAACCCTGTGGACCTCACCCAGGATCAACTCCAAACGGTCTTTCAAAACCTGGTTTTTGGCCGCTTTGCCATGTGCCAGGAAGCAGGAAAGCGAATGCTTGCCCAAGGGGGTGGTTCCATAGTGAACATCGGTTCCCTGGCGAGTAATACCGCTTTGGGCCGGGGACACATTGCTTACAGCATGGCCATGGGTGCGGTGGTTCAAATGACCAGGGAACTTAGTACCGAATGGGCCAGCAAAGGCGTTCGCGTCAATGCGATCCTGCCTGCCCAGGTTATGAATCCATCCCTTGAAAAACGGATTGCCGCCGACCCCTCGATGGAACAGAAATGGCTATCCGGAATCCCCCGTGGAAGGCTTGGAAACCCGAAAGACATCCAGGGACTCATGGTGTTGCTGGCCTCCGAAGCCTCTTCTTGGATCACGGGAGCCCTTATCCCCATGGACGGTGGGAATTTGGCCATGAATGCGGGCGGCACAATCGGCATCTGATAATCGACTTACACCATAGACAATTTGGGAATGATAATGGTACTCGACAATAAAACATTGGCAAACCTTCTCCGGACCATGCTCACCATTCGGCTTACCGAAGAGGAGTTGGCCAGGTGCCACCAACGGGGACTCATTCACGGAGCCTGCCACACCTATGTCGGCCAGGAGGCGATTGCGACGGGTGTTTGCGCCCATTTGGATATAAAAGATAGTGTTTTTAGCACTCACCGTGGTCATGGCCACGCTTTGGCCAAAGGTATGCCTCCTGCCGAGTTAATGGCAGAGCTATTTGGCAGGTCCACCGGATGTTCCCGGGGCCGTGGGGGCAGTATGCATATTTTCTCTCCCGAAATCGGCATGATGGGAACCAGTGGCATCGTGGGGCCTTGTATCCTTCAGGCGTGTGGGGGCGGTTACAGTTCCAAAATCCTGGGCAACCAAACCGTAGGCGTTGCTTTTTTTGGCGATGGGGCAGTGAATAACGGAGCCTTCCACGAAGGCTTGAATATGGCCGCCATCTGGAAACTGCCTGTCCTGTTTATTTGTGAAAACAACCAGTTCGCCACGGAGGTTCCTTTTGCTTACTCAAGCGGGATTCCTGATGTGGGCCGCCGTGCCGCAAATTATGGCATCGCCGGGATTGAGGTCGACGGAAATGATGTTATTGCCGTACACCAGGCAGCCCTTGAAGGCATAACCCGGGCCAAGGGAGGACTGGGGCCGACTCTCATTGAATGTAAAACCTACCGGACCAGAGCCCACGCCGAAGGTATGGGAGATTTTACTTACCGTACCAAAGAGGCTGTGGAGGAGTGGAAAAAGCGATGCCCCATCGAGAGGTTAAAATGTCGCATGATTTCAGAGTTTGGGTTCCTCCCCTCTGCAATTGAACTGATTGAAACCGAGGTCGCCGCCCTGGTGAAACAAGGGCGGGACTTTGCGGAATCCAGCCCCCGGCCTGATCCCAAAACGGCCAGGGACCATGTTTACGCGATGAATCCTCAAAAGGACGAGGAACCTGCCCCCAACTCCAGGGACAGGTCCATCACTTTTTCCCAAGCCACACTTGAAGCTCTAACCGAGGCCATGGAAGCGAATCCCAACATTTTTGTGATGGGAGAAGGAATAGGTGTTCGTGGGGGCAATTTCCGGACAACCGCCGGGCTTTTTGACAGGTTTGGACCGGCTCGCCTTTGCGATACCCCTATTTGCGAAAGGGGATTTGTCGGCCTTGCCTGCGGGGCGGCAATGACCGGGACAAGACCCGTGATCGACTTCATGTTTGCCGATTTTGTATTGGACTCCATTGGGGAAATTTTTAATCAGATCGCCAAAATCCAATATATGTCAAGCGGGCGCCTTACAATGCCTTTGCTTTTGAGAGGTTGCATAGGCATTGGCCATTCCGCGGCGACCCACCATTCCGGAAGTTATTATGGTATGTATGCCCAGGTTCCCGGTCTGGTAGTGGTTGTCCCTTCCTCCCCCTGGGATGCCAAGGGTCTGATGCGGACCGCCCTTCTAGGGAATGATCCGGTTCTTTTTCTGGAGCACAGGGAAATCCTGCAATCCAAGGGTCCTGTTCCTGAAGGGGAATATTGCATCCCCTTTGGCAAAGCGGCGGTGGTTCGGGGTGGCAAAGACTTGACCATTGTTGCTCTTGCCAGGATGGTGCATTTGGCCCAAAAAATCGCGGAGGAACTGGCCGCTACCGGGGTATCGCTTGAAATCATTGATCCCCGGACGGTCCTGCCCCTGGACACCCAAACCATCCTCCAATCGGTACAGAAAACAGGGAGGTTGCTGATTGTTGACGAGGCACCCCCTTCCTGCGGGTTTGCCGCCGAGGTGGCCGCATTGGTAGGCGATGCCGGGTTTGATTTCCTTGATGCACCGATAAAAAGGCTTTGTGGAACCTTTGCCCCTACCCCCTATAGCCCTGAACTCGAGGCGGTAATGGTCCCGACCGCCAAGGACATCACCAAGGCAGTACTTTCCCTTTTGGAGGAATAAACATGGCATTTGAAATCCGTGTTCCCCGATTGGGATGGTCGATGGAAGAGGGCACATTTGCCGGGTGGCTCAAATCCCAAGGCGACCTGGTTCGCGCCGGGGAACCATTATTTTCCCTCGAAGGGGAAAAAGCCACCCAGGACATTGAGTCCCTTGATTCCGGGTTTTTACAAATCCACCCCAATGCCCCCATTGCCGGCAAAGTGGTATTGGTTGGTGCACTTTTGGGTGTCCTGGTCCCGGAGGGAGAGGTGTACGAGTGGGAATGTGCGGATTCGCCCACCCAACCGACCTCGATTGACCCCTTTGTTGTTCCAAACACCCACCCCCCTGCCCCGGCTTCCCCATCAGCCCGCCGCCTTGCCAGACAAAAAGGACTCTTGCAGCCGAAAATTCCCAATCATGCTACCCCAATCGCCGCCGATGCCCCACCCATGGACCATACCTTGGTTACGGGAGCTTCCGCTGTATCCACCTCTACTCTGGCAACCCCAAGAGCTCGCAAACTGGGTAAAAAACTCGCCTTGGACTGGCGGACGATACCCGGTTCCGGCCGAAACGGGCGGGTTCGGGAAAGAGATATTCTTGTTTGGACTCAATCCTCTCCTCCCCAAAACCCGGATTGGATTTCACTACCCCTCACCAACACCCGAAAGCGAATCGCCGAACGCCTGGCGCAAAGCCGGAATCAGGCGGTTCCTGTAACCCTTACCACCAAGGCGAACGCCACTAAACTGGTTGCATTAAGGCAAAGGTTCAAAAATGCCCAGGGTGCCGTTCCCTCTTTCACTGACATTTTGGCCAAATGTGTAGCCCTTTGTTTGGTTGATCATCCTCTCCTCGCCGGGAGATGGAAAGAAGACCACCTGGAATACCCAAAAAAAGAAGGGATCCACATCGGCATTGCTGTCGATACGGAGCATGGACTTTTTGTGCCCGTCCTTAGGAATCTGGCCCACGCATCGCTTTTTGACATTGCCAAAAAATCTACCGAATTGGCTCATTTGGCTCGAATAGGGAGGCTCCCGGCAGAAGCCATGAAGGGGGGAGTTTTCACCCTTTCCAGCCTGGGATCCCTTGGCGTTGAATTTTTCACCCCGGTGATCAATCCGCCCGAAACGGCAATTCTTGGGGTGGGCACGATGCAAAATGAGGCTATATTCCAAGAAGACGGTTCCCTGATTGGTCAGAAACGGCTCCCCTTGAGCCTTACCTTTGACCACCGCATTGTGGACGGAGCCCCAGCCGCCCGCTTTCTCAGGGATTTGGTTTTATTGATTGAAACCCCTCCGGAAGCCTTAGGGTGCTTTGAGGGCTAAGTCTTTGATACGATTTCACTCAAAAAGGAGTATTCTCATGCAAAAAAAACCTGATCAATCGGTTTCTGTCAAACAAAGGCGGGATTTTCTCAAGGCTCTTGCCTTGGGTACCTCGGCCGTTACGGTGGTTCCCCGCCATGTCCTGGGGGGGCCCGGCCTTATTGCACCTAGTGACCGGATTCGGGTTGCCTCGGTAGGCGTTGGGGGTATGGGGGGAGGCGATGTTGGCACGATTAGTCGCCTTGGGGCAGAAATCATTGCTTTGTGTGATGTGGATCAGGTTCGTGGAGCCGGTTCGTTCAACACCTTCGCCAAAGCCCGTCGCTACAAAGATTTTCGGATCATGCTGGATAAGGAAGCCAATAACATTGATGCTGTTACGGTGGGAACCCCCGACCACACCCACGCCGTGGCCACCATGGCAGCGCTCCGGGCAGGGAAACATGTTTACTGCCAAAAACCGCTGACCCAAACCCTGCATGAAGCCAGGGAGGTTACCAAAACGGCAAAGGCGGCTGGTGTTATCACCTCCATGGGTAATCAGGGGCACGCTTCCGAGGGAGCCAGGCTTACCAACGAATGGATTCGTGGGGGAGTAATAGGCGAAGTAAATGAGGTTCATGCCTGGTCCGACCGGGCGGGCAAACTGTGGAAACAGGGCCTTGGCAGACCCAAAGGCAGACCCGATACTCCCAAAACCCTCGACTGGGACCTTTGGCTTGGGCCCCGGCCGGAACGGCCTTATAACCCGGCATATGCCCCGCATAATTGGCGGGGTTGGTGGGATTTTGGCACAGGGGCCTTAGGTGACATGGGTTGTCATATTCTGGATCATCCTATCTGGGCCCTGGAATTGGACGCCCCGTCTTCGGTGGAAGCCCGGACCACCCTTGATGGAAGTGAACTCGAGGACAAGCGGCCCAATTTCGAAACCTATCCCATTGCTTCCCTTATCTATTACCACTTTCCCGCCAAGGGAAACCGCGGGCCCGTGAAAATGACCTGGTATGATGGAGGCCTGATGCCTGGTGTCCCTAACGAAATGCCAGACGGGAGAAGACTTCCGGATAACGGCGTGCTTTACATTGGCACAAAAGGCAAAATGTACCACTCCTCCCATGGCGGGATGCCGCAACTCCTTCCCGGCGAACTGATCGAAGAGGCCAAAAAGGTCCCCAAAACCATGGAACGATCTCCGGGCCATTACGAGGAATGGGTCAATGGTTGCAAAACCAAAAAACGGCCGGCCGCATCTTTTGATTACTCAGGTCCCATGACCGAAACGGTGCTATTGGGGGTTTTGGCACTCCGGGTTCCAGGCAGGCGATTGGAATGGGATTCAGCCCTGTTAAAGGTGAAAAACCAACCGGAGCTCCAACCGTTCATCCAACCCGAATTCCGAAAGGGGTGGTCCCTGTGATTCGGTCCCAAATCGTTTGGTTGTGCCTATTTCTTGCCACGGGAAGCCTTACCGGGGCAGATAACGAATTGTCTCCTCAGGAAAGCGCCGAGGGTTGGCAACTGCTATTTGATGGGAAAACCACTACGGGATGGATGAGTCCCAAAGGAAAACCACTTCCCCAAACCCATGTCCAGGACGGGTCCTTAAACCCCCATCGCTGCGATTATATGCTCACCCATGAAAAGGTTTGGGGGAATTACCGGCTTGCATTGGATTTCAAGATTTCCCCAAAGTGCAATAGTGGGCTTTTCCTAAGGACCTACCCTTTGACACCCAGGCCGGGAAGGGATGTTGGTTTCAATGGGTTGGAAATCGCAATTGATGACACCCAAAACGCAGGCTACCATGACACCGGAGCCCTTTATGACCTATCCAAACCCAAAAGCAACGCCATGAAACCTGCGGGCCAATGGAACCACATGGAGGTCCTCTCCGATGGCCCCTTGATTGTGGTTCTACTCAATGGCACCGAGGTTAACCGGGTGGATTTGGATCTCTTTCAAAGTCCAAACTTGAGGCCTGACGGGACGATGCACAAATTTGATACCGTATTCAAAGACCACCCTCGCAAGGGCCATATTGGCTTACAGGATCACGGTTCCGACTGCTGGTACAAAAATATTAAAATCCAACCTAAAAAGTAGGTTTTTAAATGCGTTTTTGCGATTGAAACCGGGAAGGGTTGATTGCCATTTCTTGCGAACATTTCCGGGGAGTTAATGGCTCCTATCTACCAAAAAAAAAAGAAAAGTCCCACCCAATCGGATAGGACTATTTCCTTAATTCCAATAATTGCGGTACAACATCAGGATTTTTGTTTTTTGTGGTTGACGACCCTTCCAAACTCTGTTAAGAATTGATGTGGATACTGGATTCTGCCTACTTCACACCTTTTTCTCATATCAGGGGGAGTTATGGATATTCGTTCGTTTTCCTCTCCGCGTCGATCCAAGGGATTTACCCTCATTGAACTTTTGGTTGTAATAGCGATTATTGCCGTACTAATCGGTTTGCTATTGCCTGCCGTTCAAAAAGTCCGGGAAGCCGCAAACAGGATGAGTTGTACCAACAACCTGAAGCAAATTGCCTTGGCCACGATTAGTGTTACCGACACCAATAATGGCAAGCTGCCACCTGGCTTGGGAAATTATCCTTCCCGTCAACCTGCCGCCGGCAATGGCCAAGGGGGAGTCCTGTTTCATATTCTCACCTACATTGAACAGGATTCGCTTTATAAAAGCACCAAAATCATTGATGATCGAAATGGCAATCTGGACACCTTCAGCCAGTGGGGTGTTCCCAATCCTACCCGCATCAAGGCCTATGTTTGTCCATCTGATGGGCATGCCAGTCCGGAAGATCATGGACTCGCCAGTTATGCCTACAATGGTCAGGTTTTTGGCTTGAGTTATCCGGGTGGATGGGGAGCTGGCAACAAGCTTTTTCCTGCTTCCATAACAGACGGGACTTCCAACACCATCTTTTTTACAGAGAAGATGACCAAAGCTTATGAGGCCGACGGATGGGCGCCCGGTGGCAACCAAAACTATTGGCCCGATTGGGGTCCATGTATTGCGGATACTGCTGACGCCGGTCAACCTTCTGGGGCGGCGTCCATGTTTCAGGTCCAACCCAAGGCCAGGGCCGGGGCTGGAAACCGGGCTTCCAGTCCTCACTCAGGTGGCATCATGGCGGCTTTTGGTGATGGAAGCGTTCGGTTTGTCAACGATGGGGTCCAGCCCCTGAACTGGTGGGCTATGCTGACCGCCAAGGGTGGTGAAACCATTACTCCTTGATATATATGGTCCGTTTCCCCTGGAACCCTTTGAGGATTTGCCCCTTGTTATCCCTTCGTCAATCCGTTTTTACCCCGGCTCTTAAAGGGCTGGGGCTTTTTTTTCTGTGCCTGGGAGTCCTTGCCTGTGGAGGTGGTCGTCCCACCGCTTCCATAGCAGGCAAGGTTGTTTTCAATAATGGCCCTTTGGAGGGAGGATCGCTGGTTTTTGACTACGGTGAAGGGGTTAGCAAAACGGTATCTCTTTCTTCAACAGGGACCTTTAATGAATCTGCTCTTTTTGTTGGTTCGGCCAAGGTTGGCGTCGTTCCACCTGCCTTTATCAAAGGGAGCCAAAATAGTGCTACCGCCGCCAAAATGAAGGTTCCAAAAGGATTTCAAGGCAAAGAAGGTTATTTTGGAAACACCAAGGAGTTCAAGGTCGCAGAAAAGTACAAGGATCCCAACACCTCCGGGCTTACTGTAGAAATCAAAGCCGGCAAAAATCCGGATGTCACCTTTGAAATCAAATAATCGGATTTCTCCTTCCTGTGGAGAAACTTCCGGGCCACTCCCCCAATGGGGTTGATTGTGTCGAAAAAATACCTTTATCCAACCCTTCTCGCCTCCCTGATTTTGGGGGGTTTTATTGTTTTTGGTGCGCAATATTTTCGCAATGAACATGAATTGGTTGCCAGCCAAACCCGCATAATTGCCCTCCTGGAGGGGTTACGGTATCGGGAGGCTTGGTTGGATTTAAAGTTGCATGGCACCAAGTTAATCCAACGAAATGGCCCGCTCGCCTCCAGGGTTTTCCGCCTGGCAAACGACCTTCACCAGGCGAACATCGTCCTTGGTTCCACACCAATCGACAAGGATCAGGGAGAATGGGACCTGCAAAGGGTCCTTTTGCAATTGGAAGGTCCCCAATGGCAGGATCAGTTGGAATATGCCATGGTATTGGCAAGACAACATAAAAACCAACAGGGGCAAATATATGAATCCCTTGTCAGGGGGTCTCTTGCCAGGAAAAATACAAAGGATGCCCACCAATGGGTTATCGCCTGGAAACAGCTAGAGGGAGACATTCGGTGCGATTTGGCGGAAGCTTCCCTACACGAATTCACAGGCCAGGGCGAAGAGGCTTTGGAATCCTTGCAAAAAAGAGCTTTAAGCCTGGCTCCGCCCTCGCCGGAGATCGAAGCCCGAGCGGGTGCTCTTTTTTTCAACATGAACAAACCAGGTCAAGCCGTTTGGCATTTGACCAAATCTCTTGAACTCCTTCCTGATCAACCCGATTGGCAATTGACCCTGGCAAAAAGCATGGACTTGCTTGGCCAATCGGAGCAGGCTTTGGCTCTTTTGGAAAAAATAATAGCAATCAACTCCAAAAACATGGAGGTGGTCGCTGAGCGGGGCCGTCAATTGCTATTGGCGGGACAAGCCAGCCAAGCGATTCCCGATTTGGCTAAAGTCCTCGAAAACGACCCGGGAAATGTGGATGCCGCGGAACACTTACAGCGTGCATTGTTCGAAATGGGAGAGGAAGCCAAGGCTAAACAATGGGCAAAAAAAATTGAAAAAATGCGGACGGACCAGCGTCGATTAAATGCCATTTTTCAAATGCTATTGCCCCTTCGTCCCGAGGACCCGGACTTGATGACCGAGGCGGCCGGGATTTTCCTTCGGGCCGGGCAACCAAAAAGTGCCTTGGTTTGGGCAAAAAAAGCCTTGGGAATTGACCCCAACCATAGCGTGGCAAACAGCCTGCTGGCTGGCTACTACGAAGCAACGGGAAACCCGGGCCTTGCGGCCATTCACAAAAAAATTGCGCCCACAAAAGGGGCCCAGAAATGATCCGTGGGGAAAAAACGAACCCGAATCAAACCAAAGGGAGGATTTGGATCAGGAAAGGTGTATTTTTTTCAGGCCTGGTTCTGTTTATCGGAATTTTATTCTTGCCCCTTGCTGCCGGGTTTTATGGCCGTTTCCTACTTAAGCGTTGTCATCCTGAAATTGCATTGGATTACCTTACCTTTGCTCTCCATTTTCACCCTTGGTGGATTGAAGCCCAAATGGAAGCCTGTTCTGCGGCCAGGCAATTGGGCAATCACCCCCTTGCCTGGACCCATTTGGAATACCTCGAAGAAAGGCTGGGGGGAATTTCCCCGGAATCCCTCCTCCACTGGAAAATGATTCATGCCTCCATGGGTGACCTCCAGATCGTGGAGGTAAATCTTTTGGACGAATGGAGGCGGGGTGGTTCTGAGGCGCACGAAATTGCCTCCTCCCTGGTGGAGGGTTATATCCGTATGTTCCGACTGCCTGATGCCCTGGCCCTTACCGGGGAATGGCTCGATCGGGAACCCGGTTCATTGAAAGCAATGCTGCTTCGGGCCCAGACATGGCACAGATCCCACTCCCCGGATAATGCGGTGGATTCCCTCCAGGAAGTGATTTCGATGGATCCCACCCAGTCAGAATGCAGGCTCCAATTGGCCCTGTCCCTTTTGGATAAGGCCAAGTACGATGAGGCCCTAAAACACCTGGATTTGTTGGCCGAATCGGGGAAAATGGATGGTTTGATTGAGTCCAGGCGGGCACGGTGCCTACACATGATTGGCCGTGAAATGCAAGCCCGAAACCTTCTGGAAAAGGCCCTCAAAACATTACCAGGGGATTATCGGTTGTATTCGACATTAGGACAAATTGAACTCCTCACCGGCCACAACGAGGAAGCCGAGGAAGCCTTCAGGAAGACCTTGTCGATGCAGGAGACCGATTACCTCGCCAATTTCTCCCTTTCCCAGGCACTCAAACGGCAAGGGAAAAATGAAGAGTCCAAGGCCTTCCTTGACCGGGCCGAAAAAATCAAAACCACTCTGGAAAGGCTCAATGAAATTACCTCAACGGCCATTTCCCAAAGGCCTTTGGATCCCGGCTTGCATCGTGAATTGGGAAATATCTTTACCTTCCTTGGTCAAACCGAAAGTGCCAGGCGGTGGCTCATGAGTGCGGATCGCCTAGACCCTGCTTCCCATTCACCTCCCGTTCCTTGATGACGAATGGGACATACCGATCAGGGTCTTCGGAAAACCTTCACAGGAACTTTATTTCCCGAGAAATCCCCAACCGCAACCGCATTCCTCCCAAACTCCTGACCGGAAAGGATTGCCATGGTGACATGGTCTGCGAAAACCGATTCCAAAACGCTTGCTTCCCATTGGCCTTTGCCCTTGGGGGTCCACAATAGAACGGAGGGAAGGTCACGGGCTTTCCGGTAGGGGAAACCCTCCTCCGGCAGGAACGCTACTGAAACCAATTCCGGGGAACCTTGCCCAGGTTCAATCCTCCCTAAAGGTAACGCCCGATGCACACCATGCATTGGACCAATGGAGTGATGCTTGAAAACAAGGTCCCCAACATTTTCCAACCAGGAAACGCCATGGTAGGGTTTGAGCAAATAGGGTTGATCCAAAACATCTCCATTGGTTAGGAGAAGGTCCACATCCCCATCCCCATCGAGGTCGGCCTGAACGATTCCGCTAAAGCCCAATCCCGGATGGCCTCCCTGGTAGATATTTCTGCTTTGGAATGTCCCATTGCCCTGATTTACATACAGCGTCACACATTCATGTTCCTGCCCAAAAAGGGCAATAAAATCCTGTTTGCCATCGCCATTCCAATCCCTAACCAAAATATGAATGGCTCCATGGCGGGGGTCAATTTCCTTTTTCAACCAAACTTTTGGATCGGCATCCAGGGCAGGAATTTGGACAAACCACACTTCCCCGGTTTGATTCCAGCCAAAGGCCGAAACGACAAACTCCATGGGCCAAATACCAGGGGATGTCAAGGGTTTGATATCCGTAACCCTACCCACATTTTCCAGCAGGACAGTTTCTTTAAATGTTCCATCCGATTGGCCCCGATGCCAAACCGCCCTTCCCTTCCTGGCATCCGTTGGGAGAAAGCTGCCAAGTTCACTCACCAGGAGATCGCCCAAACCATCCCCATCAAAATCCCCTGGTTCCAAATGGCATGGATGATTTCCCTTGATGACCGATTGCCAGGCCAGGGGCTTTTGGGGGTCCCAAGAGCAAATCAAACCTCCACGCATGTCAACTGCCCACAACAAGGGACGACTTGAGGGATCTTTGGAGGCATACCGTAAATGGGCGATCGCCGTCCCGCCGGGGGGTGTTTCTGGCCACGGGGGCAGGTCTTCGGTAATCCAACCCCTGGCCTTTGCCCGATTGGGTACCGAATCATCCAGTTTTTCCGGGGCTTTTTTTTCATACCAATCCACCACTCCCGGCAAAGGCGGTGCCTTTAAAGCCAATCCAGCTTTTTCGAAAAACTGGTAACCCCGTTCCACCTCCATTTTCCAGGCATTCCTTGGAAAGATTTCTGGAGGAGGCATCCCATGACAATAGGCACAAAAATTATGGATGGCTTCCTCATCCACCGGAACGCCCTCGTGGGTACCCCGTTTATTCCCCGCCATGGGCCCACATCCTAACGGGGTGAAGAAACCAAATAATAATAGACATGAGGTTAGGACAAACAAAGCTATTTGCTGTCTTTTAAGTGCTTTCATGGAATATCCTCCATGGTTAAACCACCTTTTCATGGTTGGATGGGACCACTTTGCAACCTTTTCAAGGCAGTTATTTCTTCGCGTAGAACGGATCCCAAACCGGCAAAACTTTCCAGGTTGGACCACTCCTTGAGCGACTCAATGCGTCCTGCCCAAGGTGTTTGTGGTATGGGCAAAGCCATTTTTGCTACGGCAAAAGGTACCCCTTGGACCATTTGAAGCTGGATTTGGGCAAGGTCTGAAGATAGGTCGCCAATCAGGGAATCAAACATGTTCACGGTTCTTTCATGGGGAAAAAGAGCCAGGTTTGCCATCCCTTTGATCCACCCTAACACGGGCAATTTCCAATGGTCTCCAAGGCCTTTACCTTGGGTTCTTGGCCATTCAAATAATCCAAAAATCCGATGCATTGTCTCATGATTCCCTGCCACCTCCAAGGCAACCTCTGGAAACCCGCATTGAATAAGCAATTGCATCCTGAGTTTGGCACCTTCCGTGCCAAACCTCTCGGGTCTCCCCCTGTTTAATTCGCCAAGGGCTTGTCCCTTGAGGCCAAGGGCAATTGCCTCTTTGACCCTTGCCAACGACCGGTCTGAATCGCCTGGGTAGCGAAATTCCAACATGTGTTTCAGGTCCATTACCTGGGTTGGGCCAGAGGCCAAAAAGGTCGCCTCCCTCCCCTGGGCCAAAGTACCACCTGCTTTGGAGAATTGCGGAAGGGCTTGGGCCAAATCCAATGCCCCGACCTGCCTTAATACTCCCGCGTAAACCCCTGCTATTTTGCCATCCAAGGGATTCAAATCCAAGGATTTTCTAAAGCAATAGGCAGCCTGAGCCAACCAGGCTTCAATTTCCATGGGGGTTGGAGCCGTTTTGTTTGCCCCAAGGAAATTTCTTGCCAGGATCAATTCCCCGGTAATTCCCCAAGCCAAGCCATCCCTGGTATTTTCCCTAAGTGCCAATTCGGCCCATTTCCAAGCCCATTGCAGAGCCAAACTAGCCTCAGCATGAGAGGAAGGTTCGGTTTGTTCCCCCTCAAACCAGGCAAAGGCCATTACCGATTCCGCCGATTTATTGACTCCAAGCCCCTGAACCCTTCGATTGGGACCTTGGTTTCTGGAGGGCCCTAAAAGGCAAACCGTTCCCGAAAACACCAAGGGCCTATGCGTTGGCCAATGTTTCTTTTCTTCAAGGTAGGCGGAAGCCGCTTTTCTTGGTTTCGAATCCCCCACCAACACGAATGGTTGCCCCTCCAATGGGGGGCCTATTGCCCCGGAAAGCTGACAATGACGCATTCCAGCCGTTACCTGGCATTTTTCCCAGACCCATTTGGACCTTGTGATTATGGGAGAAAAGGCAAGTTCGGGCCGGGCTTTGAATAACTCTGCAAAGGCTTGAATCTCTGCGGCTTGCGGAAAGTATCCACTGTTTTGAACCGCAACGGTTTTGTCCCCGGCCAGTCCCACCCATAGCGCAAATGCTACCAAACCTGCTCCCCAAGGGAGTACACGCTTTTGCCGTTGGGGTTGGATTGCCTTGGTCAACCAAATACACCTCAACACCATAACCAATAAAAGTCCTAGCTGCCAGGAAAAGGATCCTTCGCCATTCATTTGGTCCAAGCTTTGGTGAATGAACCTCCAAGTGTCCCATACCAATCCCACCAGACATAAACCCATTCCTGCAATCCAACTTTTGGGATACTGTTTCCTTTGCTGCCACCATAGCCCTCCCAAGGCCCACCCAAATGGTGCAGAAAGGATCCAAACGACTTGGGTAATCCATAAAAAATGCACCCGTCCCGACTGGACCAACCGAGGAATCAACATTACCAGGCCAAGCAATATTGGACCAGGCCCTGGGACAACGAATCCAATCAATACAAAAAAACCAAGTGCAAAGGTTCCCCAAGGCAGGGATCGTTTTTCATCAACGACAAAACCCCAAGGAATAAACGCCATCACCAAAACACCGAGGAATACCAAAATCCCAGCCCATCCCCCTACCAGAAAAACCATGGCCCACAAAAAGTCTGACATGGGATAACCCTGCAATTGCGAATGGTCTCCAGAAAGGAGATTCCATCCCCTGGCAACAGGAATCAAGCCCCCTTGCCCTTGGTTTCCCGTTACCACCCAAGCAATGGCCACCGCGGTGATTAGGATTGGAAACGCCCATTTGGCCCATTGGTGCATGATTAAGATTTCCGCTGGGAAGGTTTTTGGACAGGGGTTTTATCCAGGAGGTCCAATACGATTTTGGTTTCGGGAAATTGCTCCGGATATTTTAATTCCCTGAGGGAACGAATGTCAAAACCCATGTCCATTTGTTGCAAATGGCGGTTGGACAAACTCAAAAAAGCCAAGGCTCCCAAGTGTTTGGGCATTTTCTCCCCATAGCTTTTGGATGCCTCCTTCAGCCCCTTCCAATCTTCCAACCTGTACAAAAGGCGACACCGAATTCCCAGACCTTCCAAGGACCGAAATTCAGGAAAACGGGAACCTAATTTTGCCAACCCTTCGGCAAAATCCCCCCGGGCATCCTTTTCCCTGCCGGTGGCTACCAAATGGTCCCCATGGGCCAGATACCACCGGGCCCAAAGCAAGGGATTGAAGGGGTTTTGTGCATCGGCATCGATTCGTTTTTTTGCCTCGTCCCACCTCCCCAGGGCAATGAGAGCATGGACCAACCCCAGCCTGGCCCGGCCATCACCATTTGTGGTCCAAATGTTTTCCAGTATGTTTGCGGCTTCCGCCCATCTGCCTTTGTTTTCCATGGCAACCGCTAGCCGGAACGAACCGCGCAAACCCAGTGCATCCGGTTTTCCCATTAAAAGGAACGGATCGGGCCAATCGGGATCCTCCGGAATGTGGCGAAAATCCTCAATCGCCTGACTCTCCTTGACACTTGGGTTCTGTTCGGCGGAAAGGAGCAAAAACAACAAAGTCCTCCGTTTGGTCAAATAACCCACATCGGGAATTTCCTGGAAATGGTTTTTGGCCTCAATGTCCTGACCTTGGGTATATGCCATTTCGGCCAGCATGAGAGATTCCAACGGATGTTTTTGCACCTGGGATTCCTGCGCAAGGAGGACTTTGATGGCATCCTCGTCCTTTCCTACCAACCGCAGAGCCTCCGCAAGTCTTAAGTAGGGAGCAGGGTTTTGAGGGTCGGATTGGGCCGCCAGGTCCAAAGCGGTATGCAATGGTTTGATGGCCAATTCTGGTTTTGCAGGAAGAAAACTCCATCCAAGGAGGTACGGATAACGAGGATTTTTTGAATCCAGAAAGGAGGCATTGGAAAGGCACTTCCTCGCTTCGTCCAATTGCCCGGCATCAACCAGAACCAATCCCAAATTGGCCCAGGCAACCGGATCCCCAGGATTTTTTATGAGTGCGGCTCGCGTCCTCTCCACCGCCCCAAAGGTTAATGGATCTACAAGACCCGGATCCATCGATGGCGGAACCTTCAAGGAAGGGCCACAGCCAAAAATGCCTGCCAATACGAACCAGGCCAGATTTCGGGCGAAGGGGATCATGGCTTGGCTCCCTGACCCTTGCCCGGTGTAAGCCATTTCCCTTTGCCAAATCGAAGGACTTGCCTTGGCTTTCCCTTGGCCAGGGTAAATTGTTCTTTTTCCCCCCCGGGCCAGATTACCGAAACCTCCGCCTGATTTATCCCCAAATCCACATCTGGGGCAACGAAGACCAGTGCTTCGGACGAGCTTTGGAAACTCCCACCCGGGGAAAGAATCCGCTCCCGGCCGTCCGGCAAAACAAGGCGAATGGGACCCGTGCATCGGTGGCCATTCTTATCATGGAATTCCAAGGCTGTTCCATTATTTTCGGATTTGTTATACAAAACAAGGGGCCGTTGCCCTAATCGCGTAACAATTAAATCGGGCTTGCCATCGGCATTCAAATCGGCCGAGGCCATACCCCGGTGAATACCGGGCAAATCACATAAACTACCTACTTGGGGCGAAATATCCTCAAATGGACCATTGATTTGTCCCTGAAAGAGCTGGTTTTTTTGGGAATAACCTGCCATCCATTTTTCCCCAGGTGCAGCGATCCGGGAATGATTCGGCTGGTTTTCGGCAGCCACGGACCCGTTTGCCAAAGCCAAATCCAATCGTCCATCAAGGTTAAAATCCAGAGCTACCGTCCCGAAACCAGTTCCCCGCCAGTGCGAACGGGTGACACCCAATTGGGCTCCCCGTTCGCGGAAACGCCCCCCCTCCCCTTGGACCCAAAGTCCATGGGTTTCTTCGGCGAGATGGGTCATAAAAACATCCAACCTCCCCTTGCCGAAAAAATCTCCAAGAGCAATTCCCATGCCGGCCTGGGCCCGACCCGATCCACCATAGGCTAACCCTCTTGGAAGGGCCTGTTCCGAAAAATGAAATCCACCCTGATTCATCCATAGGTGGTTGGGTTTGCCATCATTGGCAACCAGGATATCAGGTAAATTACTACCTCCAAAGTCCGCAATAACAACTCCCAATCCGGGTCCAGGCAAATCGGCCAATCCGGAGGAGGCTGTAATATCCAGAAAACCAGGCTCACCTCCCGGATTGGATCCCAGGTTTTTGAATACTCTGGTCATGCGACCGGGAAAGGCCGAGGGTGGACAAAATTCACCTAAACCGGAAGCCCCGGTGCAGTGCCAGGCGGGATCAAAAGCGACATAGTTGACCACCACCAAATCCGGCAACCCATCCCCATCCAGGTCCCCGATAGCACAGGAGGTTGCCCAATCGGGGTTTTGAGAATGCGAGGGACTTGATGATAGGCGAAATTGGCCACCCCCAGCGTTCAAAAAAAGTTGAATCCCGGAATACTCCGATACGAGAACATCGGGTTTGCCATCCCGGTTGACATCGCCAATAGCAACTCCTGTACAATATCCGGAAAGGTCCAACCCATTTCCGGCAGGTGCCAATTGAAAACGGTCCGGGTTTTTTTGAAGGAATAATCGATTGGGTTGACCGGTTTGGCCCCCACAGTTTGGAAAAAACAAATCGACCCGCCCGTCACCATCCGCATCAAATGCGGCAACCCCAGACCCCAAAATCTGGGGCATGAAAAAGTCCCCGGAAAAAGGTCCGCAGTCCTGTTTTTCCAATACCCCAACCTCCTCGCCCCTTTCAGAAAACCAATCCCTGCCCCCGACGAAAGAAGCCATTGGAGAAACCTTCGAAATGCCTATCAACGAAGCCGGGGTCGACCAGGAATAATATCCGGCGATTAATAAACCTCCCATCACAAGGAGGAAAACTGCCAGAAAACCCGATTGGCGAAAGGACATTGACAATTTGATTTTTTTCGGGGAAGTAAAAATGCCTTGCTGAAATGCTAGGGAGGCCATAGCGATACTTCATTATCAAAATTCCGCCCCCGATTCGGAAAAAAACCTATGACTTCCAAGTCGTTTCCCGTCATTTTGGCTATAGTGGTAGTCGCTTTTCTCGGTGGTTCCGCTATTTTCCTTTGGAAGGAATATCAGCCAGCAATTCCCCCTGCCAAACGGGCAACCATCGACCTTTCCGATCATAAGGATATTTCCGGGGAAAAATGGGCGGAAATTGCCAGGCGAACCGATGTGGATTGGCTCGGCTTGGAACGCTCCTCTGTTACCAATGAGAACCTCGAACAATTGGGGTCCATGCCAGGATTGGCTTATCTCAACCTTGAGGGGACAAAAATCACTAATGAGGGTTTGGCAACCCTTGGACAAATGCAGGATTTGATTTGGATAAGCCTCGTTTCCACAACGATTGGTTCCGAGGGGTTAGTCATTTTCAAAGCCCTGCCCAAACTGATTGATTTGCGACTCGACTTTACAAAAATTGACGACAAGGCCATGAAAACGCTTGCGGAATTACCCAAACTGAAAATGCTTACGATTTCCAATACCTCCATTACGGATGATGGTTTGCTGGTTTTGGCAGGTTCAACAAGCCTGAGTAAGCTCGATATCCGAAACACCAAGGTCACCAAGGAGGGATTAAAGGAGTTTTCCAAATTGGCCAAGTCTTGCCAAGTACTTTCCTCCGTGGGAGGTGGTGGCCCGCCAGGAGGAATGAAAGGGCCTCCGGGGGGACTGAAAGGGCCTCCGGGGGGAATGAAAGGCCCACCGGGGGGTGGTTTTATGGGGAAAAAAAGATCAGAAGATGGGGAAAATAAATCCCCATCGGAAGGAAAGTAACGCCATTCTGGCTAGAAATCGTATCGACCCTGCAGATAGATGCCAAAATTCTCCAATTTTCCGCTGGATTGACCCAGTTGGCCAAGTCGCCAATATTCGTCCCATTCCAAGCCGGCCCTGATAAAAACTTTGTCCAGCACAGCAGGGGTCCATTGAACCCCTGTTTGCAATTTCATGATCGGAACGGTGTTGGTTGATTTGCCTGAGTTTACTGTAAAGGGATATCCTGGTACAGAATTGGAGAACGATTGGTTGATTTGACCCATTACCGTTGATATTTCCGCGCCATGCCAAAGTACCCAGCTTCGATTTCCGGTTAGGGCATACTCCCCATCATAACGAAATCTGGGCCCGCCTCCAAAAAAGTAATTGGAGGCATGCCCCACTCCCACAATTCTCCCACCAAGCATCGGGTTGGCCGTAGTGTCGTAGTAGAAAAAACCAAGCTTTACGCCAATTTCATATTTCAGGGATACTTGGGGTCCAAATTGTTTAAAGGGTGACCGATACAAAAGGTCGATTTCGTTTTGGGCAATGCGACTTTCCACGCTACTGGGCAAATTCAAAAAGGTTCCGGTGCCCGATCCCTGGGCTACCAGAAATTGATAATTAAAGGCAAACTCCCCCTGCCCACCAGGCAGGATATATCCAAAATCAAAGGTAGGAGTGGCAACCCATTCCAAAGCCACCTCCGGAAAAACAAAGTTGGCATTGGGAACATTTTTACCCAGGGGAATGGCATTCCAGGGAAGTTGGGTCAAATTGACCTGGAGAGTTCCCTGGAAATTGGGCCGGACAATTAGGATATCCTGGGAATAATAAAACCCCTCCTTGGGTTCCAGACCTCCCGGGACCTTTTGGGGCCTTGTCCCATTGGGAAATTCGTCACCGGTAATTCCCGGCAACAGATTGGGGACAACAAGTCCACCCAAATCGGTTTTTCCAGGAGAAATGGGAAAATTGGTAGTGGGATCCGGAATGCGTTGGAAAAAATCCTCAGCCGAGGTGGGCAGGTTTCCCGTCGGAGCCCTTGGTAAAACAGGTACTCCCCCGGCGGGAACAGGGGATCCACCCGGTATCAGTGGGGGAAGTCCGGAAGGTAAGGGAGCTGAAGGTGGAGGCAATGGGATAGCCCCCTCCTGGGCATTCGCATTTTGAAAGCCAAGCCATAACCCGAAAAGGGTTGCCCAAAAGAATTCCAAAAATGGCCCATTTTTCCTCATGGACTGGCCATAATCAACCGACACATGCCAGCGCAAGGGGAAGGTTGCCTTTTTGGGGGATTAGTCCTTAACCCAAGTTACGCAGTTGGGACCATGAAAACCCGGTTTTTTTCGGGAAAAAATTAAATCAGCCTTAAAAAGTCGGGCCTACAAATCCCCTTTTGGGGTGTCTGGTTCAAGTATAAATGCGCCGGACCTTGTTCATGACCTTTTCACCTTTTCCCAATGTCCTTCACCCCTTTTATATCTTAACTCATAGTCATTTTTTCGTGGACCAGACCACCTCCGAGGAAAATACCATGAAACCGCCAATGCTATGGCTTACTCTATGCCTCCTCCTGAGTGTTGTTGCCCCTGCTGCGAATGCGAATGAGAAGGGTGAAGTCAAAGCGATTGTGAACAAAGCGACCAAGGCGGTCGGCGGTGAGGACAACCTCCTGCGGTTGTTCCGTTGGAAGGAACATTACTATTTCGGTGAGAGCAAGACCGGGACGCTGAGGGATCCGATTCTGCAACCACCCGATCACTGATGGCAGGCAAAAACCGACATCGCAAAGAACAACCCGGATCGGCTCGATAAGACCCATCTCGTCGAGGCATGGACTCTCGTGCCGCTCACCAGGAAAGATTCCACGCTGACGCTGCTCCCTGAAATCAAGGTCGAAGACAAGCCCGCAGTTGGCATTCAACTTGCCCGCAAGGGGAAGGCTGATCTGAGTCTGTACTTTGACAAGGAAAGCGGACTACTTGCACGCATTGACTGGCGAACCTACCATGTCACCTTCAGCGATTGGAAAGAGGTTGATGGGGTCAAATACCCATCGAAATCGTTCGTCCGCACCAAGGAAGGCAAGCTCCATTTGTGGACCGAATTCCTCGAACTGGAGAGGCTGAAGTCGCTACCAGATTGCCTGAAGTAGGGGGGCGATCGGGCGATCTTGTTATGGATGATGCCGAGAATCTGGTGGGGCTTCGGGAAAGGAAGGTCGCCGAGCGAGGGGCGTGATCATGGAAAACGAGGACGGCAAACTGAAACTTGGCAAAGGGTCGGCCTTGGTCAAGACGCATATACCAGCACACAGTAGGGGCCGGGGCGAAAGGACCACGCCAGACGAGCCGCTGGCGGTGCATTACAATGCCGTCCTGGAGGTTACAGGCTGATGAAGGAAGAGAGCAAAACACCGAAGAGCGAGTCCGAAGTCAAGCTGCGCATCGTCTTGGTCGCTCCTCCTCCTGGTGTGGACTTCGGGGTTCAAGAGGGAAAGGGCAGCGACTACACGACCATCCACAAGCAGCGGTCGAAGGATGCTGACCTCACCTTCGAGTTCACGATGACAATCAAAGACAACCGTGACGACGGTTTGCCGAACTTCCTCGGCCCGTTGACGCACGGGCCGACGACGGGCCGCTTCATTTACATCAACATCGGAAAATCTGCCGGACAGTTCGACTCGTGTTGGGATCGCCGCCTCAAGGTTCCCTTGGCTGGAATCACCTGGGAAATGATCGAGAAGGCTTCAACGAAGATGTTGTTGGAAGCCCGGTTGCCTGGGACGGGCAAGGACGGCGGGCCGAGTTGTGCTACGGTGAAGCCCACAGACGGCTGGAAGGTGTGCAAGCGATGAAAGTGACCGCCCCAACGCCCAACCCTTTATGCCAACATGTAGAGAGACCAAAATCCTCTGAGATTGAAAAACAGTTGGCAGGCCAAAGCCCCCAACAAATTGTTGAAGTTGTAGCCAATGGCCCTCATCAGAGCATTCACCTTGTCTTCTGATTTTCCCTTCAAATAATCGTCCCTGAAAAATCCTTCAAGTTCCTTGAATTTGAGTTCAATAAACGGTTTGTGATGGGGAAATATTTCCAAGGTTTGCAGGTTAACCCTTGTGAAGGCTGGCAAAAAATGCCGCCTGTAATCCAATTGGAAGCACCCGCACAGGAATCTGGGAAACCTTGGCCTCAAGGGAATTGGCTGCAATCCAGGCCGGGAAATCCGCAACCTAACCCATGGAAAATCCTGGACTTCAGCCGATCCATTCCATGGGAAAGGATTAAAGCAAATGGGCCCGAAAATCGCCTGATGAAACCTGCTCCTCATTTCAACGCTCGTTACCATTGCAACTTCAGCGTCCTTTGGGGCGAGAATATAATGTTTTACCCGGTTAAAATAACCGCACTCTCTCCCTTTAAACCCCCAAAGGCTTCAAAACCCCAGGCAGGGCCCGAGCCGCCTCCCTCCGAAGTTGCCCACAGGCGGCATCAATATCCGCCCCTTTCCGTTTACGAACCGTCGCAGAAACGCCACCCTGTCGAAGGGTATCCCGAAACAAATCGATTGAATCCTCCTCGGGCCTTTGCCATGGTAAGCCTTTGACCGGATTGAAAGGGATCAAATTGACATGACTTTGCCGACCGGAAAGGATTCGGGCCAGTTCCCTGGCATGGTGGGCTTGGTCATTGATCCCGGCAATAAGAATGTACTCATAAGTCACCTGCCTCCCGGAAATTTCCTGGTATTGCTGGGCTGCATTCAAAACCTCTTGCATCCCCACCTTTTCGTTCATGGGAACAATTTGATTGCGAAGCAAATCGGTGGGTGCATGGAGCGAAACGGCCAAGTGATAGGGCTTTTTATGGGAAGCCAATTCGATGATTTTTTTGGGAAGCCCAACGGTGGATATCGTTATATTCCGGGCAGAAATACCCAAGCCCGAAGCGGCATTGGCCCAATCCAAGGCCGGTAAAAGTCGCTCCAAATTGGCAAGCGGCTCACCCATCCCCATTACGACAATATGGGAAATTCGCTCTCCTGCTTTCAACAGGGCCCGAATTTGCAGCAACTCCTCCTGGATTTCATGGGTTTCAAGATTTCGTTGCACGCCTTCCAACCCACTTGCACAAAATACACACCCCATACCACAGCCTACCTGGGTGGAAAGGCAAACAGTTGCCCTGCCCTCCTCCCTCATCAAGACGGTTTCGATTTGCTTTTTATCAGGAAACTCCAGGAGGAGTTTTTCCGTTTCATCGGTGGCCTTGGAATGCAGCAGAATTTGGGATGAAAAGGGAACAAAGTTTTCCGCCAATTTCCTTCTCAATCCGGCCGGAATATCAGTCATCTGTAGAAAATCGGTTTCACCCTGAATCATCCAACGATGGATTTGTTTGATCCTGAGACTGGGGCGTTCCCCAAGGGCCTTGAAAAAGCTATCTTGCTCTATCTCGGTTTGGCCAAAAAAACCTTGCAAAATAGGAGGCCTTTCTCCTACTACGGGGAGGGTCGGCATTTTCGAAAGGCTGTTTTCATTCATGACCCTGTTATCTTCGCCATTACCTCGGTGATTGCCAATGTCACCCGGTCTCCGGTTTCTATAATTTCCTTTTGGAAGGCTCGATTCTAGGACCCGATACCCACTCGCGATGGTCAGGATTATTTAATGAGCAGCCCTGAATACTACCCCGGCCTGGCGGATGTGCCTGCCGCCGAGTCCGCCATTAGTTTCATCGATGGTAAGCGTGCCAGGCTTGAATACCGTGGAATTGCCGTTGAAACGCTCGCCCACGAAAGTTTTTTTGAAGAGACGGCCTGGTTACTCCTCAAAGGAGAATTACCCAGACAAAAGGAATTGGCGGATTTTGATGTCGCCCTTAAACAGGAACGCTGCATCCATTATCGACTATTGGATGTCCTCAAATCGCTCCCTGAAAACGGCCATCCAATGGCCGCCCTTCAGGCGGGTACAGCTGCCTTGGCTATGTTTCACCCTTTGGCGGATGTCCTCCATCCCGACCAAAATTGGGAGGGGATTATCCAACTGATTGCCAAACTTCCTACCATTGTTGCCGCCTTTCATCGCATTCGCAATGGGCACGAAGCCATCGCTCCCCGGCAAGATTTAGGTCATGCGGCAAACTTTTATTACATGCTTTTTGGCAAAGAGCCTTCTGCTGCGGTAACCCGGGTTCTGGACGCCTGCCTGATCCTTCATGCCGAACACACCATGAATGCTTCCACCTTTTCCAGCAGGGTAACCGGGTCCACCCTGGCAAATCCATTTGCGGTGATTTCATCGGCGATTGGCACCCTTTCCGGGCCCCTTCATGGTGGTGCGAATGAAGAGGTCCTGGATATGTTGCTGGAAATCGGGACTCCTGAAAAAGCAGGAACCTGGCTAGTGGAGGCGGTTGCCACCAAGAAAAAAATCATGGGTTACGGACACCGGGTTTACAAGGTAAAGGATCCCCGGGCCACAGTCCTTCAGGAACTTGCCGAAAAGGTCTTTGCCGAAACCACCCGTCCGGTTGCCTACACCATTGCAACCAACCTCGAAAAGGCCGCCATCGACATTCTTGGCCCCAAAGGGATTTTCCCGAATGTCGATTTCTTTTCAGGAATCGTATACCAAAGCTTGGGAATCCCAAAGGACCTTTTTACTCCAATTTTTGCGATTGCCCGGGTGGTAGGTTGGCTTTCCCATTGGCTTGAACAGATTTCCCACAATCGCATCTATCGCCCCGAGCAAATTTTTGTCGGCAAAAGTGATCAACCCTACATTCCTTTGGAACAAAGAACCTAAACAATTTCCCCAAAGGAAAACCTTAAAAATCAAGGAAGAACCTTTCCGATGTTAGAAGCTTCTTACATTCGCGACTACCTCGTTTCAGTCCGGGAAAACTGTTTCAATCGGGGTGTGGTAGGCTCGGACCCTGACAAGGTTGTTGCCCTGGATGACCAACGCAAAAAACTGATTCATGAGACCCAGCAAATTCAACAGCGAGCCAATGAACTTTCCAAGCAAATACCCAAAGAAAAAGATCCAGCAATTAAACTGGAATTGATTGCCACGGGAAAAAACCTTCGTGAACAAGTTCAGGTTTTGGAAAAACAACTAAGGGTTATCGAAGAAGACCTTTCCAAAGTAATCGCCAACATCCCCAACATGACCCACCCGGATGCCCCTGTCGGCCGGGACAGCGTGGCCAATGTGATCATTCGGCGCTGGGGAAGTCCACGGAAGTTTGCCTTCAAGCCTAAAAATCATGTTGACCTTTGCGAGGCTTTGGATTTGGTCGATTTCGAAGCTGGGGCCCGGGTTACTGGCCAAAAATTCTACTTCCTGAAAAACGAAGCAGCACTTTTGGAACTTGCCCTCGTTCAATTTTGCATGTTAAAACTTGCCAAGGCAGGTTTCACCCCAGTCATCACCCCTGACCTGGCCCGGATGGAAGTCCTCGAAGGCATCGGGTTCATCCCAAGGGACCCCAACCCCGAAACGCGCCAGGTTTACACCGTGGCGGACACCGATCTCTGTTTGGTGGCAACAGCCGAAATCACTCTTGGTGGGATGCACAAAGACCAAATCCTGGAGGAAGCCAAGCTTCCGCTAAAATATGTCGGTTTGTCCCACTGTTTCCGGACCGAAGCAGGTGCCCCGGGCCGTGATACCCGAGGGCTATACCGGGTTCACCAATTCACTAAAGTGGAAATCTTTGCCTTCACCACTCCGGAACAAAGCGAGGCCATTCATCAGGAAATCCTGGCCCTTGAGGAGTCCATTTTTCAAGATTTGGGACTCCCTTACCATGTTCTTGACACTTGCACCGGTGATTTGGGTGGACCAGCTTACCGGAAGTATGACCTTGAGGCCTGGATGCCCGGACGGGGTGAGGCGGGTGAATATGGCGAGGTAACAAGCACCTCAAACTGTACCGATTTCCAGGCCCGGCGACTGAATATTCGTTACCGTTCCAAAGAATCCAAAGGAACCAGGATGGTCCACACCCTCAACGGGACCGCTGTCGCTTGCACAAGGGCCCTTTTGGCAATTCTTGAGAACTACCAAAACGAAGACGGCTCCATCACGATTCCTGAGGTCCTCAGGCAATGGGTTGGCGAGGATCAAATAAGTCCCCGCAAATGATTGCTGTTTTTTGATAGTTTACTTCCGCAAGGGGGATCCATGGAAGCCCCTGTGAACAAAGGTGAGGAATCCCTCCCCCCCGATCAGAAGGTTAAAACCTTCCCAAAATCCCCGGGCGTTTACCTTATGAAGGACGCTGAGGGTCGGGTGATCTACATTGGAAAAGCAAAAGTTTTAAGGCACAGGGCCTCCAGTTATTTCACCCAGGCAGCGCGGGAGGATCCCCGGACCCGCGATTTGGTACCGCTTATTGCAGACCTTGATTTCCTTATTGCCCCCACCGAGGTGGACGCCATCCTGTTGGAAGCCCGGTTAATCAAGGATGTACAACCCCGATTTAATGTTGACCTCAAGGACAGCAAGGTCTTTCCTTACCTTCAGATTCGGGTACGGGAGGAGTTTCCCCGGGTGGAATTCACGCGTAGTCCCCGCCGCAAAGGTGTGAGGCTTTATGGCCCCTTTACCAGCCCAAAAAGTCTCCGGCAAGCCATGCAGGTCCTGCAAAGGGTATTCAAGTACCGAAACTGTTCCCTGGATATTTCCTCAAAAGATCCCAAATGGAGGTGGTATCGACCCTGCCTTTTGCACAGCATAAGGCTTTGCACGGCCCCCTGCAACCTTGGAATCACAAGAGAGGAATATCGCCGCCAGATTCGTGGACTCAGGCTCGTATTGGAAGGAAAAAGAAAACGCCTTATCCGCGAACTTGTCGCAGAAATGACCCAAGCAAGCACCGAGTTGCTTTTCGAAAAAGCCGCCAGGCTCCGGGATGAAATCAAGGCCATTTCCAGTCTTGGACTAAGGGGAACGATGGACAATAACCCCCAGCCGGAAGCTTTCACGATCGATCCGGTGAAGGGACTGGTAGGTCTTAGGAAAGTATTGAAACTCAACTCCAACCCAAGAGTTATCGAATGCATAGACATCGCCCACCTGGGTGGCCAGGAAACGGTTGCCAGCCTCGTTTGCTTCATTGATGGACTGCCCTTTAAAAAAGGCTATCGAAGGTATCGCATAAAAACCGTTCATGGTATTGATGATTTTGCCTGCATCAGGGAGGTTGTTTCAAGGCGGTACGGCAAATGGGGTGATAGGGAAACCAATAACAATCAGGGATCCCTTCCCATCCCTGACATCATCCTGATTGATGGAGGCAAAGGACAACTTTCCTCCGCCAGGGATGCCTTGGAAGCCTTTGGCGTCCAAGTCCCATGCCTTATTTCCCTGGCTAAACGGGACGAGGAAATATTCACCCTGGCCTCCGATGAACCTTTCCGATTGTCAAGGAATTCCCTGGCGTTACGATTGCTTCAATACGCCCGGGACGAGGCCCATCGTTTTGCCCAACTATACCATCACATCCTTCGCAGCAAGAAACTGCGGGATGATTTTCGCCAAAGCCCATAAACCAAATCCATGCGCATTCTCCTTACAAACGATGATGGTATCTACGCTCCTGGCCTTCGTGCCCTTCATGCGGAACTGTGCCAATTAGGTGAAGTATTGGTGGTTGCCCCGGCAACAGAACAGAGTGCGGCGGGCCATTCCGTGACTATTTACTCCCCCCTTTTGGTGCAGGAGGTCCTTGATCCTTCCAAAGGTTTCCAAGGTTGGGCCGTGGAAGGAAGGCCGGCAGATTGTGTCAAATTGGCACTGAGGCAAATCCTTCCCTGGAAACCGGATTTGGTGGTAAGTGGCATCAACTCCGGATCCAATGCAGGGATCAATGTTCTCTATTCGGGTACAGTAGGGGCCGCCATTGAGGGTGCATTTTTTCAAATGCCTAGCATCGCCTGTTCCATGGAAATGCCCGGGAATGAACCGGCCAATTTCGCCCTTGGGGCACGATTAGCTTTGCAAGTAATTAAGGATATTCTCGGAAAAAAACCGGATCCTGGAGATCTGTTTAATGTGAATGTTCCCGACCTTTGTCGTGGCCCCATAAAAGGGGTTCGGGTAGTCCCCCAAAATACGGCAAGCTATGTCGAATGGTTTGACAAAAGGGTGGACCCGCGTGGAAGGGTGTATTACTGGATTGGGCCGGATTTTACCTGCCCCGAACCCCATCCGGATACCGATGTCACCGCCCTTGCCGAGCAATGGATTACCGTCACTCCCCTACAATTTAATTTGACACGATTTCCTGCCCTGGAAATAATGAATGATTGGAATTGGGAAAACACAACCGGCCAACTTGCCACGGAGTCCGTTCGATGACTGCTATTGAATCCCTGACCTTCAGCCTGAATTTGTCCCAAGGCATTTTGCTTGGGGCCCTTTCCGATCTTACCGAAGGAGATCTCCAAACCCGGGCGGTTCCTGGATCCAACCGCCTTTGTTGGCAGTTGGGACATCTCATCCTTTCGGAACGATTCCTTTTGGGTGAGGTGGGATGCCAATACCCTGAACTTCCAGCTGGCTTTCAGGAACAGCACGCCAACAAACCGGAAATTACCTCAAGCGAAACCCCCTTACCCTTTACGGTGGCGGACTACACCCGCCTTCTCAAGGAAACCCGATCGGTTTCGATTGCAACTTTGGGTAAAATGAGCGAGGCAGACCTTGATCAACCCAACACAGGGCACCTTGCTCCGAAAGCACCCACCTTTGGAAACCTGTTCGAGTTGGCGGCCCAACATTTTATTATGCACTCGGGTCAGGTAAGTGTGATTCGGCGCAAATTGGAAAAACCTGTGCTTTTCTAAACCATGGATATAACCGATCCTTATTCCCAGGCGGCCGACCAAATCGTCACCTTCCATTTTGGGTTGGTTGCGACCATTATCCTTTACCAATTGGCCATTCCCTTTGGGACTTGGTTGCATTCCTGGTGGGCAAAAAACTTTTGGATTCGGGGATCCCACCTTTGCCTTATGGCCTTTATTGGCATGGAAGGGGCTTTGGGAGTTGAGTGTCCCCTAACGGTTTGGGAGAGGGGCCTTCGCCTTGCCCAAATGGATGATGAAACCCGGACGCAATATTTCGCATGGGAATATGATCCCATGGACTATCGTCCCGCCCTGGCACAATTCTCGCATCGGGCATTACTTTATCGGCTGGATGAGGGAACTTTTTCCGCACTGGGAGTTTCCAATACAACTTTTTTCAACGGGGTCCACATCCTTTTTGGAATCCTTGTAGTCCTATCATGGATATTTGGCCCCCCGGATTATCCAATGTTTTTGAAAAGCGGGTTTAAGAAACGAACCGTTCCCAGGAAAGGGTCTCTTTGATGAAAACAATATTGCGATTGATCGCCCTCCTTTTGTTTGGTGAGGGTACCATTTTGGCTCAGGAAAGCCAGACCTGGTCCCGCTTCCGAGGACCCAATGGCGAGGGCAAGGGACCTCACCTTAATTTTGCTCCCAAACCCACGATGGAAAACTTTCTCTTTTGGAAAACGGAAATCCCCGGAGATGGCAATGGGAGCCCGGTCATTTGGGGGAAATCGGTTTACCTCCAATCCTCCGTGAACAACGGAATAGGGCGAACATTGGTGGCGGTAGAAGTATCCAATGGCAAAATCCTTTGGAGTGCCGACCTCACCGGTGCCAAATCCAAAACCCATGCCAAAAACAGCTTGGCAAGTTCCACTCCCGTTTGTGCCGCAGAAGGCATTTTCTCGGTTTTTTGGAATGGCGAAAATCTCCTTTGTACAGGACATAGTCACCAGGGGAACTTGCTTTGGACAACAGACCTTGGGCCATTCAAAAGTCAACATGGTGCCGGGCACTCTCCCATTTTTCATGACGGAAAAGTCTTTGTAAACTTTGATCAGGACAACAAGGCAGAGGTGGTCGCATTGAACGCCAAGGACGGAAAAATCGCCTGGCGGACAACCCGAACAGCCTATCGATCCAGCTATTCCACCCCAATTCTTCGCACGACTCCCTCGGGAAAAACGGAAATTGTGGTTGCCAGCACCGCTGGATTTGGGGGGTATGATCCAAACACTGGCAAGGAAACCTGGTCGATTCCAACCACGCATGGGAAAAACCCCCTTCGTATGGTATCCTCGCCGATTTTCCTGCCAGGGGACCTTATTTTTGGAGGTGGCGGGGATGGATCCGGTGAAAGGCAAGCCTTGGCGGTTCCGGTTGGTCAAAACGGTGCCAAACCCGCATGGCAGGACTTCAAAGCCTTCCCTTATGTGACAACGAGCCTTGCCCTTGAAAGGGGCCTCTTCAGTATCACCGACAATGGGTTTATGACCACCCACAACCCCGCCACGGGCGAACAGATGTCCCATATTCGGCTGGGGGGAGCATTTTCCTCCTCTCCCATACTGGCCGGAAATCATTTGGTTATTGCCATTTCTGAGGCAGGAGATATGCACCTCATTGACACCAGGAATTCAAGGATCAAACCTCATACCCTCCCCCTGGGCGAACCCGTCTTTGCCACCCCGGCACTTCACGATGGCTTGCTTCTGGTCAAGGGGCGAAAAACTTTGTTTTGTTTTGGCAATTCCAAAATACATGTCGAAGGAGAACAACGATGAATCTTCGCCCTTTGCTTGCGATTCTTTCCCTTATTTGCCTATCTGGAGTTTCCATGTCCCAAGAAAAAACCCAGGCCACCAGCCGTGTTTTTGAAATGCGCACCTATTACACCCACCCCGGTCGAATGGAAGCCCTTCATGCCCGTTTTCGGGATCACACCTGCAAACTCTTCGAGAAGCATGGAATATCCATTGTTGGTTTTTGGAAACCCCTTGACAAAGCCAAAGCCGAAGAGTCAATGGTCTATATACTTTCGTACCCATCCCGCGAAGCAGCCGAAAAAAGTTGGAATTCCTTTCGGGTGGACCCGGTCTGGATCAAAGCCAAGGAGGCCTCGGAAAAATCGGGCCCTATTGTGAAAAAAGCGGAATCCGTTTTCCTCGATTCCACCGACTATTCTCCCATCAAGTGAGCTGCGTTTGACCGACAAAACCGCATGGACCATCTCCCACCTGGAGGATATGCGCCGTTGGTTGGTATTGGAACAAAAAGCAGAGGTTGACCGCCTTCAGAAAGAATCCGGGCACTTTCGTCGCCTTGGGCAACTACGGCTCATTTCGATAGAAGACTGGCATTCTGGGCGGCAATTGGCCATTTTTGGGGCAATTACGGGCCAATCCTCCAAATTCAGCCTCCTTCTGGGAATGTTGGAAGAAGGGACTCCTGTCCGTGTTGATCCAACTGGTGGGGGAGCCCTTGATTGTTCTCCAACCCAAGGCATCGTTCAGGAAATAACCCCACAAAGTATCTCCGTTGTGGTTTCACGCGATTGGGACTCGGAAGGATTGGATTCCTTCCGGCTGGAACCCGTTACCAACAGTTGGACAGCCCAACGGACCGATGCCATTTTGGCCTCGCTTGGTTCCCAATTAGGAGGAAGGCTTGTCGATGATTTGCCTCCGGCCCTTCGTCAAGTGCTGGATCGACCTCCCGGCAAAACGATAAAAAAGTTGGATTGGAAAATCCTGCCCCAGTTGAACCCGGGCCAAAATCAAGCCCTTGAACATTGTCTTTTGAATGCACCCTTGGCCCTGATCCAGGGACCTCCAGGCACAGGAAAAACCACCACACTTGCCAACTTTATTGTGTTCCTGGTTCGGGCTGGGCAAAGGGTATTGGTGGCTGCCGCAAGCAATTTGGCGGTGGACAACCTCCTTGAAAAAGTAATGTCCGAAGGAATTTCCTGCTTGCGCATGGGTCACCCTCTCCGGGTGCATCCCCGGGTGCGTGAGGCCACCTTTGACACCCTATTTCGGGATAGTGCAGAATACAATCAGGCCAAAAAACTGCGCCAGGAAGCACGAGCCCTCAAATCCAAAGCTGAAAAATGGTCCCGGGCAAAACCGGAACCGGGTCAACGCAAAGGCCAATATGCCGAGGTTCGTGCCTTGTTTCATGAGGCCGATCAATGCGAGGATTTAGCCCGGGAAAAACTCCTCGAAAGTACCCCGGCGATTTTTACCACGCTTTCCGGTTTTGTTCAATCATGGCCAGGCAAACGAAGCTGGGATTGGCTCATTGTGGATGAAGCCTGTCAAGCGATGGAGGCCCCGGTTTGGCCCCTGCTTCCAAAAATTCACCAGATTGTTTTAGCGGGCGATCCTTGTCAACTGCCCCCCACTGTCCTTTCCATGGAAGCAATCAGAGAAGGAGCTTCGGTTAGCCTGATGGAACGGTTAGCTGTCCAATTCCCTGAACGCCTTTTCCTTTTGGAAACCCAATACCGGATGGTGCCTGAAATCATGGAATTTCCCTCGGTGCATAGTTATCAAGGTCGATTGCTTGCCGATGATTCGGTGTTAGGGCGCAAAACCCTTCCGGGAGGGAGTGGAATTTGGGCCAACAATGTCCTGGCCATCGACACTAGCGGATCAGATTTCCAGGAAGTCCAACCCGAAGAAGGCAAAAGTTTAACAAATCCTTCGGAGGCAAATCTCATCCTTAAAATGGCAAAAGAATTGATTTCCTTGGGATTGGCTCCTGAAGATATAGGGATCATTACCCCGTATCGGGGCCAGGTTGAGTTAATCAGTTCGAAATCGGATTTGACAGGATTGGAAATCAATTCTGTAGACAGTTTTCAAGGAAGGGAAAAGGAAGCTATCCTTGTTTCGCTTGTTCGTAGTAACCCTTCCGGCGAGATTGGTTTTTTGGCCGAAACCCGAAGGACCCATGTTGCCATAACACGGGCAAGGTCATTTTTGGGGGTGGTAGGAGATTTTTCTACCTTGGCCTCCGATCCCTATTATTCGAAACTCCTTGATTTTTGGTTGGAACGGGGATTTGTCCGGTCCGTTTGGGACGAAGATATTGTCCGTTTCCTATCCTGACTAGACAGCACGGAGGAAAAAAATGCTCACCATGGTTATGTGGATTGGTCTGGCCGGACTCCTTTCGCACCAGGAAAAAGACAAGGCACTGGAGGGATTTGTTGTTCCCTACCGACTTTCAAAAACGCAACATATTGTGGTTCGGGCCAGGTTGAATGGATCGGCCCCATTGAATTTTGTCATGGATACAGGAGCTCCCGCATTTTTTGTTGCGGAAGAACCAGCAAAAAAAGCGGGCATTACCCCGGATGAAAGTGGTTGGGCTATCATCGGCGATTTACAATTCGAAGGCCAACTCAAAGCCAAAAAAGTAAAAGCCCGCATTGAAACCCCGTTCCAACTCAAAGGGATGAATGGCATGGGTCTTGCCGGTATGGAGCTCCATGGCATGATAGGCTACTCGATTTTGGCACAATATGAAATAAAGCTGGATCTCAAAAAGGATCACATGATTTGGACTCCGCTTCATTGGACGCCACCGGAGCCCAAAGGGTTTGGCGGAGGGGGCAAAAAAAACTCCCAGGGGGCAACGCTCGAACTGGTTGGATCCTTCATGCAGGGTTTGGGTAGTTTAACGGGGGGCAAAGCGGCCCTTACCCCCAAGGTTCAGGGTTTTTCAGGTTTGGCCTTGGAGCAAAACGAAGGGAAAGTGGTCGTTTCGTCTGTTTTTACAGGCTCACCTGCGGCAAAGGCTGGATTGATGCCAGGGGATGAAATCAAACGGATCAAGGACGAGGAGGTCAAAAACCTTGCGGATGCAAAGCGCAAATTATCCATGATTGGGGCTCCGGAAGAGGTTACCTTTTCATTGGTTCGAGGGAAGGAAACTCTCTCTGTTACTTTCAAAACAGCATTTGGATTTTAGAAAGGGCTCTTATGACAAAATACATTCTTGCCTTCGGCTCTTTCCTCTTAATTATCTCGCCGATTTCCAGCAGGGAAACGCACAAAGCCCCAATGGAAATACTCAAAACAGGTCACCTCCGTATTCATGTGAAAATCAACGACAAAGGCCCCTACCCTTTGGTGTTTGACACGGGGGCACCTTTGAATCTCCTTTCCAACAAAATTGGCAAGGATGCCAACATCAAACGCAAACCCGGCCGCAGCGGCATAAGCCTTATGGGCCCCATGGGAGAAGCAGATATTGCCTCTCTCGACTGGAGCGGTGCCACGGTCCAAAATGTGCCAACCATGATTTTGGACCATCCAACGATTAAGGCCCTGGCGGATCATTTGGGCCCCATCGAAGGCATCGTTGGGTTTCCTTTCTTTTCCCGATTTGTCATGACCATTAATTACCAAAAAGCCCAAGTACTCTTGGAGGCAAGTGATTATGTTCCCGAGGATCTCATGAAAAATACCATGGCTTTCATGTTCCAAAGGGATGCAAAGCCCCTGGCTCCACCCACCATCCCAACTTTTGGGATACTATTGTCCAAGGAACCTGACCCGAAATACCATGGGCTGGTTGTGGAAGCGGTACTTCCAGGATCCTTGGCTGAAAAAGCCAAGCTGGTCAAAGGCGATATTCTGATTTCGGTAAATCATCGGTGGGTAGACAACCACAGCCTGCTTTTTCGGGTTTTGGGTGAACAATGGGTAAAAGGGCCGGTGGATTTGGAGATCATTCGACAAGGAAAGACGATTCAGGCAAAGCTTGAAAAACCACAAGGGACCAGCCCATGAATCGTTTCCTGGGTGGATGGATCACCCTTTTCATATTGATTCTTGCGGGCAGTCTGAAGGCTTTGGTTCCTGCGTTTGCCTTGGAAGGGGATGACCCCAGGTTGAAATGGGTAACCATTCAAAAATCTCCTGCCCTGCCGCCGGAAACTTTAATAGCAAATGGCCTTGAACCCACTACTTTGTGGGGACTCCATGGTCCGGATTTATCCGTTGCGTCCCCAACGCAAAAACTTCGCCTCACCCCAAAGGGTCCAGTATTTCTCAAGGGTCACAAACGGGGAACCTATCGCTTAACCCAATATGCTCCCATGGATTTGGAGATTCGCCAGAATGGTCCGCATTTCCTGGACCTTGAGGACCAACCCGGCGCAATCCTGGATCACCCCTCAGGATTGCTGGTGTTTTGTAACGGTGATTTGTTTCGATTTCGACGCTTTAATTCCGGCCAGCCCCAATGGGCCAAAGAAATCCTGGTCAAACGCATGGACCACGGAATGGATAGGCCCCAGGCAAGGTTGTTTTTATCCCGCGATGGGTCCATCCGCCTGGCCCTTTCTCCCGGGGAAATACAGTTAAGGGGCCTGGATAATTCTCAATTTTTCCAAAACAAACAAGGAGTGCTGATTCGAATAGGCCATGATGGAACGGCTTTGGAGCTTCTCAATGAACTTGGAAATGATCCCTTTGGGAATGGTTTTGTTTGGAGCCATTTTGGGGAACCCTACCTGGCAAAAACCAACCTGGCGGACAAAGCCTTTGCAGAAAAAAAAACGGGGCCCTGTATCCTGGTCCCACTTTTTCCAGGAATGACCCCTGGGCCATCTGGTTCCCAATTTAAACAAAAAGCATGGCTATTGGATAAATCATCCCATGTCGATGGAATTGATCCCATGGACCTTCTTTGGGAATCTCCCCAGGGTGATTTGCTTCATGGGGCCTTGGATCAGGTGGATGAGGCATTTCACATTTCGGGTACGATTCAAACCGTTCGTGGCCCGGCTCAAGGGCAAAGGCGGATCCTATCCAGCCTTCAGGGGATTTGGGAGTTATCCGAAACACCCAATCCAACCACCCAAGCGAATGAACAGCGCTTTGGGTTTTTGGGGGACTTTGGGCCCGGAGAATTGATTAAACCTCCGCCAGTTCCCGGCAGTCTTTTGGAACTTTCTTCCTTGGGACCCAAGGACCTGGCCATTGCGTTTCTGAAAGGAACCCCATCCCAATCCTTTGCCATTTGGGACCAGATTCAGCAACGCATTTCAAGACAAAAACAGTTGGCCCCCAATCGCCTGCCACCCATCCTTTTTGCCCTGAGGGAAGCCATGAAAGGAACGGATAATACCGTTTCCCTCCATGACAATCGCACCCTTTTAGCCCTGAGTTGTTTTGAGGCCGCCATGGATAAGGATTCCCTTGCTTATATTCGCGAATGGGCAGAATCGGGCTCGTCACTCCCTCGAAGTTTTGCAATTGGCATTCTTGGCAAGGTCACTACTCCTGATGAAAATGTTGTGTATCAAATCCTCTTGAACGCTCTATCCGATTCGGATTTGCGGGTAAAATCCGCCGCGGTGAAAGCCCTTGGCATGATTCCCTTTCCCGGTTCCGCAAACACCCTGGTCAGTGCATTTTCCTTTGATTTGGGAAACAATCCCCAATGGACAACCGCTCTTGTTTCTGCCATGAATCGCCTAGGAAAACCAACCTATGAACGATTGAAAGAACTCGGTGAATCCGGAACAGCGGCCGACCTGAAAAAAACGATTTCATTCCTGGGTCAAACGAAAGATCCGGCGGCATTTCCCGCGTTGATAGGATTGTTGCATTATCCCCACCTAAGTACCCAGGACCAAGCCTTGCTTCTTCGAGCCTTGCAATTGGAAAAGGGTGGAGGCGATGCGGTTATACTTTTGGGTTGGATCAACAAACAGGACAATCCCGGTCCAGAGGTTGTCCAATTGGCTTTGGAAAAATTGGAGGGAACACCGGTTTATGAACAACCAGAGGTATTAACCCTTTTGATCCGACTACTTCAATCCAATGATTCTGAAAAGCGATGGTTGGCCTTGGCAAAACTTAAAAAACAGGCAAGGCCTGGAGCCTTGGGTTTACTTGAGAAAATCCAACAAAGTGGAGTAATTCCTGTCGAACAAAGGAAAGCCCTAACCGAGGCCATTCAGACCCAAAAAGGAATCAGGGATGGGGGAAACCCTCCCTGATTTGCCTACTATAAAAGCCTTTGATTATTGTATACCGCCATCAATTCGTTCAGGAGTGAGGTGGGAGGGATGGTCCGTAAACCAAAACCGGCTCCATTCCTGTTCGACTTGGCGCAAGTCTTCCGATTGGTTCAATAAGGCTCTCATCCGCATGGTTGGATTGGATGAATAGGCATTGAAAAGGCAACCGGTGCTACCCATCGAAGCCAAACCCAGAGCTGCCAGAATGAAATAGCGATTCATGACCCGTTCCCCCGAATAACCCCTGACAAAACCCGTTTGGGTTGTACCTTTGTTATCGGAGGAAATATGGAGGGACTTTAACGGGAGGTCGGATCAGGCTGATCTGGGGGCTTTTTTCGATAGTTTGGATAATTTGGGATTTAGAGGCAATTCAGCTGGGTAGCTTGGCGACCAAGCTTTCCATTTCCTTGCCGGGTTTAAAAGAGACCACCATCCGCCCGGGGACAAACACTTTTTCCCCTGTCCGGGGATTCCGGGCCTTTCGGGCCCGCCTTTCCCGGACCTCAAAGACGCCAAAATTGCGCAATTCAATCCGTTTTTCGGCAATCAGCGTTTCAATGATCGCATCGAATGTATGCTGGACAATTTCTTTGGTCTTGAGCTGGGTAAGGCCCAATTTGTCGGCAATCTGCCGGACAATTTCCTTCTTGGTCATAATCTTTTACTCAACGCATCTATTTGCCATTAAAGTCTTTGGAAAGAGTAGCCTAAATGGTTGGTGCCCTTCCGTCAAGCGGATTTGGGGTAAAAAACCGGTTTCCACCCAAACCGGTTTTTCCGTCATGACTTTCGCGGGATATTGGGGATTTTCGAAGGCAAAATGGCCCCTTGGGTAACGGGGTTCTAAAATGACCATTTTAAGAGACCCAGAGAATTACCTGATGAAACGCATTATCGTTACTGGAGGTTGTGGATTCATTGGTAGCAATTTTATTCGACTTTTCCTGGAACAAGAACCGAATTTACAAATTGTCAATGTGGACTGTTTGACCTACGCTGGTAATTTGGAAAATCTTAAGGATTTGGAATCTGATTCTCGCCTTTCCTTTGCCCGTGTGGATATTACTGACCCTGAATCTTTGCAAAACCTCTTTCTTGAACCGGTCGATTCCGTAATCCATTTCGCCGCGGAAAGTCATGTAGACCGAAGTATCCTGGATTCCGGTCCCTTCATCCGAACCAATGTGCTGGGAACCCAGATCCTTTTGGATTTGGCCAAGAAAGCCTCCGTCCGGAAATTCGTCCATGTCTCAACGGACGAGGTTTATGGATCACTTGGTGCCAACGGATTTTTCACGGAAACGACCCCATTGGCCCCAACAAGCCCTTACTCGGCCAGCAAAGCCTCCTCGGACATGCTGGTGAAAAGTTACTGCCACACATTTGGTTTCCCTGGGGTAATCACCCGATGCTCCAACAATTATGGGCCCTATCAATTCCCTGAAAAGATCATTCCTTTATTTATTTCGAATATCCTTGAAGACATCCAGGTCCCCGTTTACGGGGACGGTTTGCAAATCCGCGATTGGATTCATGTAACCGATCATTGTTCTGGTGTGTATGCTGCCTGGAAATCGGGAGTGGCAGGAGAGGTCTACAATTTTGGTGGGCGTTGTGAATTGACCAACCTGGAACTTACAACAACACTTCTCAATCTCATGGACAAACCAAAGTCCCTGATCAAATTTGTGCAGGATCGTCCCGGGCACGATCGGCGTTATGCCATTGATTGTGCCAAAGCGGAAGCAGGATTGGGATGGAAGCCCGTTATTTCGTTTCAAAAAGGAATTGCCGACACCATTCGTTGGTACCAGGAAAATCGTGAGTGGGTGGCCCGGGTAAAATCTGGGGCCTACCGGGAATATTACCAGCAGCAGTACGGATCCAGGCTTTAAGATTACCGGGAGCACCTGCGGGTCCATGAGACTATTAATTACCGGGATTCGGGGCTTTGCCGGACGCCATTTGGCCCGATTGGGATCCCTTCTGGGCTGGACGGTTCAAGGCACCTCCCGCCATCCCGGCCCCCCGATTCCCCTGGAAAATGGCAAGCAGGCAATCCTGGAATCATGGGTCCCGGAATCGTGCCAGGGCCCGGATGCCCTTCTGAAAGAATTCCAGCCAGATGCGGTGGTTCACCTTGCTGCGGAATCGTTTGCCGGTGCCAGTGGTTTTGGCTCAGAAGCCCTTTGGAAAGCCAATTTCGATGGAACCCGGGCCCTATTAAACTCCATTCTTCTTCACGCCCCCAAAACCTTGTTGGTTTTCGGTGGGACCGGGCTGATTTATGGTACTCCAGCCCTGGCCGGTGCCAAAAGCAGGGAAACCGATCCCCTTTGCCCACCCAATGCCTATGCGGCGTCAAAATCGTGTGCGGACCAAATGTGTCAATTTGCATTCCTCAACGCTGGAATCAGGGTAATTCGGGCTCGTCCGTTCAATCACATCGGTCCCGGTCAATCCTCGAAATTTGCCGTCTCAAGTTTTGTCCGCCAATTTGCAGCCATGAAGCGGGGCTTGATTGGACCGGTCCTCCACACCGGAAACCTCGGTTCGTTCCGTGATTTCACCGATGTACGGGACATCGTCAGGGGCTACACAGACCTCATTCAAAACGGAGAACCTGGGGAAGCCTACAACATGGGCTCGGGGGTTGCAACCTCGCTGGAAACCGTGGTGGACCACCTTTGCGGGATTAGTGGTCTTCAGCCAGAAATCCTTGCCGACCCCAGCTTGTTCAGAAAGTCTGATCCGTTGGTTCTCTTGTCGGATTCCGAAAAGATTCGATCCCGGACCGGTTGGGTCCCCAGGTATAACCTGATTCATACCCTGCGGGACCTTTGGACCGATTGGATGACCAGATCCGATTCCGAATTAATCCACCCATTCACGCCCAACAAATAGAAATAATACCATGAACATCGCAATTATTGGCACAGGCTATGTAGGACTTGTTTCAGGCACCTGCCTTGCAGAAAGCGGGAACCAGGTCTGCTGCATTGACATTGACCAAGGCAAAATCGATCGCCTTCGCAATGGCATCATCCCCATTTACGAACCAGGCCTGGAAGAGTTGGTGCGTCATAACTCAAAAGAAGGACGCTTGACCTTTACGACAGATCTGGCGGAGGGCATCAAGGATGCACCCATTATTTTCATAGCCGTTGGTACTCCCCAGTCCATGAATGGATCCGCCGACCTTGGCACACTATTTCATGTAGCCAAGCTACTTGCCAAAACCATTGAAACCCCGAAGATCGTTGCGATTAAAAGTACGGTTCCGGTGGGAACCAATGCCAAGGTTGCGGAGATTTTCAAGGGGGCCAAGTGCCGGATCGATACCGCCAGCAATCCGGAATTCCTCAAAGAGGGTGCGGCCATTGCCGATTTTTCCAAACCGGATCGGGTGGTGGTTGGAGTCCGGGATTCCCATGTAGGGGAAGCATTCCACAATCTTTACCGCCCTTTCCTTCGAACCGAACGCCCCTTTTTGGTGATGAGTCCGGAAAGTGCCGAGATGACCAAATATGTCGCAAACGCCATGCTCGCCACCAAGATCAGTTTCATAAACGAGATGGCCAACATTTGTGAATCCGTAAAGGCGGATATCAATGATGTCCGGAAGGGAATTGGTCACGATGAGCGGATTGGTTTCCAATTTCTTTTTCCAGGCGCCGGATACGGAGGAAGTTGTTTTCCCAAGGACATCCGCGCAGTCATTCACATGGCCAGGGACTACAACCTCCCTTCGCTCCTGATGGGTGCCGTGGATGAGGTCAATGAACAACAAAAAAGCGTTTTGTTTAACAAGCTCAAGCAGCACTTTGGGGATAGTTTGGCGAACAAGACCATTGCCATTTGGGGGCTCTCTTTCAAGCCCCGGACCGATGACATTCGCGAGGCCCCTGCCCTATCCCTGATTCGCGACCTTTTGAAAATCAATTGCACCGTTCGGGTCCACGACCCTGTTGCCCTGAACAATGTTCGTGAAATATTCGGGGACAAACTTAATTATTCCACCAGGCCCATGGAAACGGTGGAAGGGGCCCATGCTTTGGTCATTTGCACCGAATGGAAAGAGTTCCAAAACCCGGATTTCTCCCAATTGGCCCTCAAATTGTCCGACAAGTTGATTGTGGATGGCAGAAACCTGTACAATCCGGATGCGGTGACCCTTGCCGGCCTCACCTACGATTCCATCGGCCGGGCCAAGGCAACCCCGGGGCGGACATGATTTCGCCCACGGAATCCACGCCGGTTGGAGCGGGGTTGAAAACCTTTTCAGAGCCCGGTTCCCTGGAGGTGGCATCCGAATCCATCGTCGTTCGAATCCGTTGGTTCGGCCTGATCCTTGGGGCAATTGTAGCAAACCTTCCCGGTCGTGAATGGCAAAGTCAGGCGACCCTTGATGCCATACTCCTTTTGGGGTTGGGGTATACCCTTCTCGACACCTGGTATAGCTGGCTTGGCAAGATATTCTTAAGTAACCAACCCTTGGTCATTTCGCTGGCGGAATCGGTGTTCATTGGGCTTTTGTGCCACTTTGACATTGGACCAGAAAGTATATTCCGTTACTATTACCTCCTTTCACTTCTTTGTTGTTCCTTGCGCCATGGCAGAATTACTTCCTCCCTTTGTTGCCTCTTTCATTGGATCAGCTTTGGCGTTTTGCTGGGAATCCACCCCGACAAATTTGGTTTGGTTCCGCTTCTTACCCTGGTTATCCTTGCCTGGTTAACCTGGGCAAGCCAATCGCTGGCTGGCATTTTGCGTAGTGCCAGGGATAGTCTGATCCGCATCAATGAGGCCTTACGGACCAGCCAGGCAAACCTGGAAGGGCGCATCGACGAACGCACCAGGCAACTTCAATCCGCACAAGCCATGGTCCTCCAACAGGAAAAGATGGCAGGATTTGGATTGATTGCCGCCGGGGTGGCCCATGAAGTGGGCAATCCCCTAACCGGGATTTCGGCCCTGGTGCAAATCCTTCAAAAGCGCCAACCCGATGAGTACACAGGAAAAAAACTCGACCTGATTTCCGAACAACTTACCAGGATTCGGTCCACATTAAAGGAACTTTTGGAGTTTAGCCGTCCTTCGGCACGCTCCCCCATCCGGACCACCCTTAGGGACATCCTTAATGAGGCAATCAACATTGCCAAATATTACAAACGGACGGGTGGCCGCATTGCTATTCCTGATTCCGTCGATTTCATTCCACCCTTTACCGCCATCCGTGATGAATTGGTTCAGGTATTCCTGAACCTGTTGCTCAATGCGATTGATGCCTCTGGCCCGGAAGGCCATGTCACCCTGGAACACCTTTCCGTTCCCGAGGGAATTCAGATTGCAGTGGTGGATGATGGCCCGGGGGTGAGTGTGGAAATCCTTCCCAAGCTGTTCAGCCCGCACACCACCACCAAAAGGAACGGAACGGGGCTTGGCCTATTTATTTCAAGACAGGTCATGGTCCAGCAGGGAGGTGCGCTTCATTATGATGCCACCTCCCAAGGCGCCCGATTCCTTGTAACCATGCCTATATCCAAAATCCCTGTGGGTTAAACTCCCAACCCGCCAAAAAGGTAAGCGATCGTGTGCCCCGAAAAAGCTCCCCAACCGCCGACCGAAACCATTCGCATTCTCGTCGTGGACGATGAAATCCTGATCCGGGAATCATTGGCGGAATGCCTCTCCGGAGAGGGTTTTGAGACCATCGTGGCAGGTTCCGCGGAACAGGCCATGGAACTTACTGCCAAATCGGCTTTCGATATCTGCCTTTGTGATATTCACCTGCCAGGCAAAAATGGACTCCAACTTCTGGATCACCTGGGCCGAATCAGCCCGGAAACACATGTGATCCTGATCACCGCCTATGGTGCCGTGGAGACCGCTGTGGAAGCCTTCCAAAGGGGGGCTCATGATTACCTCATCAAACCAATCCTTTTGAATGAGTTAATAGGAAAAATAACAAGGCTCCTGGAACACCGAAGGATTGCCCAGGAAAACCGCTGGCTCCGTAGGGAACTGCACCGGGTCGATTCCTCCGATGAAATCATCGGCAAAGGACCAGAAATCCAGGAAGTGTTAAGGTTGGTGGACCGGGTTGCCCCAACCGGTTCAACCGTCCTTATCAATGGAGAATCGGGCACCGGCAAAGAGTTGATTGCCAGGCGGATTCACCAACAATGCCAACCGGAAGAGGGGTTTGAATCCAAAAAGGATACCTGGCCCAGGGCAGGTGGAATGCGCAAGGTTCCTCCCCGTTGGATTGCGGTCAATTGTGCTGCCATTCCCCGGGACCTTTTGGAAAACCAACTCTTTGGACATCGAAAAGGTGCCTTTACCGGGGCGGACAAGGACCAACCGGGGGTTTTTCTCCATGCTGGGACCGGAACTGTTTTCCTTGACGAGATAGCGGAGCTTAGCCCTGCCCTGCAGGCCAAACTATTACGAGCCATTGAACAAAAGGAGGTTTTCCCGGTAGGTGCCAATGAGCCGGTCCAAATTCATGCCCGGATCGTTGCAGCCACAAATAGCAATCTCAAAAAACTGGTGGAGGCAGGTCAGTTTCGCGAGGACCTCTATTATCGTTTGGGGGTCTTTGTCATCACCATTCCCCCTTTGCGGGAGCGCCGGGAGGATATTCCGGCTCTTGTTGAACATTTTATTGCCAAGCATAGCCGATCGATGGGAAAAAGGATCGTGGGAATCGCTCATGATGCGATGACTTTGCTACGAAACGCCAGGTGGAAAGGAAATGTTCGCGAGTTGGAAAATACCCTGCAAAGGGCGGTCATCCTTTGTGACAATTCCTTGATCGGAGTGGAAGATTTACCAGGCGACCTGGTGGAAGAGACCGAGGATCCCCAAGCAGTCGATTCCCTGGATGCTGCGGTCCTGCGCTTTGAAAAGCGGCATATTCAGCGAATGATTTCCCTTTTTCCGGACAAAAAAGAGGCAGCCAGGCGACTCGACATTGCCCTTAGCTCCCTTTATCGGCGCATTTCCGAGCTTGGAATCGCCACCGAAGGAAAATAACTCCCCATTCCCTTCGATAAAACCGTACTTCCTGACGATTATCGGATAAAATAGGAAGTCGGGCATTTTGTAGGGGAAATTCGATTGAGGAAAATAGCGCTAACGATGGGCTCAGCAGCCCCTTCGCCCCATGCACCCTGCAATTTTGAGGAAATGAGGAAGCGTGGCTGGGATGGGGTGGATGTTGTCTTTGTTAGTGGGGATGCTTATGTCGATCATCCCAGCTTTGCTTCCGGTATTTTGGTGCGAAGCCTGGAAGCAGCTGGGTTCAGGGTGGGGGTTTTGAGCCAACCCGATTGGAAAAGCTGTGATCCATGGCGACAATTTGGCAAGCCAAAGCTCTTTTTTGCCATTAGCGCGGGCAACATGGACTCGATGATCAATCACTACACCGCCAACCGAAAAGTTCGTAATGACGATGCCTACTCCCCCGGCGGGCGGATTGGCCTGCGACCGGACCGGGCGACCCTTGTTTATTGCCACCGGGCCCGGGAAGCATTTCCAGGTACCCCGGTCATCGCAGGGGGTGTTGAAGCATCGTTGAGGCGATTGGCCCACTATGACTATTGGTCGGATTCCGTCAAGAGATCGATCCTTCTGGATTGCAAGGCGGACCTCCTTGTTTATGGCATGGGTGAATTACCCATCGTGGAGATTGCCAACCGGTTAAGCAAAGGCGAGTCATTAACCCAATTGCGAAATATGCGGGGGATAGCCTTTGCCTTGGGTGGTAAGGAAAGCCCTTCCCCGAAGCTTCCCTTGGATGAGGCGTTTACCCAGCTGGGTCAACGACTTTCCGTTCAGGACCTTTCCGGAATTCGCCCGGTGGAACCGGAATTAGTACCCTCCTTTGAAGAGGTCAAATCGGACAAAATGGCCTTTGTCCGGGCCACCCGGATCATCCATTCGAACACCAACCCGTTCAATGCCAAAACTTTGGTGCAATATCATGATGGCCAAGCCATCATTTGCCAACCCCCCTCGTTTCCGCTGGACACTGCCCAAATGGATACCCATTATGGGTTTCCCTACACCCGCCGTCCTCATCCCCAATACACCGAGCCCATTCCCGCCCACGAGATGATCAAGGATTCGGTAACCATCATGCGTGGCTGCTTCGGGGGTTGCACCTTTTGTTCCATAACGGCCCATCAAGGTCGCATCATTCAATCCCGGTCCGAGGAATCCATCCTTTCCGAATTGCAATCCATGGCCAAAGATCCCGATTTCAAAGGGACTGTAAGTGACATTGGGGGTCCAACCGCCAATATGTACCGGATGCGATGCACACGACCCGAGGTGGAGGCGAAATGCCACCGCCTTTCCTGTGTTCATCCAACGGTCTGTAAACTTTTGGGTACCGATCACAACCCACTCATTCAATTGATGAAAAAATCGAGGGAGCAACCGGGTATCAAAAAGGTTTTTGTGGCCAGCGGCGTCCGGATGGATTTGGCCCAGCTCTCCCCCAAATACCTTGAGGAACTCTCCGCCCATCATGTAGGCGGACACTTGAAGGTTGCCCCGGAGGCGGTTGATCCCCATGTCCTTGACCTGATGAAAAAACCAAGGAATGTCAACTTCCAGGGCTTTGCTAGCGCCTTCAAACAGGCAAGCCTCCGGGCTGGCAAACCCAAACAGTATTTGGTCCCCTACTTCATTTCGAGCCACCCCGGATCGGACATCCATGCAATGATTGACCTGGCCGTCTTCCTCAAGAAAAACGGCTATCGACCCGATCAGGTTCAGGATTTTATCCCGGCACCCTACGATTTGGCGACCTGTATGTACTACACGGGGATCGACCCGATGACCCTTAAGGAAGTCCATATTTCCAAACGGCTCAAGGATCGGCAAATGCAACGAGCCCTCCTCCAGTTTTTTAAGCCTGAAAACTGGTTTGAAGTCCGGGAAGCCCTGATTCAGGCGGGAAGGACCGATTTGATCGGTGGGGGATGCGATGCCCTTATTCCCTCCAAGCCACCCGACCAGGCCCTTTTGAAACGCCAGGAAAAAGCCAAACCTGGGGTGGCTGGGGATCACTATCACCGGGTTCCCAAACCCGGGAAATCAGGGCCGACAGGGAAATCCCCATTGCGAACCGGCTACCGCCCAGGTCGGTCGACCGCCAGTCGGGGCCAAAAACCAGGTCGGGGCCCTGCGAAAGGCTCCACCCCCACATGAGCCGCAAAAATTTCGAAATTGAATCCCAATGGGAAGGGGCAACCCTGGCCTCCTTCGTTCGTGAAAAACAGGGACTTTCCTGGGCAAAAACCAAGCACCTCATCGACGCCCGAATGGTGGAAATCTCCAGCCAGGTTTGCCGCGATCCTGCCCGCAGAATTCACTCCGGCGAATCCATTTCCATCCTTTCCTCTCCTACCCCGAAAAAACCTTTCGACCATGGTGTGGTGATTCGACATCTCGATACCCACCTCGTGGTGGTGGAAAAGCCCTCGGGCATCTCTTCCGTCAGGCATCCCACCGAACGGGATTTTACCGCAGAACGCCGGGCCTTGTCCCCAACCCTTGAAGAGATCCTCCCTGAACTGGTCAAGCGCCGTGATTCCCATTCGCGAGGTGGAAAAACACAGAGGCTTCGCATTGTCCACCGATTGGACAAAGGCACCAGTGGTCTGATGGTTTTTGCCCGGACCGTGGATGCCGAAAGGGGTCTGGGAAAGCAATTTCGGGATCATACCATTCACCGTCGTTATGTGGCCATAATCCATGGCTTGATTCGTGACCAGGCCATTGAAAGCCAATTGGTTCGTGACCGTGGGGATGGCAGGCGAGGGAGCACCAACCTTCCCAGCCTGGGCAAGCATTCCGTAACCCATATCAAATTGCGAAAACAGGTTGGGACCTATTCCTTGTTGGAATGTCGGTTGGAAACAGGACGAACCCATCAAATCCGCATCCACCTTTCGGAGCGTGGCCACCCTCTTTGTGGTGATACCGTTTACCGTAAAACCGTCTTCGGACCGGAAATCCCGGACAACAGTGGTGCCCCAAGACTGGCCCTTCACGCCGAAGCATTGGGGTTTGTTCATCCCGTTACAGGGTCCACTTTGAGTTTTGATATGGCCATGCCTAATGATTTGGTGAAATGGTTAGGATCTTTGGAGACACCGAAATCATGAGCTTGGATATTCAATGGAATGAGCCCCATCCGGAAACGGGCGAAAAATGGTATATAGAGGCTCGCCGTTTTGCCAAAGTCTGGTCGTTTTTTGTGCGCTACAAACGCCGGAGTGAATGGGAGCCCTTCCGCAATCCAACCATGGCCATGTGGGAGCATGTCCTCGATGCCATGAAACGGAAATATACCCGCCGTGACGGGGTCGAAATCGTAGACATCACCCATTTGGAAAAACATATCAAGGTTCTTCGCCCAGCCCTTGAAGCTTGGGAAGCAAAAAAACGCTCCCGATTGGAATTGGATAAGCCCAAGGAACCCTAAAACCATGAAAGACGGATTTTTTACTTCCCAATCCGGGCCAAAAATAGGGATGAAAGGGTAAAATTAAGCCATGTTGTTTTGTCTGCCTTCACCCATGGCCAATTTACTAACCCAAGTTACGCAGTTGGAGTGATTTTTTACGATTTTTTTGTCAATTTTCAGACCCGGATTGTAGTTTTTCCCGGGATTTTGGAGTATGTCGAGTTCAAAACGGCATATAGTCCCGACCAAGTTACCTAATATTTCCCGCTACTTGTGCGATTTTAACATTGGGGTTTGCAATTGTTCGAAGATCCTCTGGACGGATTTAAACCACTTGCCTTGGTTTGAGGGGTTGAATTTCGGTGGGGAACAAGAGGCCCATGTTTCAATCTCTCGCTTACATTTGGTTCGTGGTCCAATGGATCGGGCTTTCAGCCCTCAAATATTTGGGGGGATCCGAAACCTGGGCCGTTGGCCCAGGCTGGTATAGATCGGGCCTTTGGCCCGCAGAACCAAAACGGCAAGGGAATGATTTGACCGGATCGTATTTGTCAGGCCACAGACATGGATTGGCATGCCACCTTCCTGTTTTCACCGGGGTATGTTTTCAACGCCAACGGCGTGGTGCCATACCAGCCTGGGGCAACGCCCCAGGTACCTATTCCCAAATTCACAAAGGGCTGAAAGCCCGAGCTATCCCATTCCTCATTCTCTCGCCAA
>SXGS01168079.1_pt1 | contig 74122 bp, 55 predicted proteins | sample 3174681 | NCBI WGS metagenome assembly SXGS01 (sample SAMN11356861, study PRJNA531348) | freshwater metagenome | isolation source: freshwater sample F1-80 | place: China: Fuxian Lake, Yuxi | collected 2017-12-25
GACCCCGCCCTTGCCGCCTTTCCACTCGCCTCAGCCCCACGGCGCTCGTCCAAAAACGACTCGCCACTCCCGCAGGCCTCAAAATGCCGGTCCCAGCCGGAGATCCAATCCCGTGCCGCTTCGCGGTTGCGGAATCGCTGCCCCCGTTTTCCATTTTTGATCCCGGCGTTCCTGGCGTGCTATACTAGCGAAAGCGTCCACCGCGTCCCACCACCAACCCACTTGGGAGGTCCCTTTGTCCCGCAATTTCGCCATGCGCGCTGTGGCGTGTCTTCCCTTCTTTTCTTTTGTTCCCCTTTTCGCGAACAATCTCTTCGTCGTCACGAATGCCGGTAATGGAACCGTCTACGCTGGCACACCGCTGACCCAGGCGGGATCATTCAGTGCCTCGCCCAACATATTGGGCATTTTCCCCAAATCCGCGCCGAATGCCGTCGACACGAAGTACTACATTATTTCCCGCGATCCGACGAATACCATCCAGATTCTCGGGTCGAACTTCGCCACCGCGGGCTCCCCCCTCAGCATCGGCCAAGTCGCTACCTCCGCCGCGCTCACGCCCGACGGCAAGCGGCTGGTGATGGCGGCCGGTAACCTCCGGATCTTCAACACCGACAACGACGAGGACGTGACGCCTCGCCAGTTTCTCGACATCGGCGTACGCCCGAACGATGTCGCCATCAGCCAGGATTCGCGAATCGCCGGATTCGTGAGCAACGAGGCGCAGCGTGTGACGTTCGTCAACCTGACGACCAGCACCATCCAGGGCATCATCCCCTTGCCAGGAATCGCCGCGGGCCAGTCCGGTGGAGCCTTTATCGCAACAGGTCCGAACGGGATGTTCTACATCAGCGCCGAGGATCGCGTGCTGGAGGTGGATCCCAACTACCGCCCAGTCGCGGCCAACGCGCCGCTAGACTTGTCGGCAGTCCGCCGCACGTTTACCTTTGCCGGAGCCAAGATCGGCCGGCTGCAGTTCACGCCAGACGGAACCCGGGCCATCGTTCTCAACACCACCCCCGCCAATTCCGGCAACCTGTACTTCCTGAACCTCGCGCTCAACGCGCCGGGAGGTTTCTCGACTCTGCTGACCAGTTCGCTCAACGGCAACGTAATCGCCAAGGTGTTCATCGGCGGCAACTCGGTCGCTTATGCGATCAGCAGCCGTGGATCGGTTGCCCGCGAGAAGCTGTACGAGATGTCGATCCCGCCCGTGCCCGGCCCGAACGAAAACATCGGTATTCCCGATTTCCGGGAAGCGTTTTTCGGTTCCGTTGGAAACCTCGCGATCGCCGATCAGGCGGTATTCAGCAAGGAGTACCCGAACCCAACCAGGGCGATTATCTCCGCGCCCCTGAGCCAGCTTTCTTCCGCTGCCGCGCCGACGATCTACGACATGAGCATCTCGGGCAGCCCGTCGCGGACCTCCGAGTTCCGGCTCCCCGCCGAGGTTGCCTACCTTCAGTACGCCGGTCCCGCGATCACCAGCCCTCCCGAGCCGGTTGGTGGTTCCGTGTTCCTCAACGACCGGCAATCGGCGCTCAACCCTGGCGCCCGATCGCTGCCGGTGGCGATCAAGGTCCTCAACACCACGGGCCGTCCCGTTTTCAACAACCAGGTACTTTTCGCGCCTGGTCAGGGCAGTCCGGCCATCGAGGGTTCGGCCACGGTGACCACAAACTCGGAGGGGCTGGCCTTTGTCACCATCGTCGCGCCCAGCACGCCCGGGAACTTCAGCCTGTCCGCGACTCCGCAGAACGGCTCCGCGCTTTCGTTGCAGATGAGCGTGGTCAACCCCGATTCCAGCGGTGGCTCCTCGGGTTCCACCGGTGGAGCGCAGGTCGTGGTCCTCTCCGGCGACGGTCAGATCGTCCGCGAGGGCAACCAGAGCGGCGAAGTGGTGATCCAGGTGCTCAGCGCCCCGGGAAAACCCGCGGGCGGCGTCGAGGTCACGTGGAACGTCACCGAGGGCGGCAACCGGTGGTTCGAGGGCGACATCACCGACTCGATCGAAAAGCGAATCACCAAGACGGATGCCAACGGCATCACTCGCAACAAGTTCTTCGCCAACGTGAGTGTCGGCTTCGGCAGCACGTTCCTCCTTTCGCGGATGAACGCCACCTGCAAGGTGAACAACGTCGAACTGGTCCAGCCGCTGGTGGCCATCAGCCACTTGGCGATCACTCAGGACGGCAATTTGGCCGCCTTGCCCTCGACCCGCATTCTCGCGCCGGAGCCGCTGGCGCTGCGAGGGCGGACCGGATCCACTTTGACCAACGCGCTCCGCGTCATCGTGGTGGCGGCGGCGTTGCCCCAACTCGGCGCCCCGATCCCGAACGTCGGGTTCTCGGTCTCCACCGAAAACCAGGACCCCACCAAGGGCCCGATCGTGAATTGCTCACCCCAACTCTACGGCCTGACCAAGGAGACCGGCGAGGGCGCGTGCGACGTGAAGTTCTCGGGCCGCTCGGGTCCCGCCACCGCCGTGGTGCGGGTTGGACACGCCGAGTTCAACATGAACGTCTTCGTCGATCCCGGCGAGGCCAACAACTTGGTCATTCTCGGCGGTAACAACCAGGCGGCCGAGCCCAACCAGGCCCCGCCGAATCAGATGATCGTGCAACTGGACGATGGCGGTGGCACCTTCCTGCCGAACGTAACGATCCGCTGGGAAATCACTCAGGGCTCGGCGATTCTCGCGAACGCCACCACCCTCACCGATTCCCAGGGACGCAGCCAGAACGGCATCCGCTTCGGCGCGTTGCCTGGCGTGGTTACGGTCCGAGCCACGGCGGTAGGCGGATCCAGTCCGAACGTCGTGTTCAACCATCGGATCGTCGCGGCCCTGTCGGCGATCGCCAAGGTCAGCGGAGACACCCAGACGGCGTTCACCGGAACCAACTTCGCCCAGCCTTTGATCGTCGGTGTCACCAACACCGCGGGTCAAGGGGTGCCGAACCAGAACGTGACCTTTACGATCGCGGCGGGTCCGGCAACGTTCGTCCCGAGCGGAACCTCGGTCACGGCCACAACCGACAACAATGGCCGTGCGCAAGCCCAGGTTCGCGCCGGTGCTCAGGCCGGATCGGTGGTGGTGAACGCGGCGGTCGCGGGACTCAACCAGACGGTGACGTTCAACCTGGCATCGCAGCTTCCGGGACCCCAGGTCGCCCCGGCCGACTTCTTCAACGCCGCATCGGGCGAAGCGGGAGCGATCTCGCCGGGCGGACTCTACGTCATGACCGGTGCAGGTCTGGCGGGCGACATCCGCGGTTGTATCCAGGGACGCACGAACCCGATCGGACCCTGGCCAACGCGAGTCGCCAACATCGAGGTGCAGTTCGGCGCGGTGCTCGCTCCGATCATCGAGGTCTGCAACCAAAATGGCGTCGAGTCCATTCGGATGCAGGTCCCGTTCGAGGTCACTCCGGGCTTGACCAACGTGACGGTACGGGTCGGGTCCACCCAGTCCACGGTGCAGAACGTTCGCGTCGTCGATCTCCAGCCGGGCATTTTCGAGGAGACCGACGGACTGGGACGGCGCTATGCCACGGCTCGGAGGCCGAACGGAACCTTCGTGACCCCGGAGAATCCCGCCCGCTGGGGTGAGATCGTCCGGTTCTTCATCACGGGCGCGGGACAGACCAATCCCACCGCGTTCACGGGTGTGCCGGGGGCGGCGAACCAGCGCATGCAGGTTCAGGCGATCGCCGGTATCAACGATGCGGGTGCTCGCGGCGTGGACTTCCTCTACGCGGAGGGCCAGATCGGTACCTACGAAATCCAGGTCGAAATCCCGTCCGGTACACCGGCGGGAAGCCGTCCGGTGGGCATCCTGCTCCAGCGGCCGGGGACCAACGATTTCGTATTCCCCTTCAACGCTCCGGTCATCGCGATCGCGCAGTAACCGGTCTAACCAAAGGGAGGTGGCGCCCGCCGCCTCCCTTTCCTTATCACGACACCAGCTTGCGGAGCACCTCTCCGTGAACGTCGGTGATGCGGTAGTCGCGGCCCTGGAACCGGTATGTCAGCCGCGTGTGGTCCATTCCCAGACAATGCAGGATCGTCGCCTGCAAATCGTGCGCGGTCGCCGGATCCGCCTCCACCTTGTATCCCAGTTCGTCGGTGGCGCCGTACTGCACACCCGGCTTGATGCCGCCGCCCGCCATCCACATCGTGAACGAGCGGTGATGATCCCTGCCGACCAGCGGCTCGTCCACCGAGCCCTGGAGCATCGGCGTCCGGCCGAATTCTCCACCCCAAACCACGAGCGTCGAGTCCAGCAATCCCCGCTGCTTGAGATCGGCGATCAGCGCCGCCGAGCCCTGGTCCACTTCGCGGCAGATCTTCGGGAAGTGCTGCACCAGATTGATGCGCGGCCCTCCATGATGGTCCCACTCGCCGTGCGTGAGCATCACAAAGCGGACCCCCCGTTCCACCAGTCTCCGCGCCAACAGAGCGTTGTTGGAGAATGTCCTCTTTCCCGGCTCCGTTCCATACAGACTGTGGATATGGGCGGGTTCGCGCGAGATGTCCATCAGTTCCGGCACCGATGCCTGCATGCGGTACGCCATCTCGTACGACGCGATGCGGGTGGAGATCTCCGGGTCGCCGCACTGCTCGAGCTTGGCGCGATTCAGCTCCCCCAACGTATCGAGCGATGCACGCCGGATCTCGCTCGACATGCCGTCGGGGTTCGACAGGGAAAGCACGGGATCGCCACCCGACCGGAACGGCACCCCCTGGTAGTGAGTGGGAAGGAAGCCGGAACCGATGCAGCCCGTCTGGCAACGGCCCGGGCGCCCCGACTGGAGCACCACGAACGCCGGCAGATCCACCGATTCGCTGCCGAGCCCGTAGGTCACCCACGCGCCCATCGATGGCCGTCCCGGCCGGAAGTGCCCGGTGAACAGCATCAGCTCTGCCGGCACGTGATTGAACTGCTCCGTGCGCAGCGAATAGATGAAGCTGAGGTCGTCGGCGACACTGGCCGTGCGCGGCAGCAGCTCGCTGATCCAGGCGCCGCTCTTTCCCCGACGTTCGAACTGAAACGGCGTTCCCAATAGCGAAGGCTGGCCGGACAGGAACGCAAACCGTTCGCCCTCGATCAGACTTTGCGGGACCTTCTGTCCGTGCATCTGCTTCAGCTTCGGCTTGTAGTCGAATAGATCCAGTTGCGAAGGCGCGCCCGACTGGCAAAGGAAGATCACCGCCTTCGCCTTCGCGTCGAAATGGGGCTTCCGCGCCTCGGCTGCCGCCGATCCCTCTGACAGATGCGCCAGCGCCATCGAACCGATGCCGGTCGTCGACGCGCGGAGAAATTGCCGCCGGTCCATGGTCATTCCCTCGTCACCGTTTCGTCCAGATTGAGCAGCACGTTCGCCGCCACGACCCACGGAGCCAGATCCGGCGCCGACGGCGACAGCTTGCGCGCAGCGGCCGGATCGGCGCGGTACTTGGCCGCGGTCCGCTCCAGCAGTGTCAGGATCGATGCCAGTTCCTTCGCGTAAGGCCGCCTCCCCGTCGCAAGACGGAAGCCGAGGATCGCGCGATCGGCCGCGGTCGCGCCGCGCATGCGGCCCGCCAGCGCCCGGGCGGCTTCGACGAACGCCTCGTCATTGAGCGCGGTCAGCGCCTGCAGCGGCGTGTTGGACCGGGGCCGGTCCACCGTGCACACCACCCGCTCCGGAGCGTCGAACGTCATGGACGCCGGATACGGCGCCGCGCGTTTGTAGAAGGTGTACATGCCTCGGCGGTAGCGGTCCTCGCCGCTGGAGGCTGGCCATGTCTGAATCCCGCTCTCGATGAACAGGCTCTCGAACACCGATTTCGGCAGCGGTGGGAACACGCTCGGTCCGCCGAGCTTCGCCGACAGCAGCCCCGCGGCGGCGAGCGTCACGTCCCGGATTGGTTCCGCGCCGAGCCGGTATCGAGACCCGCGCCCCAGCAACCGGTTGGCTGGATCGCGGGCGAGCGCGTCCGGCGCCGCCGCCGAGGACTGCCGGTAGGTCTCCGACATCGCGATCTCCTTCACCAGCCATCGGAAATCCCAGCCACGCTCCATCCACTCCACCGCCAACCAGTCGAGCAGCTCCGGATGCGTGGGCCGCTCGCCCTGCGCGCCGAAGTCGTCCGCGGTCTTGACCAGACCCGTTGCGAAAATCGCCCGCCACACGTGGTTGGCGAGAACACGGGCCGCAAGCGGATTGCCGCGGGACACCATCCATCGCGCGAGATCGAGCCGGCCGGAGCCAGCCGCCGGCGCGGTGAAGATCGCGGGAACGGCGGGCGTCACCGGCTCGCCTTTGGCGAGGAAGTTCCCACGAGCCTGCATGTGCGTATCGCGCGGTTTGTCGAGTTCGCGCATGACGAGCGTCGCGGCGGAGTTCTTCGCGAAGTAGTCGTCGTAAGCGGCCTTCGCGCGATCGTGCTCGCGCCGCGTCCTGGCCAGTAGCGGCGAGTTCCAACGGTAGTACGATGCCAGCTTGTCCGCGTCCGTCTTCAGGCCTTCCGGCAGCCGCGCCAGGAAGGCGAGGGCGTCGAAAGGAGCGGCGCTCGATTCCACCACGGCCTCTTCCTTCGGTAGCCGCGCAAACCCGATCCGCAACCGCGCCGCTCGCACCGGCGTGTCGAAGAGCAGGGTTTTCTTGTCCGCCGAGGTCTCCGCCGCTTTCAGCTTCCGCCCGGAACCCGCGAACTTCTTGAAGTAGTAGCGATAGTAGCCTGGCCCGTTGGTGTACTTGAGCAGCACTCGATTCTCGCCGGCCCGCAGGTCCAGGGCGATCGCGCCCTTGTCCGGGTCCACGGCCTCGAGCGCGGCCGACGCGAACACCGGCCTGCCATTCAGGAACACCTTCACTCCCTGATTCGACGCGACACCGATCCGCGCGCGGCGAGCCCGCGGCGCGGTCACCGTGCGGGACAGATAAACGGAACAGTTGTACCCGTCGAGCTGATAGAAAGCGCCATCGGGGAGATCGGTGCGCTTTCTCCAATCGGGGCCGGGCGCGGACTGCTTCTCTGGAGCCCAGGCGGTCGCGTGCGCCTCCTGGGGCGACTCGGCCTCGAAGACGGGGCTCTGGAACCAGTCGCTCCAGACGAGCGTCCCGGCCTCGCGCTCCTCCTCGATCTCCTCGGCGGACCACGCCTCTACCGTCTCCGCCGGCTCCGTCACGCGGAGGCCCGTCAATGGCGCGGGATTCCGCACTTCGATGACGCGCTCCTTTCCCGCTCCGATGCGCGACCAGGAAGCGGAGACGCGGGGCGCGGCAGCGGCCATCTCCCGCTCCCATTCCTTAAGCGCGCTGGAAAGAGCGGGCGTGGGCGTATCCAGGATCTTGCGGGGCGCATCCATCGCCGCTCGCAGAGCGTTCAGCTTCGCCTTGCCGCCGTGGAAGACGCGGTGCTCCTGGTCCAACTGGATGGCGCTCTCGGCGGTGCTGTTGAAGAAGGCGTAGAGACGGTAGTAATCGGCGCGAGTAAAGGGATCGTACTTGTGATCGTGGCACTGCGCGCACCCGATCGTGGAGCCGAGCCAGATGGTTCCCGTGGTCTCCAGACGGTCCTTGACGGCGGCATCGCGGAACTCGTCGTCCTTGGAGCCTGCCTCGGAGTTGATCAGCGTGTTGCGATGGAAGCCGGTGGCGATGAGTTGATCCTCGGTGCGATCGGGCAGTAGGTCGCCGGCGATCTGCTCGATGGTAAAGCGGTCGAACGGGATGTTGGCGTTGAACGCGCGGATCACCCAGTCCCGCCATGGCCAGTTGGAGCGCGGCTCGTCGGACTCGTATCCGTTGGTGTCGGCGTAGCGCGCCAGATCCAGCCACCAGTGCGCCCAGCGCTCGCCGAAGCGGGGGGAGCGCAGCAGCCGGTCCACTTGCTTCTCGTAGGCGTTGGCCGCGCGATCCGCGAGGAACGTATCGATCTCGGCGATCGACGGCGGCAGCCCGGTAAGATCCAGCGACAGCCGCCGGAGCAGCGTCTCGCGCGACGCTTCGGGGGCGGGGCGCATTCCCTCCGCGGCCAGCCGCGCGTGCACGAACCGGTCGATGGCGCGCCCGTTCCACCTCGCATCGGCGATCTCCGGCAACGCGGGGCGCACCGGCGCCTTGTACGACCAGTGCAACTCGACCGGCGCTTCCTTGGAGCCCACTCCGGCCGGCCACGTCGCGCCTTCGTCGATCCAGCGCCCGAGGGCCGCGATCTCGCTGGCGCCGAGTTTGTCGCGCGTTGGGGGCATCTCGCCCTTGGTGATCTTCTCGAACAGCCTCGACTCGCGGGAACTGCCCGGCTTGACGGCGGGTCCGCTCTTCCCGCCCTTGCGGAGCGCGCCCGCGGCGTCCAGCCGCAGTCCACCGAGTTGAGCCTTCGCCCCGTGGCAGGAGTGGCAGCGCGATTCGAGGATCGGATAGACTTCCCGCGCGAAGTCGACAGGCGCCGCGAACGCGGACGCGGCGAACAGGAACGGAATGGGCCGGACCACTGATCCGATTATCCACGATTCGGCCGGGCGTATACTGTAGGAACGAAACGATGCCCCCATTTACTTGCCGCGGCGCCATCCTCGGCGTGGCAATCCCCCTCACGGTGTCTCTCCTCTGCCCGGCGAACGCGTGGGCGCAGGACTGGCCGCAGTTCCGCGGGCCCAACTCGAGCGGTATCTCGAGGGACGCCAAGCCGCTTCCCGTGACGTTCTCCGCAACGGAGAACGTTCGCTGGTCGGTCGACGTCGGTGACGGCGCGGGCGGCGCGGTGGTTGCGGCGGGGCGTGTCTTCGTGAGCGGGATGACGGGCGCCGGAACGGTAAGCCTGTTCGCGTTCGATGCGGCGACGGGCAGGAAACTCTGGCAACGCGATTGGCCCACCGGCCGGCTGGACGAAATCACCAAGCCCAACAGCCACGCCAGCACCACGCCCGCGGCCGACGCCGACCGCGTTTACTTCTACTTCAGTACGCTCGGTCTGCTGGCGGTGGACGCACGATCCGGCCGCGACGTTTGGAGCCAGAAGCTGCCTACCCCGCTCTTCGTCTTCAAGTGGGGGCCCGGCGTGTCTCCGGTGCTCTATCGAGACATGGTGTTGTTCGCCCAGGATGACGACCTGTTCCCCGCTCTCCACGCGTTCGACAAAGCGACGGGCAAGCTGCGCTGGAAGGACGACCGTCTGGACATGGCGGTGAACTACACGCATCCGGTCGCCTGCGCCGCGGGCGGCCGCACCGACATCGTGCTGGGCGGCACGGGCATGCTCATCGGCTACGATCCCGAATCGGGCCGGCGCCGCTGGTACGCGAAAACGCTCCTCCGCAACCTCAAGACGACGCCCGTGTGCGAGGGCGGCATCATCTACATTTCCGTGCAGAGCGGAGGCATCGCCAACCAGTGGCTGGCATCGGTGGATCAGGTGAAAACCGGCAACAAAGACGGCAAAGTCACCAAGGCGGAGATTCAGGCTTACGTGGGCGACATTCCTGTTCCCGAAATCTTCTTCAAAAGGACCTTCGACCGCGGTGACCTCAATAAAGACGGAGTCCTGGAAGGCCGTGAGTTGGATATCGCATTTCTGCACCCGGACAACTTCGCGGGCGCCGATTTCACCGCGATGGGCGAGAAAGCCGCCAGCGAGGCCATCGTCGCGGTCCGCGGCGGCGGGGAGGGCGACGTGACCTCAACGCACGTGCTCTGGAAGCACACGACCAAGCACACCGACCACATCGTCTCGCCGTTCGTCTCCGGTGGCCGGATGTTCCTCGTCAAGGGAGGCGGTATCAGCACGGCATTCGAGACCGCGACGGGCGCGCCGGTGCGGTCTCCGCAGCGGATTGGGAACATCAGCGATTATTACGCGTCGCCTGTCTCCGGCGACGGTAAGATCTATGTCGCCGGGGAGAACGGCGTCGTCGTGGTTCTGGAGGATGGTCCCGAATACAAGATGCTCGCCAAGAACGACATGGGCGAGAGCATCGTCGGCACTCCCGCGATCGCCGGTGGCAGCCTCTTCATCCGGACGCGAACCAAGGTCTTGGCGGTCTCGGCCGCGAAGAAAGGAAGCCGCGTTCCATGACGCGCCACCGCATGAGAACCGCCAGACTTCGCCGCCTGTGCGCGATCGCTTGCTTCTTCACGCCATGGGCGAGCGCTCAACTCTCCACGGACGGGGTGGGGCGTAAGCTCTACGCCGAACAGATCCGGCCCGTCCTCGAGCGGCAGTGCCAATCTTGCCACCAGGGTTCCAACCGGCAGGGCGGGCTGGACGTGTCGACGCGCGAAGGGCTCTTGCAGGGCGGCGGCCGCGGCCCCGCCGTGGTTGCCGGAAATTCCAAGGACAGCCTGCTGTACAAGCTGATCGCGCATCGCGAGCAGCCGCATATGCCGATGCGGAGCCAGAAGCTTCCCGCGGAAACCGCCGCCCTGATCGCGCTGTGGATCGACCTCGGCGCGCCGGACGAAGCCGCTCAGGCGGCCATGGTGTCGAAGGCGCCGGACGATCCGCTGTTCGACAAGGTGCGTCCGGTGCTCGAGACCCAGTGTCTCGACTGCCACGGCGGCAAGTTCAAGCAGGCTGGGCTGGACCTCTCCACGCGGGACAAGCTCTTGCGCGGCAGCGACGCGCACAAGGATGTCGTGACACCCGGCAATGCCGCGTCCAGTCTGCTGATGAAGAAGATCAGGCACCAGCATGAGCCGGGCATGCCGTACCAGGGTGCGAAACTCTCCGCCGGGACGATCGCCGCCTTTGCCGCCTGGATCGACGCCCAGGCGCCCTATTCGGCGGAACTCCGGCTTCCGGCCGCGGCCGACCGGAAAGCCTTCCTGCATGGCGCCACGCACTGGGCCTACCAACCGCCCAAACGGCCGGCGCTACCCAAGGTTGGCAACCGCGCGTGGGCTCGCGGCCCGATCGACCTGTTCATCGCCGCCGGGCACGAGAAGCGGAAGCTCGAACCGCTGCCCGAGGCCAACAAGTCCACCCTCCTGCGGCGGGTCCATCTCGATCTGACCGGCCTCCCCCCAACGCCGGAACAGCTCGCCGCGTTCGTCAAGAACCCTTCCCCCAAGGCCTACGAACAGGTCGTGGACGACCTGCTTTCCTCGACGGCTTACGGCGAGCGATGGGGTAGGCACTGGATGGACGTGTGGCGTTACAGCGACTGGTACGGGCTGCGCAGTTACGGCATTCTGCAGAACAGTCAACGGCACATGTGGCACTGGCGCGATTGGATCGTCGAGTCGCTCAACGAGGACAAAGGGTACGACCGCATGATCGTCGAAATGCTCGCCGGCGACGAAATTGCCCCCGAGGATCCCAAAACCGTGAGAGCCACCGGATACCTGGTCCGCAACTGGTTCCGCCCGAATCGGAACGCGTGGCTCAAAGAGACGGTGGAAAGCGTGACCTCCGGATTCCTCGCCACCACGATGAAGTGCGCCCGCTGTCACGACCATAAGTTCGACCCGCTCGCCCAGGAAGAGTACTACCGCATGCGGGCCTTCTTCGAACCCCACGACGTGCGGACGGATCCGGTGCCCGGACAGCCGGACACCTACAAGCTCGGCATGCCCCGTGTCTTCGACTCCGAGCCTCGGGACATCGACGGAACGGGTCCAGCCATCTACGCCGGGACGTTTCGATTCGTGGGAGGAGACGAGAAGAATCCGGACAAAGCGAATCCGCTCGCGCCCGGGGTTCCGGAGATTCTCGGGAAGCTCGATGCGATCCAGCCGGTGAAGCTGCCCGTTTCCGGCTACTATCCGTCGATCCAGCCGTTCGTGGGGCGGGATCTGACCGGCCAGGCGCGGCGGGAGATCCAGCAAGCTCGTGACAGCCTCGCCGAGGCCAGGCAGGCTTTAGACGTTGCCGCGAGCCGCGCCTCCGCTCCGCAACAGCAGGAGCAGGCGGTGAAGGCCGCGCGCGAGAGTTTCGCGAAGGATCTCAAACCGGTCTTCGACAAGCACTGCGTCGCCTGCCACGGGGACTACTACCCACGCGGCGAATTCCGCGTTGTGAGCATGGATCTGGTGCTCGAGGGAGGCGCCAAGGACGGCGCGGCGGTCATTCCCGGCAACAGCGCCAAGAGCCCGCTGGTTCAGCGGCTGCGCGGGGAGATCGAGCCTCGGATGCCCGGCGAAGCGGCGCCCCTGCCGAAGGACGACATCGAGCGGATCGCCCAATGGATCGACCGCTTGCCGCCGGCGGAACCCCAATTGGCCCTGCAGCGAGCACGCGAAGCTGTCGCACTGGCGGAGAAGAAGCTGGCTTGGCGGATCGCCAATCTGCCGGCGCTCGAAGCCCGCATCGCCGCCGATCAGGCCAAGTTCGCCGATCCGCCCATGCCGAGGGCGCAGGAACTCGCCACCGCGGCGAAAGAGGCGGAGCGCACCGCCGAGTTGGCCCGCGCCGAGATGAATCTGCTCGATGCCCAGCAACAACTCGCCGATGCGGTTCGAACGCCGGCCGCCAATGCGCACGAAGCGGCGCAGGTGCGGGAAAAGCGAGTCAAGCTCGCCACCAGCCAGGTTTCGGCCGCTCAGGCCGCGCTGGGCAAAGCGAAAGAGGACTACACGCCGCTCGGCAAGCAGTACCCGAAAACGAGCACCGGCCGGCGAACGGCGCTGGCGCGGTGGATGACGCGAACCGAAAACCCGCTCACCGCCCGCGTCGCCATCAACCACATCTGGATGCGCCACTTCGGGCAACCTCTTGTGGATTCGGTGGACGACTTCGGCGTCCGGGCGGCGCCGCCTTCCCACCCGGAACTCCTCGACTGGCTGGCCGTCGAGCTGATGGAAAACAACTGGAGCATGAAACACATCCATCGCGCGATGGTGACGAGCAGCACCTACCGGATGCGGTCCTCGGCCGCCAGCCCCGGCCATCGCAACCTCGCGGCGGACTCCGGCAATCGCTACCTCTGGCGCATGAATCCGCGCCGCATGGAGGCTGAAACGCTACGCGATAGTCTGTTGTCCGTCGCCCAGGAGCTGGATCGAACGGTCGGCGGCCCCGAGTTGGATCAATACGCGGGCCAGACTTCGCGCAGGCGGAGCCTCTACTTCACCCACACGCCGAACGAGAACATGCAGCTTCTGAAGACGTTCGACCAGGCCGATCCGGCCGGCTGCTACCGCCGCTTCGAGAGCATCGTGCCGCAGCAGGCTTTGGCAATGTCCAACAGCGAGATGAGCTTCACCCAGTCGCGCCTGCTGGCTCGCAAGATCTCGGGCGCGGTGGGGGACAACCCGCGCGAATTCGTCGCGGCGGCCTTCGAACGGATTCTGGCCCGGGCGCCTTCCGCCGAGGAACAGACGGAGAGCGTGACGTTCCTCCATCGGCAGACCGAGCTGTTGAAGGACTCCACGAAGCTGACGCGGTTCCAATCGGGCCAGACCAGCGAGGTGCAGGCCTCCGCGGATCCTTCCCTGCGAGCCCGTGAGAGCCTGGTGCACGTACTGATCAATCGAAACGAGTTCGTAACCATTCGGTAGGATATACTGCGTGCAGATGAACGGCCGGACTCACCGCAGAACCTTCCTCTCCGATTTCGGCATGGGAGTAACGGGCATGGCCCTGGGCGCCATGTTCCACCGCGACGGCATCGCCGCGCCCGCCACCCACGCGGAAGCGTGGACGCCGCCCAACGGAATGCCGCACTTCGCGCCCAAGGCGAAGAGCGTCATCTGGCTGTTCATGCAAGGCGGCGCCAGCCACCTCGAGACCTTCGATCCCAAGCCGGCGCTCGACAAGTACGCCGGAAAGAGCATCCAGGAGACGCCCTACGCGCATGTGCTCGACTCGAAGTTCAAGAAGAATACGGTGCTGTTCACCGGCAAGGAACGCCGCCCCAACCAGAAGATCCTGCCCCTGCAAGTGGGCTTTCGCAAACGTGGCCAGAGCGGCATCGAAGTCTCCGACTGGTGGCCGCATGTCGGCGATTGCATCGACGACATCTCGGTGGTCCGCTCCATGTGGACCACCGACAACAATCACGCGGCGCAAACGCAGTTTCACACGGGACGGCACATCTTCGAGGGCATGTTCCCGTCCCTCGGCTCCTGGATCCACTATGGCCTGGGCTCGCTGAACGACAACCTGCCGCAATTCGTGGTGCTGGGCGGACGGATCCTGCCCCACGACGGTGGACCGGCGGGCTATTCCGGCGACTATCTCGGACCCCAGCACAACGGCATCGTCATCGATGTGGACCCGGCGAATCCGCTGCCTTTCGCCGCCCCGGTGGACGGCGTGTACAAGGAAGAACAGGCCGCCGAGTTCCGGCTGCTGAAGCGGTTCAATCAACTCGAGGCGGTGCAGTACCCGGAAGACGCGGGCCTGCTGGCCCGGATCAAGTCGTACGAACTGGCGTACCGCATGCAGACCTCGGTTCCGGACCTGTTCCAGTTCTCCCAGGAGGGCGACCACGCGAGGCGGCTCTACGGGCTCGACAACAAGGTGACCCGTCCGTTCGGCGAGATCTGCCTGACGGCTCGCCGCCTGGTGGAGCGCGGCGTGCGCTTCGTGGAAGTGATCCACGGCTACTCCACCGACACGCTGGGATGGGACGCTCACTTCGACCTGAAGAAGCTTCACGGCCGCACTTGCTCCGAGGTCGACCAGCCGATCGCCGGACTGCTCAGAGACCTGAAGCAGCGAGGTCTGCTCGACGAAACTCTGGTGGTTTGGGGCACCGAATTCGGCCGCACTCCGGGAGTGGAAGGCAAGACGGAAGGGCGCGACCACCATCCGACCGCGTTCAGTTGTTGGATGGCGGGGGGCGGCATCAAGGGCGGCGTCGTCCATGGAGCCACCGACGAGTTGGGCTTCCACTCAGTGGAAAACCGGCACTACGTCACCGACCTGCACGCCACGGTTCTGCATCAGATGGGGCTGGATCCACGCCGGCTCACGATTCCGGGCCGCCAGCGCCTCGAAATCGACTACGGCCAACGCATCGCCGAGATCATCGCGTAGCCGCATGCGAGCCAGCCCAGTCAAGGCGGATCGGCGAGGTTTCCTTCGGGCAGGCGGACTCCTGGCCGCTGGCGCCGCGGCCGGCTTGCCCGGGACGGCGTTGGCGCAGGCGGTCCAGCGATCCGGCGCGCCGAAGCTGAAGATCACGGCCGTGAAGACGTACCTGCTGCGGCACACCCTGTCGCGAGCGATGGGAGTGTCGGTTTCGGTTCCCCTCGACAAGATCCGCCAGACGCTGCTGGTCAAGATCGAGACGGACGCGGGGCTGACCGGTTGGGGCGAGACGCCGCCGATCGGAGGGGCTCGGGGAACCATCGACGACCATTTGGGGCCACGGCTGACCGGCCAGAATCCGCTCGAACACCGGCGTCTTTGGCAGCTCCTGTGGGGGCCGAATTTCGGCAACGCGCTGGCCGTCGGAGCACTGGACATGGCGCTTCTCGATCTGCGCGGCAAGGCGCTGAACCTACCCGTGGCCGAGTTGTTCGGTGGACGGCTCCGCGACCGCGTTCCGGCGTATGCGTCGGCCATGAACTACCTGGAGGGAATGGAGCCGGAGGAGCAGTTCCCGCGAGAAGCGGCGGCGATGGTCCAGCAGGGATTCCGGGCGCTGAAGATGCGGATCGGGCGGTACCCGGTGGCGCGGGAGACGAAGGTCGCCGCGGCGGTTCGGGAGGTGGTGGGTCCGGACGTTCGTCTGATGGCGGACGCCAACGCGGCGTACACGATGGGCTCGGCCGTGGAGATGGGGCACGCACTGCACCGGCTCGGGTTCGTGGCGTTCGAGGAGCCGCTGCCGCAGTCGCCGAAATACGCGGGCTATGAGGAGTTGCGGCGGAAGCTGCCGTTGCCGTTGGCGGCGGGAGAAGCGGTGGACTCCCGGGCGAGCGCGAAGGAACTGATCGACCGGCGCGTGATGGATATCATCCAACCGGACGTCAGCCTGTGCGGCGGAATCGGCGAGGCTTTGTTTATCGCCGAGACGGCGGCTCTCTCGGGCATTCAGTGTCTTCCGCACTGCTGGGGCAGCGACCTGGTCATCGCGGCCACGGTTCACCTGCTGGCGTTGCTGCCGGACCCGCATCCGGGGTTCCCGACGGATACACCGATGCTGGAGCTCGACCAGTCCGAAAACCCGTGGCGGAATGGGCTCGCCAAGGAGCCTCTCCCGTTGCGCGACGGCCATGTCGGTGTGCCTGTCAAACCGGGACTCGGCATCGAGGTGGATGAAGAAGTCGTGAGGAAATACGTGGTGAGGGCATGACCGGCTGGCGATCTTAATTACGCTGCGGTGAGCGGTCAACGCCGCACGGCGACTTGGTGAAGGCGGACAGGAACGCCGCCAGCCGGCCGGTGGAACTGGCGGCAGGCGGCGATCTGGGGCAGCTTCCGCCACGCGCGATTCAGCCGCCGGCCCAACCTGGCGCCGAGATCCGGAATTGCGCCCCTTTACTTCCCGCCCGGTTGGCCGCGACGACCGTCCCGCCGCTCTTCTCCACGACGCTCCGCACGATGTGGAGCCCGAGTCCGCTGCGCTTGGCGCGTGTGCTGAAGCCGGGCTGGAAGATCCGTTCGAGATTCTGCGCGGAAATGCCTGGGCCATTGTCGGTCACCACGATCTCGACTCCGGCGGGTCCGCGCGAAGCCGCGATTTCCACCACGCCGTCCTCGCCGATCGCCTGCGCCGCGTTCAGGAACAAGTTGACGAAGACCCGCTCCCATGCCGCCGCGCCGCCGAGCAGCCTCAGTCCCGGCGCCACGTTCCGTTCGAACTCGATCCGCGCCCCTTTCACCGCCCCCAGGAAATCCGTGGCGAAATCGATCGCGTGGTCGAGGATCGAGTCGAGCTCCAGTTCCGCGTGGGTCTGCTCGAGAAAGCTCGACAGGATGCGCGAGCCCCGTTCCGCGCTACGGCGGATCGTGGCCGCCAGCTTGGCCTGCTTCGGGTCGTCCGAGAGCATGTCCGAGCAGTCGGCGATGGTCTCGAACACGTTGCTCAGATCGTGCGCCAGTCCGGCGATCGTCAAATCGGACGCCATCGATCAGCCTCGCAGGCGGCCCAGGATGTCGTAGAACTCCGGGAACGAGACGGATGCCGCATCGGCGTTGTGGACCGTGGTGGGTCCATCGGCGGCCAGGCCGGCCACGGCGAACGCCATCGCGATCCGGTGGTCGCCAAACGAGTCGACCGCGGCGCCGCGGAACCGCTGTCCGCCGGGGATGTGGAATCCATCCACCGTCACTTCGATCGAGACGCCCATCCGCCCCATGTTCTCCGCGACGGTCGCGATGCGGTCGGTTTCCTTCACGCGAAGCTCGGCCGCGTCGCGCACGGTGAGGCCCTTTCTGGACGCCGCGCCGAGCACGGCCAAGACCGGGATCTCGTCGATCAGCGCCGCGGTGACGGCCTTTTCGATCACTCCGCCTTCCACTTCGCGGCCAGTGATGGCGATGGTCCCCACCATCTCGCCCGCGGTTTGCGCGACATCCAACACCTTGATGCGCGCGCCGGCCGCCATCAGCCAGTCGATCAGCATCGTGCGCGACGGGCTCAAGCCCACTCCCTCGATAACGATGTTCGACCCCGGCAACAGGCAGGCCGCCACCAGAAAGAACGCCGCCGAGGAAAGATCGCCCGGAACGGCGAGATTGCGCGCTTCCAGCCGGGGCCGCCCCTCGATCGAGATCACCGGGCCTTTGCGGGAGATTTCCGCGCCGAACTCGCGCAACGCCACTTCGGTGTGGTCGCGTGTTTGGACGTGCTCTACGACGCTGGTCACGCCTTCCGCGTGAAGGCCCGCGAACAGCACGCACGTCTTCACCTGCGCGCTGGCAACCGGCGGCTCGTAATGGATGGGCTTCAGCTTGGCGCCCTGAATTCGCATCGGAGGGAACTTGCCATCGCGCGCCTCGATGACCGCGCCCATCTCGCGGAGCGGCGTCATGATCCGCGCCATCGGCCGGTTCGACAGGGACTCGTCTCCGCCGATCTCGCACGGGAAAGGCTGCGCGGCGAGCATGCCCGAGAGCATGCGGATGGTGGAGCCGGAATTGCCGGCGTCGAGCTGCGCCGATGGCGCGCGGAAGCCGTCGAGCCCCTTGCCGTGGATGGTTACGGTGGAGCCGTCCTTGTCGATCCCGATCCCGAGCGCCCGCAGGCAGCCGAGCGTCGACTGGCAGTCCGCGCCGCCGGAGTAGTTCTCGATCCGGCTATCGCCTTCCGCCACGGCGGCGATCATCGCGTACCGGTGCGAAATCGACTTGTCGCCGGGGAGTCGAATGTTTCCGGAGAGGGTTTGAGCGGGTGTTACCGAAAACTGCATTGCGGAGGGATTTTTGATTGTAGCAGCCGGTAGAATCGATCCAATGGCCGGCGGCGCGCGGATCTCCTGGCGGGAATCGCTGACGCTGGCGCTGTGGTTCTACCCGTGCTGGTGGGCGGCCACGGCGGCGCTGCAAGCGGCGTCGCGGCTCGTATCCGGACGCCAGCCGGGGCAGTGGCGCGTCTCGGCGGCGGGACTGTTCGCCGGGCCGCCGATGCGCGTTCCTCTTTCCACGCGGCTCGCGGTGGCGCTGGCTTTGGCCGGCATTCTCGTGTTCGTGCTGCGCCGGCGCCCGGCGGCGGCGGGGATCGCGCTGGTGACGGTTTCGTTCGCCGCCGCGGCGCAATGGTCGTTCGACTTCTTTCGACCCGGCGCGGCTCCGGCCTACTGGGCCGCCGCGGCGCTGTTGGCGGCGGCTTCCCTCGGGGTGCGGCTGCTGGTGTCGGCGAGCTGGTTCGGGGGGCGGATCGCGCAGGCCTCGGTGGCGGTGCTCGTACCGTTGGCGGCGATGCTGGCGTTCGCAACGACGGAAGGGCGGGGATTCCGGCCGCCCTGGGAAATCCTGGCGCGGATGCTCGCAATGACGGCTTTGCCCGCCATCCTGTTCGGCTGCATTGGCCGAAGCTGGGGACGCTCCCTGCGGCCGCACTGGGCGTGGATGGCGGCTCCGGTGCTGATCGCCGGGGCGATTCTGGGTTCGGCGCGGTCGGGCGAGCGCCGGGACCGGGCCGATCGCATCGCCCGGATCGACCGCCAACTGAACGGCGTTCCCAAGGTCCCACCGAAACAGGACTACCCGAAACTGTTTTTTCAGCGCGGCGTCAGCTTCCTGGGTGACGGCCGCGACGGCTACTTCCCCGAGCCTTCGGCGCGCATGCTCGACGGGTTGAAGAGCTACGGCGTGGACTCGATCGCGCTTGTCCCCTACGGCAATGGCACGCCCGACGGCGAGCCCATCCGCTTCGACCGCGACCGTGCGTCATGGCCGCTCTACGAGGGATTGGGCCACTTGGCCCGCGCGCGAGGCATGCGCGTGCTTCTGAAGCCGCAGATCTGGGCGCGGGGCTTTCCGGGCAACATCGAAATCGCCGATCCGCGCCGCCGCCGCGAGTGGTTCGACAGCTATGGGGCGTTCATCGAGGACTGGGCGAAGCTGGCCGCGCGCATGCACGCCGATCTGTTCTGCGTGGGCACGGAGTTCGTCAAGATGAGCGTCCACGAAGCGGAGTGGCGCGCCATTGTCGCGCGAGTGCGCGCCGTGTATCCCGGCCCGCTGGTGTACGCGGCGGCGCAAGGCCCGGAGTTCGAGAACCTCCGCTTTTGGGACGCGCTGGACTACGTCGGGCTCAACAACTACTATCCGCTGCCCGATACCCTGGAGACGGCGGCGTTGGTGAAGAAGGTGGAGGCGGTGCAGTCGAGATTCGGCAAGCCGGTGCTGCTCACCGAAGCGGGGTTCGCGAGTGTGAAGGATCCGCATCGCGAGCCATGGTCGGAGCCGCGGCGCGAGCCCGCCATGGAGGATCAGGCTCGCTGCTACGAAGCGATTCTCCGGGCGTTCCACGAAAAGCCGTGGTTCCAGGGAATCTACTGGTGGAAGGTGTCGACCGACGGCCGCGGCGGCTCCGGAGACGCATCGCTGACGCCGTGGGGCAAGCCGGCGATGGACGTGGTGGGCTGGTGGTATCGCGGCAGGCTCGCCGCGCGCTGACCCTTTATCGCCAAACGCGCCCAGGTCCACTCCAACCAGCCACGAGGTCACGCAGCCGGCCGCGATGGGCCCGTGTTTCGAGGCCAATCGAAGCGATTCGAAACAGCACGGACGCCCGTGGCGCTATCGCAATGTCGCTGTGCGCGCGGTCGAGAATCACGGATGTCGCGGCGAGCGTTACCCGGTCGCCGAACTGGGTCGTGCGGTTCCCCGCTTGCCGGGCGTGAACTTCATTGTGGTGGGTGCTAGGAAGACGCTGGTGGTGAAGGAACAGAGGCTTCCGAAATCGAGTTCCGCCGGGCCGGACTCGGTGATCACTTCGTTGACGTTCAACTCGCCGCACGCCGGCAGGCTGCTAATGCCAATGTGGCTGAAAGCTCGCCAAGCGCCGAATGGCCCGATCCAGACTACTCGCGCGCCTGCGTGCCTCTTCTGGGTTCCAAGACTGGCCGGCAAATTCGCAAAGGCATGTGTTGTACTCGCGCCCCACTCTTGCGGTGCTTTGAGCGGACGGCACGATCCGGAGCTTGACATCCCGGTCCGAGGAACGGGAACACAGATCGATCAGAGCCGCCTTGGGATCGCGCAATTGTTCGGGAACCGGTGGCGAACAGCTTCGCAGGTACTTCTTGGGAATCTTCAGAAAGGTCGTGATTCCACTCCAATCGGCAAGCAACCAGGACTCGATTTCCCTGACGGCGACTCTGAACACCAGATTTGCATGGAGGTCTTCCCCGAGCCAGTCCTCGATCAAGGCGGACGGACATGCATGGTCGTCGAGGTCCGTAAGGAGGAAAATCGGCCGGGAACGCGCCGCCTCGTTCCATCCGCGAATCCTCGTCCGAAGATAGCCGAAGCCCCCTCGCCGGTGCGTCGTGCCGATCGCAAACTTAGGAGCCGCATGACCCAAAACTCGTCTTGCGACGGACTCGCTGAGCTCGTCCTCGACGGCGATGTCGATCGGGATCGGATTCATGCGCGGCCGATCGCCAGAGAAAGGCGTTCCGTCCTGGGAGGTGCGGTTAGGGGGAGGATCGCGTCGGCCGCGGTCAATCCCGCCCTCAGTTTCGCGGCTACTTCCGGTATGGAACTCGCGAGCAGAGCCTCCGTGCCTTCGCTCCCGGGACGCAGGAGCACCACCTCTTCGCCGCCGATGCCCGGATCGGACAACAGTTCGGCGCTGTGGGTGCTGACCAGAATCTGGCGTTCTCCCTTCCGTTGAACCTGCGCAATCATTCCCGGGATTTGCCGAACGATCTCCGTGTGCAGCGAGAGTTCGGGTTCCTCGAGCAGCAGCGGCGCATCGCCTTCGAACAGAGACCAAAGCAAGCCGATCAGCCGTATGGTTCCGTCCGAAAACTGATCTTCTCTTTGCCGGGCGCCATTCACCCGCCAGTGCTCATAGATGGCCTCCAAATGCGGAACCCCGAGTTCGTCCTTCTCGAGCTTCAGTTGCTTCAGTTGTGGGACAACGGCCTTCAAGGCGCCTTCGATGCGGCGCAGCCTCGAGTCCCGAGTCTTCCGCGGGGCCCTCGCCACCGCCTCCATGAAGTTACGTCCAAAGGGGTCGTCGGACTGGCCGGCGCCTTGGGGCTCGGCGTGGCGCACCAATTGCGGGACCAAATGCAAATAGCGCACCTGCTCGAAGAACCTGGGCAATTCCCGAAACTCCGCATTAGCATTGACCTGTTCCAAGTGCGTCTGCGAGAGCCGTTCCGGGTCCCTGTTGTCCAGATCGTCCGGACGTTCGAGAACTGGCGACCCATCCCGGGAAACGCGTTCATACTCTACCGCCGGGCGGCGGCGCCTGCCTTGTTCCTGCTTTACTCCAACCTCGTATTTCCAAGTGGGTCCCGATCCGCCTTCGGCGACTTCAACCGAAATCCGAATTTCCGGATACCGCCGGGCCGCCAGGCAGCGGACCTTGGAAAGTCCCCCCCGCATTTCAAAGGCGTGTTGCAGCCCCCCACCCGGCTTCGCAATGTCACGCAGAAAGCGGAACACATCCAGAAGGTTCGACTTGCCGGAAGCGTTCGGTCCAATGATGAACACCCTATCTTGTAGGCTGATATCCACCGTCCGAAAATTCCGCCAATTCGTCAATTCAAGACGGGTGAGTCGCATCAGAACCGTATTATAGCCACCCGTGCCCCGCGAACTTCCGCCCGGCATCGGCTCCCCGCGCCCATTGGAAGAGGCCTGCGAGGCTTCGCCACTGACGATTGGTCTGTCGCCGCGCGCCCGCCGGCTACGACGGCAGCTTGGTGGTGTGCCGCGCGACCATGCTCCACGCGCCGCCGCGCTTGACCCAAACCTGCACCATGTCGAGAGGCACGATCGCCACCGAACCGTCCGGCTTCGGATTGTGCGCCATCGTCTTCGAGTGGACGATCGCCGTCTCGCCGTGGATCTGGACTTCCGCGCCAGGCTCGTCCCTGAAGTCGATCCGCCCGCGCACCAGATGCGCGATGCAGGTGGGTTTGTCTTCCATGAGTGCGTTCGAGTGGCCGTAGAACAGCTCGTCTCCGAGCATCGCGCCGAGCGCCGCTTCGTCGCCCGCCACCACCGCCGCGTTGAACGCGGCCACCGCCGCGCGAACTTCGCTTTCCGCTACAGGATTTCGATCCGCCATATCAGAGGCTCAGCGTAGCATACACTATCAGTACTCCCCTCATGTCCTTTGATCGCGCGTGGGTGCTGCTTTTCGCGCCCGTCCCCTTGATCTGGTTCGCACTCGAGTGGCGGCGCACCGGCCGCCGGCTGGGCCTGTCGCTGAAGGCCCTGTCCCTATTGGCGATTCTGCTCGCGCTCGCCGAACCGAAGCTCCAAACGTGGGAGACCAAGGTGGCTCTCGCCGTGCTCGCCGACACCTCCGCGAGCATGTCCAAGGCGGATCTCGAAAAGGCTACGGCGCTCGTTTCGTCGATCGAAAGCAGCAAGGGGCGCCATTGGACCCGCGTGATTCCATTCGCCGGCGAACCGCGCGATCTTCGTCCGGACGAGGTGGGCAAGACGTTTCAGTTGAAGTCCGTTTCGGGCGACCCGGCCCGTGGCACCGATATCGAAGCCGCCGTGCGCGACGCCACCGGAGCGCTTCCCGCCGGGCTCGCTCCGCGCATCGCCCTGATCACCGACGGCAAGGAGAACCGGGGCTCGGTGTCCCGCGCGGCATGGCAGGCGCGGCAATTGGGGATTCCCATCGACACGTTCGCGATGGAGGGACGGCCCCGCCCCGCGTTGCGGCTGGATCATGCGCGGCTGCCGCAACTGGTGTTCTCCGGCGAAAGGTTCGCGATCGACCTGGCGGTGGAATCGCCCCGCGCCACGCGCGCCACCGTGGAATTGGGCGCGGAAGGCAAGGCGCTGGGCAGAAGCGAGGTGCAACTGGAAGCGGGGTCGAATCTGGTGCGTCTCAACGCGAGCATAGCCTCCGCCGGCGCGGTGGAACTGGCGGGCGCCGTGAAAGCCGAGGGCCTCGGCGAGGCGCGATTCGCGCAGTCGGTCTCGCTGCGGCGGCCACGCCTGCTGTATCTGTCGCAGGACCCGGAGTCCGCTGAAACGCACTTCTCCCGCATGCTCGGCGCCGCGCAGTTCGACGTCGAACGGTCGCGCGAGCTTCCGGACGGGCCGCTCGATCCCTATCAACTCGTCGTCTTCAACAACTGGGATCTCGAGGCCATCCCGGTGAATCGGAAAGGCGATATCGAGGCCTTCGTGCAGCAAGGCGGCGGACTGCTGGTGATCGGCGGCGAGAGGAACGTCTACGCGGAAAACAAGAAGATCGAGGACGCGCTCGACCGGGCGATGCCCGCCAAGCTCGCCCCGCCGCGATCGCCCGAAGGCACCTGCGTGGTCCTGATCGTCGACAAGTCGTCGTCGATGGAAGGCAAGAAGATGGAACTGGCGCGGCTGGCCGCGGTCGGCGTGGTGGAGAACCTGCGGCCCATCGACTTGGTCGGCGTGCTGATGTTCGACAACTCGTTCCAATGGGCGGTGCCGATCCGAAAGGCCGAGGACCGTCCGTTGATCAAGCGCCTGATCGCAGGCATTACTCCGGACGGAGGCACGCAGATCGCGCCGGCGCTGACCGAAGCGTACCGCCGCGTGGCGCCGGTCACCGCCACGTTCAAGCACGTGGTGCTGCTCACCGACGGGATCTCCGAGGAGGGCGACTCCATCTCGATCGCCAAGGAGGCCGCGCTGCAGAAGGTCACCATCTCCACGGTCGGCCTGGGACAGGACGTGAACCGCGGCTACCTGGAAAAAGTGGCCGCGTACGCCAAGGGGAAGTCGTACTTTCTGGTCGATCCGTCGGGCCTCGAGCAGATCCTGTTGCGCGACGTGATGGAGCATACCGGCTCCACCGCCATCGAAAAGCCGCTGATTCCCGTGGTGATGAAGCAGGCGGAGATCCTGGAGGGCGTGGGCGTGGAGACGGCGCCGGCGCTGAAGGGCTATGTCCGCTTCATCGCGAAGGCGTCGGCGGATACCATCCTCACGATGGAACGCAAGGATCCCTTATTGACCCGCTGGCAATACGGACTGGGGCGTTCGGCCGTCTTCACGTCGGACGCGAAGGCGCGGTGGGCCGCCGATTGGGTGAACTGGCCCGGCTACGACAAGCTGTGGGCGAACATCCTGCGCGACCTGCTGCCCCACGCGCAGCCGGTGGACACTGGCATCGAGTACGACACCGCCGCGGGGGAACTGATCGCGCAGTATCGTTTGTCGCGCCACGTGCCCGAACCGGTCAAGCTGCCGGAGTTGTACGTGTTCGGGCCGGGCGGATTCCGCAGGCCGATGACGATCAAGAAGATGGCGCAGGGATCGTACCGGGCGTCGGCGCCGGTGGGGGCGCGCGAGGGATTGCTGCGCGTGCGGCCACTCGAGGAATCGCGCGTGTTTCCCGAGATCGGCTACTACCGGCAGGAGGAAGAACTCCGCGACTACGGCAACGACGCGAATCTGCTGAAGCGCGTCAGCGAGTTCACCGGCGGCCGCTTCCAACCGGAGATCGGGCGCCTGTTCGACGCAAGCGGCCGCGCCGTGCCGTCCACCGTCACGCTGTGGCCCGCTCTGCTCGGCGCCGCGGTGTTGCTGAACGTCGCCGAATTGGTGAACCGAAAATGGAAAGGTCTGATGGCGTGGATCCGTCCGAACGCCGCGTGACGTCCGATGGCGGCGAGGCCGCCCGGATGCGCGAGGACTGGAACCGCAGGGCCCGCGAGGACGCGCACTACTACGTCGCCTTCGGCCGCAGGAATCAGACCGGCGGCGAGTTCTTCGCCACCGCGGCCGAGCAGGTGAACGGCCTCGAGCAAGAGCTGAAGCGTCTGCGTCCGCGGCCCGCGCGAAGCCGCCGGGCGCTCGAGATCGGTTGCGGTCCCGGCCGCCTGATGCTGCCGATGAGCCGCCACTTCGGCGAGATCCACGGCGTGGACGTCTCCGACGAAATGGTGGCCCGGGCGCGCGAAAACCTCGCCGCCATTCCCCACGCGCACGCGCACTGGGCGCCGGACTCCGATCTGGCCGCCTTCGCCAGCTCCTCGTTCGATTTCCTGTATTCGTACGCGGTGTTCCAGCACATCCCCAGCCGCGATGTGGTGTTCGGCTACCTGAACGAGTCGTGGCGGGTGCTGAAGCCCAGCGGAATCCTGCGCTGCCAGATCAACGGACTTCCACGATCCGCCAAGACCTACGACACGTGGAGCGGCGTCCGCATCTCCGCGGACGAAGTCCGGGAGTTCTGCCGCGAGAAGGGATTCTCGTTATTGGCGCTCGAGGGAATCGAGACACAGTACATGTGGGCGACCTTGCGCAAAGGGCCGTGCTGGCAGTTCGCCCGTCCGGCCGAGCCTCGCATCCGCCGGATCACAAACGCCCAGAACTCCGAGCCGGCCGCTCCCGTTTCCGGCCCCTTCTCTTCGATCGCGCTCCAGGTGCAGGGTTTGCCGCAGGAAGCGGACATCGGCAATCTGGCGGTGGAGGTGGGCGGCGCACTCGCGTGCACCTGCTATCTGGGATCGCCCGAGCCGGACGGGTTGCGCCAGTTGAACGCCTACCTGCCGCCGGGATTGCCGTCCGGACTGACGCAGGTCGAACTGAGATTCAAAGGCGAGCGGTTCTGTGAACCGGTGGCGCTGCGTCTGATCCCGGCCGGTCCCGCCGTGCCGCGGTTGAAATCGCTGACCGACGGCGTCGACCTGCTCTCGGGGACCCGCATCGTCAGCGGTACGATCAAGGCAACCATCGAAGAAGCGAACCGCCCGGAACTGCTGCGAGCGCGCATCGACGGCATCGACGCCGTGAATCCCGATCTGTTCCGCACCGATCCGCGCCTTCCGCGTCACGAACTGAATTTCGACGTGCCTCCGGGCGCCGGCCCGGGCCCGGCGGAAGTGGAGATCCTGATGGGATCGCGGCTGGTGGGACGCGTCGCGGTGGAACTGGCGTAGTCCCGCTTCAATTGCCCCGCAAGTCGTAGCAGATCAGCCGGGGACCCGTGCCCCGGACAACATCCTTGTCGTGCTGGACCACGTAGAGCAGGCCCCGGCTCAACACCGGCAAGCTCCACGTCTGCCGGGCCAGGAACAACGTGGACCGCGACAGCTCCTTGTATCCCTTCGGCGACAGGTCCATCCACAGCAGATGCCCCAATTCGCCGAGCGCCAGGAATCGTCCATCCACGCGGAGCAGCGTCCCGCGATAGGTGGACATCGCCTGCTTGCGCTGCTGGCCGTTGACTTCGAACGTCTCTTCCCATTCCGGATTCGTCCGCCACGCGATCTTGCCCGTCTTCACGTCCACCGCGGCCAGCGACGCGTCCGGTTCGTTCCGTCCGTCGAAGCCGTAGAGGAAGCCGTCCTTGTGCACCGGCGTGTTGAAGTGGAGGCCGAATTCGGGAGAGGTCCACGCGGTCTGGTGTTTGAAATCCGGTCCTATGCGCAAGAGCGCGCCTCCGGCCTTGTAGCTGGCCGAGACGAACACGCTGTTGTCGAAGATCACCGGGCACGACGCGTTCACCGACTCGTAGCTCTTGCTACGCCACGGGAACGTGAAGTCCACGGCGCCGTTGCTCGGATCGATCGAAAGCAGGCCGCCGGTGGGCGGGTTGCTCTCGCCGCCGGCCAGCACGAAGACGCGCCGCTTGCCGTGCGGATCGCCGGGCATTGGCGAGGCGTAGCTGGCGCCCCACTGGTCGCCCGCGCCCCACGCCATGCGCCCGGTGTTCTTGTCGATGGCGATGACGGTGGGGCCGCCCGGCGCGCCTATGTTCATCACCAGCAGGCCGCCCTCCAGCAGGGGCGTGCCCGCGACGCCGAAGAAGTCCTGCGGAACCTTGAACTCCTTCAGCAGATCGCGCTGCCAGAGGATCTGGCCCGTCGCCAGGTGGAAGCACATCAGCTTGCCTTGCGCGCCGAGCGTGTAGACGCGCGGACCGTCGATCGCCGGGCTGGCGCGCGGACCGTTGTTGTAGCCGTAGCGATCCTCGTAGTCCGTCGGATACGCATACCGCCAGTAGCGCTCGCCGGTGGATGGCTTCAGGCACTCCACCACTTCGCGATTTCCTTCGCGATGCAGGAACACCAGGTATTCTCCAGCGATCGATGGCGAACTATAGCCGGTTCCCTTCTTCATCTCCCAAACGATGGGAGGTCCGGACGGCGGTAGCTTGCCGGCCAGCTTGGTCTCCGGCGATACCGCATCGTGCGACGGCCCGAGGAACCACGGCCAATCGGAGGTCACCGCGCCCTTGGGTAGCGCCTTCGGCTTGCGATGGAATCGAACGTCCGTGTTGGCGGCCGGTTGCGCCGCGGCGTCGCCGGATGGCGCCTTCACGGCGGGTGGCGCCGGGTCCTGAAATCGCTTTTGGGCGAATAGCGAGAGCACTCCACAGAGCGCCAAGATGGCAAATCGCATGCGAGATCCCATTCTACGCCGCGCTTACCATGAGAGGAATGACACTGGCGCCCTTCCTCCTCATCGCCGCCGCCGCGAGGGCGGCCGATGTTCCGTGGCCGCAGTTCCGCGGTCCGAACGCGCAAGGCGTCTCGGCCGATACGGGGCTGCCCGTCGAGTTCGGCCCGGATCGCAACCTGATCTGGAAGACGCCGCTTCCGCCCGGTCATTCGTCGCCGGTGGTGACGCGCGACCGCGTATTCGTCACCGCGTTCGAAGGCCGCGAACTGGCGACGTTCTGTCTGCGGCGTTCCGATGGCCGTGTCCTGTGGCGACGCGGCGTGGAGCGTTCGCGAGAGAACCCGATCCGCAAGCCGAACAACCCCGCTTCCGCGACACCGGTGACGGACGGCGTCAACGTGTTCGCCTTCTTCCAGGATTTCGGCCTCGTCTCCTACGATGCTTCCGGCCGCGAACGTTGGCGCGTGCCGATGGGGCCGTTCCGCGTCTACTATGGCCACGGCGCTTCGCCGATTCTCGCCGATGGCGCGGTGATCCTCCCGGTGGACCAGGACGGCGGCGGCTCCTACCTCACGGCCATAGATGCGCGGACTGGGCGCGAGCGCTGGAGAACGCGGCGGCCCGAAGTGATCTCCGGCTATTCCACGCCGGTGATCCACGGCAAGGAACTGCTGCTCGCCGAGTCCTTCCAACTCTCCGCCTACTCGATCGCGACGGGCGAACGGACCTGGTTCGTGCCGGGCCTGGCGTGCGAGATGAAATCCGTGCCCGCCATCGCCGAGGGCCGCGCCTATATCAACGGCTGGGGCTTCCCGGAGAATCAGCCCGGCCGCCAGATCGCGGTGGACGAGTTCGATGTGGCGCTGGCCAGGCAGGACGCCGACAAGGACGGCAAGCTGTCGATCGCCGAGATGCCGCACGAGCGGCTGAAGAATCGCGGCTATTTCGGCACGTTCGATCTCGACGCCGACGGCTTCCTGAATCGCGCCGAGTGGGGAGTGGCGCGCGCGATGCTGGCGTCGGAGAACGGGCTGCTGGCGATCGCCTTGGGTGGCGGCGGCAACCGCGGCCGGGAAGCCATCCTCTGGTCGTACCGGAAGCCGGTGCCGCAGGTGCCCTCCACGCTGCTCTACCGAGGCGTGCTGTTCATGGTGAACGACAGCGGGATCCTGCTATCGATCGATCCGGCGACGGGCAACGTCCTGAAGCAGGACCGCTTGAAAGGGGCCATCGACAAGTACTTCGCGTCGCCGGTGGGGGCCGATGGCAAGGTCTGGCTCGTATCCCAGGACGGAACCGTTTCCGTGGTGGCGGCGCAAGGACGGTGGGAAACGCTGGCGGTGAATTCGCTGGGAGAGGAAGTGTTCGCCACGCCGGCCATCGCCGGCGGCAGGATCTATGTCAGGACGGCGGGCGGCCTGATGTGCTTCGGGAGCCGCCCGCCGCGATAGCGGTTCTAGAAGTGCAACCGTAGTTGGAAGCGGATCACGCGTCCGCCCCCATCCTGGGCTGTCTCGTTGAGGAACAGACCCGTCTGGGAGCTGATCACGTTCGCCGCGATGGTCTGCGCGTTCTGCGGCGGCGAGAAGGGACTCACGCTGACCTTGCCGTACATCGGCGTGTTCCAGATGTTGAAGAACTCGTTGCGGAGTTCCAGCCGGAAGCGCTCCGTCAGCGCGAAGTTCTTGACGATATTGAGGTCCCAGTTGCGAAGGCCGGGTCCGCGCTCGCTGTTGCGGCCCAGGTTGCCCGGCGCTGTGCGGCGCGTGCCGTTGTTCGCGGCGATGCCGATGTAGCGGGCATCCTCGCGGCGGATGGGCGCGTTGCCGGCGTCCGGATTGACGTAGCCGGTGGGCGACGTAGCGCTGGGAACCGCGCGCACGCCTTTCGGCCCGGACGGATTGAAGTCCGGCCGGTCGAACGCGGCGCCGCCCAGTCCGTCGGCGTCCTGGCCGTTGACCACGCTATACGGAACGCCGCTCTCGTAGGAGGTGATGCCGGTGAGCATCCATCCGCCGGCTAGCTTTCCGAGCGCGCCCTTCTGGGTCTTCATGAAGGGGAGCTCGTAGGTGTAGGTGAACACCAGACGGTCCGGCCGGTCGAAGAAGCCAACGGCGCGGTCGATTTGCAAGCCACCGAAGAAAGACGGCACGCCGGCGTTCTGCAGCGTGGACGTGTTGCCGAAGCTGAAGATCTCGCTGCCGTTGTCGATCACCTTGGACCGCGTGTAGGCGGCCGTGAAGCCGAAACCGTTGGCGAAGCGGCGCTTCACTTCGAACTGCGCGCCGTGATAGACCGACGAGCCGCCATTGCTGCGCAGCGTTCGGGCGCCCTGCAACTGATCGATGCGATTCTCGCGCCGCGTGGTGGTCACGTTCGACGGCACGGGCGTCCGCAGTTCCGCCGTCACCAGCGGATTGCCGTCCTCGGTCGCGAACAGCTTGGTTCCCTTGGTGCCGACGTACGACAGGTCGAGCAGGATTCCGCCCGGCAGTTCGCGCTGGATGCCACCCGACCATCGCTGGAAGTAGGGGTTCACCAGATTCTTGTACACCGCGCTCTGCGTGAGGAACGGCGTGATCGCCGGAGCCACGTTCGGAATCAGGCCGGAAAGTCCGGAAAGTCCGCGCGGCGCCGCCGTGGTCACCTGCGACGGATTGTTGCCGGCGACCGAGTTCGGAGCGCCGGCCACCATGTTCGAGGTGATGTTGTTGAAGTAGCTGTCGTAGCCCATCGCGTAGCCCATGCGGAACACGCCCTTGCCGCCGCCGAACAACCGTCCGAGCGGCCCCGAGTCGTACTTGGGCGCGAAGGCCAAGCCCAGCGTGGGCGACCAGTTGTTCTTGTCGCCCTTCACCTTGTTCGGCTTGGTGAGCGCGCTGTCGAGCGTCACCGGATCCACGTTGCCCAGTCCCGTGTACACCGGGTTCAGGATCACGTTCATCGGCGTTCCGAAGTATTCGTAGCGCGTGCCCAGCGTCAGTGTCAGCGCCGGCGTCGCGCGCCAGCGGTCCTGGAAGAAGTACGAATGCCGGAATAGCGACGGGTAGTAGACGGGGCTGCCGAACGTACGCGCGGCGCCGCCTCCGCCTCCGCCGAAATCGTCCAGGAAGTTGGCCAGGCCGCTGAACGGCTCCGCGCCGGTGCTCGCCGCGAAGGTAAGCTGGCCGCGGAGATTGGAGGGCGCCGCTTGGCGGGCGCGCTGATCCATCAGGTCGAAGCCGAACCGGAACGTGTGCGTGCCGCGCACCACGCTCATCGTGTCCTGCAGGACGTAGTTGTTGAACGTGCGTCCCTGCGGGAACGTGGAACTGATGCCGTAGCGGCTCGTGTTGAGCGTGTTGATCCCCTGGATTTCGATGCCAGGCAATGTCTGGCCGAGGGGATTCGCCGGATCGAGCGGCGCGTCCAGCACGAAGCGCGTGTAGCCGGGGCGCATCTCATTGGTGACCGACGGCGAGAACACGTAGGTGTGATACAGCGACACGCTGGCCGACTTCTCGGTCGAACTGGTGATGAAGCTGGGGAAGCTCAAACTCTCGCCGCCTTTGGGCGTGTTGTCGTCGTGGATCAGAAAACGGCCGGCGATGGAGTGCCGGTCGCTGAAGCGATGGTCGAGCTTGGCGCCGTACTGGCGCAAAGTTTTTGTCTGCGCGTAGGGAGTGATAAGGCGGCCGAATTCCACCTGCGGACGGCCCGCTCCCAGCGGAACCTGGAACAGCCTGGTGACGCCCTCGAAGCCCTTGCTGATGCCGAGTAGCGTGTCGGCGTTCTTGTTCCGGCCGGCGGGGAACAGCCGTTCCAGCGTCGCGCGGCCGGCGGCCGAGGGCGTGACCATTTCATTGGTGCTCGTCGAGAACTGGCGCAGTTCGAGATAAGAAACATGATAGAAGGTCCGGTCGCGCTTGATGCGCCCGCTCAGCGTCCCGTCGAACTGCTGTTCGGTTCCGGCAAAGTTCTTGCCCCGCGCCCGAATCGCGGGGTCTTGCGCCAGCGAGCTCGAGATGGCGTCGTCCCGCGTGGAATCGAGCACAAAGCCGGCCGTTCCGTGCAGGCTATTGGATCCGGACCGAGTGATCAGGTTGATCACTCCGCCGCCGGCGCGGCCGAACTCGGCGTCGTAGTTGGTGGTCTGCACGGAGACCTCCTGCACGCTGCCCGGATTGAGCACCTGGAAGGCCTGGCCTCCCACCGAGATGTCGTTGTTATCGGTGCCGTCGATCATGAAGTTGTTCGAGCGGCCTCGCGCGCCGTTGACGATGAACGTGCGCGCCGGCGTCGCGAACTTGGTGGTGGTCACTCCCGGCACGGTCAATCCGAGATCCACCGGATTGCGCGATGCATAGGGCAACTGCGCGATCTCCTGGAATTCGACGTTACGGCCGCGGACCGGCGCCTCGGTCTGGATCTGAATGGCGCTGTCGGAGACTTCGATCACCTGCGTGACGTCACCGACCTCGAGGACTGCGTCCTGGGTCGTCACCTGCGCGGCGCCGGCGACCACTCGCGGCGCGGAAAAGGCCCGGAATCCCTGGAGTTTTACGGAAATCTTGTATTCGCCGGGGTCGACCGCGTCGAAGCGGTAAAGACCCGATGCGTTCGACTGCGTGGTTCGAGTGGCGTTTGTGGCAAGGCCGGTGAGTTCGACCGCGGCATTCGGGATCGCGGCGCCCTGGGCGTCGGACACCAAACCGCTGACCGTGCCCCTGCTGGTTTGCGCGGCTGCCGAAAACAAGGCCAAACCCGCGATAAAAGCGAGACGAGGTAACATGGGGACCTCCCTGAAGGAAATCCTTTTCCCACATCCAATGTGCCCCAAGTATAGCATCCGCGTCTTATGCGCGATCTTCGTGTTCATCGCGTGGGGAGAGACGGGAGAGCGTTGCCGGAGCTGTCACGGCGCGGCCGTGGATTCCTACGCGCGAACCGGCATGGCGCGCTCGGTGCGAAAGATGCAACCGGCCTACCGGGTGGAGGATTTCGCCGGGAAGAACCGGTTTCTCCACGGGCCGTCCCGGAGCCAGTTCGTCATGACGGAGCGCGAAGGGCGGTTTTTCGTGGCCCGCCAAGCCAGGGAAAACGTCCCCGCCATGGAACTCGAGATCCACTACGTATTAGGATCGGGCAATCACGCCCGTGGCTACCTTCATCGAACGCCCCAAGGCCGGCTTGTCTCGCTGCCGGTTACCTGGTATGCGGAGAACGGCGGCTACTGGGACATGGCGCCGGGTTACGACCGGCCGGACCACCCCCACTTCCGCCGCAAGGCCGGATTCGACTGCCTGTTCTGCCACGACTCCTATCCCCGAGCCAATGCCGATCCCGAGGATCCCATTTACATGGCGCCGCTGCCGGAAGGGATCGGATGCGAGCGCTGCCACGGCGATCCCGCCGCTCACTTGGCCAAGCCGGGCCGGAGCACGATCTTCAACCCCCGGCGCCAGACGCCCCAACGCCAGGACGAGGTTTGCATGCAATGCCACCTCGAGACCACCTCGCATCCGCTGCCCGCGTCGATTCGCCGCATCGGCCGCGGTCCGTTCGACTACAGCCCGGGCGAGCCGCTCTCCGATTTCGCGGTCCACTTCGACCACGCGCCGGGCGGCGGCTTCGACGACAAGTTCGAGGTGGTCAGCGCTCCTTACCGGCTGCGCCAGTCGCGCTGTTACAAGGAGTCCGGCGGGCGGCTGACGTGCATCACGTGCCATGATCCTCACCAGCCGGCCCGGGCCAATGACGGGGCCTGCGTCTCCTGCCATCGGCCCGATCACGGAGAGGGCCCGCGATGCTCGTCCTGCCACATGGCAACGCGGAGGCCGGAGGACGCGCCTCGTACGACGATCACCGATCACCGGATCGCGCGCAGGCCGGATCGAGGTCCGGCGCCGGTGCACGCGGGCACCTACGCGGGAGCCGTCGCGCCCTATTACCCCGCCGATCCCGGCGAACTGTACACGCTGCTCGCCAACCCGGACCGGATGATCGCCCGGCTGCGCGAGACGCTCGCCGCCGCCGGACCGCCTTCGCCCGAGCCCTACGTGATCCTCTCCGACGCGCTCGCCCGCCGCGGCGACCGGCGCGCCGCCGAGATGCAGGCCCGGCGAGCCGCCGGCATCGATCCGGAGTACGTTCCCGCCTGGCGGCGCATCGCCCTGCTGACGTTCCCATCGCCCAAGGCCGCCCGCGACGGACTCCGGCGCGCGCCGCGCGATCCGGTGTTGCTGACCGTGCTCGGCGAGGCCCTGCGAACCGGCGGCGATCTGGACGAAGCGGCGCGAATGCTCGAGTCCGCCATCGCCGAGGATCCTTTGCTACCGGACGCGTTCGTCAATCTTGGCGCGTTGCACGCCTTGCGTGGAAACAGGGAGCAGGCGGAGCGGCGTTTCTCCGAAGCGTTGGCCGTCGATCCTGGCAACGCCGCCGCCGCCGCCAACCTGCGCCGCCTGCGGGCAACCAATCCCGGAAAATAAGACGATGATCGCGACTCTCGAGCGCTATTTCGAATTCGACAGCCTTCACACGAATTGGCGCACCGAGATTCTCGCCGGCCTGACCACGTTCGTGACGATGGCCTACATCATCTTCGTCAACCCCGCGATCCTGAGCCAAACGGGCATGCCGGCCGCGGGCGTCATGACGGCGACGTGTGTGTCCGCCGGGTTCGCCAGCATTCTGATGGGAGCGTACGCCCGCTATCCGATCGCCCTGGCGCCGGGAATGGGCTTGAACGCCTACTTCACCTACTCGGTGGTGAAAGGGATGGGCGTGAGCTGGCAGACGGCGCTCGGAGCGGTGTTCCTCTCGGGAATCGCGTTTCTACTCCTCACGCTGGCGGGTGTGCGCGAGAAGCTGGTGTCGTCCCTGCCGCGCGAGCTCTACTCGGCGGTGGCCGTGGGCATCGGCCTGTTCATCGCACTGATCGGATTCCGCAACGCGGGCCTCGTCGTGTCCGATCCGAATACCGGCTTGGCGTTGGGGAATCTGAGATCGGCCGGCCCCGCGCTGGCTCTTGGTGGACTGGTGCTCGCGGCCGGACTGGAGGCGCGCAAGGTTCGTGGCTCGCTGCTGATCGCCATCGCCGCGGCCACCGCTCTGTCGTTGGCGTTGGGACTCACCCGTTTCGAGCCGCGAACGCCCGGTTTCGCGGAGATGTTCTCGACGTTCGGCGCGTTGGACATCCGCGGCGCGTGGGGACTCGGACTCGCCGAGATCGTCCTCGCGTTCCTGTTCGTCGACCTGTTCGACAATCTCGGCACGCTGGTCGGCGTGACGAAGAAGGCAGGTCTGCTGTCGGCCAGCGGATCGATCCCGAGAGTGGATCGCATTCTCACGGCGGATTCGGTGGCGACAATCGCCGGCTCGCTCGCGGGCACATCCACGGTGGTCAGCTACATCGAGAGTACGGCGGGGCTGGTGGCGGGTGGACGATCGGGCGTGACGGCGATCGTCACGGGGCTGCTGTTCCTGGCGTCCATCGCGGCGGCTCCTTTGGCGGGACTGATTCCGGCGTTCGCCACCGCTCCGGCGCTGATTCTGGTGGGCGCGGCGATGGCGTCGCACGCGGCGGAGATCGAGTGGCGCGACATCGCGACGGCGTTACCGGCGTTCGTGACGATCGTGGCGATTCCGTTCACGTTCAGCATCGCGAACGGGATCGCGCTCGGTTTCTCGTCGTTCGCGCTGGTGCGGCTGCTGGCGGGTCGCGGCCGGGAGGTGAGTCCGCTGTTGTATGTCCTGACGGCGTTGTTCGCGGCGCGGTTCGTGTGGCTCGGGCGAGGGTGACGGGGGGACAGGGTCCGCGTCACAGTTCGCGCAACGCTTCGAAGGGCGCGACCCGGGAGGCTCTGCGCGCCGGCGCGAACGCCGCCGCCAATGCGGTCACCGTGAGGCAAGCCACCGCCCCGGCCAGCGGCAGCGGAGCCGTGACCTTCACGCCGTAGAGCAGGCCCTCGATCGACCGGGCGCACGCCGCGGCGCCGCAGAGTCCGGCCGCGATTCCGGCGGCGGTCCACCAACCCGCCTGCCGCAGGACCATGGCGCTGATGTCGCCCGCCGTCGCGCCGAGCGCCATGCGAACGCCGATCTCGCCCGTCCGCTGCGCCGTTAATAAGGCCATGACTCCGTACAACCCGATGGCCGCCAGCACCAGCCCGGTGACCGCGAATCCGCCGAGCAGCATCGATTGAAAACGCGGGCGGGTCCGCATGTTCCGCACACGGTCGTCGAGCGTTTCCAATTGCATCGTCAATCGGGGGTCGAGTTCGCGGAACGCTTCCCGCACCAACGGCATCACTCGCGTATCCGCGCGCAGCAACACGTATTGCCGCGGCCGCTCACGGTTGCTCAGCAGGTAGATCTCCGGATCCGAAGCCGCCGTCAACCCGCCATTGCGGACGTCGCCCACGATGCCGGTCACCTCGAGTGTGGCTTCCCCGGAAAGGACCAGCCGCTGGCCGAGCGCGGTCTCGCCGGGAAACATCCGCGCCGCCATTTGCTCGCTCAACACGATGGTCCGGCCGTCGCCCTCGGCGAACAAACGTCCCTGCCGGAGGGGAATGCCGAGCATCGAAAAGTAGGAGGCGGACACTTGCCGGACCGTCACGTTTCCGCCCGCCGGCCGCCCTTCGTGCCGCGGCCGGCCTTCCACGTGGATGCTCGAGAAGATCCTGCCTCCCGCGCGGCCTTCTGGCGGCAGCGAATCGGAGATGGCGGTCCCCTCCACTCCCGGTATCGCGGCCAAGCGCTCTGTCAACGACTTCCAGAACGCGGCTTTTTGCGCCGGGTGCGGATAGCGGGCGTCCGGCAACTGCGCGTACGCCGAAAACAACGAGGAGGTCTCGATCCCCAACGGCGCGTTCGCCATGTTGCGAAGACTCAGCGTGAGCAACCCCGCGCCGCACAGCAGGATCAGCGACAACGCGATCTGCACGACGACCAACGATGGCCGCAGCCATTCGCGGCGCTTCCCCGCGACTCGTCCACCGGTGAGCGCCTCGGGCGATGGGCTTCGCATCGCCGGCGCCAGTCCGAACAGGATCGACGCGGCGGTTGTCGCGAGCAAGCAGAATCCCGCCACCCGCCAATCGATCGTGGCCTCGTCCAATCGAGCGATTCCGGCCGGCGCCAGCGCGCGCAACAGGCGCAGCAGGCCGGCCGCGAACAGCAATCCACCGGCTCCGCCAACCGCCCCTAACAGCAGACTCTCCGTCAACGCCTGCCGCGCCAGCCGGATCTTTGCCGCGCCGATCGCCGCGCGCACGGCCAGTTCCCGCCGCCGCGACGCCGCTCGCGCCACCAGCAGGTTGGCGACATTGGCGACGGAGATCGACAACACCAGCGATACCGCGGCGAGTAGCAGCAGAGCGGCGCGGCGGCTATCCCTTGTCTGCCGGTCTCGCAGCGGGAGGATCGCGAGCCGCACCTCTTTCCGAAATCCCCGTGGGATCGTTCGCAGGGCATCCTGGAAGAGCGGCTCCATCCGCGTCCGGGCCTCCGGGAGAGACACACCGGGCCGCAGGCGCGCGAACGCCGTGAGCAGAAGCGATGGGGCCGAGTCCGGCTTGTTGTCATCCTCCAACTGCAAGACCTGGAGCACATCCACGCGCGCGAGCGAAGGAGTCTCGAAGTTCTCCGGCAGCACGCCGATCACCGCGGTGCGGTTCCCGTCGATATCGAGTGTCTTGCCAGAGAGATCGCCGCCGCCAAAGCGATCCGTCCAGAGGGCCCGCGAGATCAGCGCCGTTGGCGGCGCGCCCTCGCGTCCATCCTCGACGCCGAAGTCGCGCCCCGCCAGCGGCCGGTATCCGAAGACCGAGAGATAACCCGGACTAACGCGCGAGCAGAGCATCCGTACCGGATTCGCTTCGGACAGATTGCAATCGCCCACGCCGGCGGTGACCGCAATGGACGAGAACGGCGTCTGGACCTTTCGCCACGCGGAATAGTTCTGTTCGAGGATGAACTCGGTCCCGCCGCTGATCGGCGCGGTCATGCCGAACCAGACGAGTTCGTGCTCGTTCGCATAGGGCAAGGGGCGGAAGAGAATCCGGTCCACGAAGCTGAAGACGGCCGTGGACGCTCCGATACCCACCGCGAGCGCGGCCACCGCCGTGAGCAGGAACCGGAGCGACCGGGCGAATCCGCGCGCCGCGTACCGCAGATCCTGTCCCGCCTGTTCGAGCCAAACCGGAATGCTCACCGCTCTCACCTCCTCGCCGATCGACGCCCGATTTCCGAATGCCCTTTCCGCGGCGCGCCGGGCCTCCGCCGGATCCATGCCCGCGCGCTCGTTTAGCTCCGCGCGCATCGCGATATGGGCCTCCGATTCCTCGCGCCAGCTCATGCGAACCTCAGCAGCCGCGCCATGCCCTTGGCCACCTCCGCCCACTTGTCGCGGGCTTTGGCGAGGCGCTTTCGTCCCGCCGGGGTCAGCCGGTAGTATCGCGCGCGCCGGCCGGCGGCGGTGGTGCTCCACTCGGCGGTCAACGCGCCGTCCTTCTCCAGACGGCGTAGCGCGGGATACAGCGATCCTTCCTCGACGGTGAGCAGTCCGCCCGATCCCTCCTGAACGCGCAAAGTGATGCCGAAGCCGTGGTTCGGCCCGGCGTCCAAGGATTCGAGAATGAGAAGTTCGAGCGGCGCCATCCCTTGCCAGCTATCCTAGTCAACTAGGGGAAGGATGTCAAGCTCCGCGGATCTAGGGCCCGCACACGAACGATACCCGCCGAGTGGGCGCGCCGTCGGCCGTGAACTCGTAGGTGTGGAACCGGTTGTCGCGAAGCGGCTGCGGCAGGCTCCAGGAGTAGCCGTGCTTGCCGTTGTCGCCGAGGTACGCCGCGACATCGGGACGGTCCCGGTCCGCGGTGATCGACTCCCGCAACGTGCCGTCCACCACCACACGCACCCCCACGGCCACGTTCGGCTGGGTCCGGTCCGCCGCCCAGCCGGAGAGGCTCTGGCAGCTATAGCTATCCAGATAGTGCTCCACCGTGGGACAAGCGGCGACCGGCGCGCCCGATCCCGGCAGCGGCGTACCCGTGTCGGCGTCGATGAGCCCGAATACGTGCTCCCCGAGGCCCTGCCACGGGACTGTGTAGGTCAGGCCGTGGTTGCCGTTATCCCGCAAGAATCCCTGCAAGTCGGGCCGGGGCTGGTCCGCCACTACCGTCGCGATCTCCTTGCTGTCCACGAACACCCGGATTCGCAGCGGCACGTTGGGGCGGTTCCGGTCCGCCGCCCACCCGGACAGCGTCTGGCAACTGCCGGTGATCGCGGCCACGTGCGTTCCGGAGCTTGGGCAGCGCGCCATGGTCACGGAAGAAAACAGCGGATTCGAGGAGTTGGGATAAAACAGCCGCAGCTCGGACGCGGAGATCCCGAACCGGAGCCGGAATCCGTGCCGCCCGTCGTCGCCCAAGTGCGCGCCGACATCGGGCCGGGGCAGGCTGGCCAGTTCTGGTCCGGAGACCGCGCCCCCGGCTTGCCGCAATTCCCACTGAACGGACACCGGCGTGTTCGGTTTCGACCGGTCCGCGACCCAGCCGGACGCCTGCATGCCGCCCAGCGCATCGCACGAGGCGGAGTCGACGTGACCCTCCCAAATCCGGGGACAAACCGGAGTGACGATGGTTTCGTCCAGCGTCGGATTCCCGAAAGTCGTCACGCGAACGGAATGGCGTTGGCCATCCTGGTAACCGGAAGGCAGCGCGAACCGGAACCCCACGTCCCGGCGGCCGGCCGGCAGAAAAGTCAGGTCGGGCCGGGGCTCGCCGGCGCCTCCGAATGCCACGAACTCCAGTCCGTCCACCGCCACCGCGACCGCCATCGCGGGAGCGTCGCCCGGATAGACCCACCCGCGCACCTCCGTGCAACTGACCGATTCCACGCGCCCCTGCGCCACACAGGGCGGCGACTCGCGAACCGGCGGGTACAGCGCCTGCCCGCCTTCGCGAAACCGCGCCGACACCACGTGCGACCCTCCCGCGCGCAGCGCCGGGATCGACACCGCGAATCCCGCCGGCCGGAACGTGGACCCCAGATAGGCGGCCACGTCGTCACGACTGGCGCCAGTGGCGGCGGTGGTCGCATAGACCCCGTCAACCAGGATGTCCACCAGCACCGGCGATCCCGGCCGGTTGCGGTCCACCGCCCAACCGATAACGGTGTCGCAACCCGCGCGGTCCAGGAATCCTTCGAAATTCGGCGACTCAACGGTTCCCGCGAGCAGCGCGGAGAAGAACGTCAAGAAGCAAAGCGCCGGCCGTGCCATGACGAGTCCATGATACTCCCGGCCGGCGCGGGCCCGCCAGACGGCTGCGCCGCGCTACCCTTGGACCCGGTATGCCGAGACGCCTCATTCCCTGGCTCGCCGGCGGGGCCGGTCTGACGATCCTCTGGCTCGCCTTCGGCAGAAGCGTGTCGATCCTCGCCGATCACCTCCGGCAGTCCGAAGCCGTCTCCTTGCCGGTCAAGACCCTCTCCTTTTCCGACGGCGCCTTCCGGGCGGACGCCGCGATCTTACGCATCGATCCCGGCGCCGCCATCCAGCGGGACGCTCGATCGCGTCTGTCCATCCAGAAAGGCGACACCGTCTTCCCGCTCGGCCCTGGCGACGAACCCGTCCCGGAACCCGGCGACCGAGTCTCGCTCACGCTTCGCAACGGATTGAGCTGGCCCACTCCGTTCGAACTCAACTTCATGACAGGCCATTCCCCATCGTGGAAGCGGCATCGATACTACCGGCTGACGTGGACGAAGCCGGACGGAACGAGCCTCGACGGGCTGTGGCGCTTCGAGCAATGGTCCTACGCGCAACTCGGCTGGAGCGGCGACATGGACCCCGCGGCTCTCATTCACCTGAACATCGCGCGGGCCACTCGATCCAACTGACGGGCGGCTCGATGCGGCTGCGTTTCCGAGGTATGCTGGTCGGTCGATGATCCGATCCGCCGCCCTGCTTTCGATCGCCGCGTTGGCCCTCGCCGAGGACTACTTTCCCGAGCCCGATTCCGGCAAGGGCTGGCGCACGCTGACCGATCCCGCCAAGATCCGCAAGACCGCCGGCATCGATACGGCCAAGCTCGACGAAGCGTTCGAGTACACCAAGCTCACCAGCCAGCACGGCGGACTGCTGGTGGTGCGGCACGGCCATCTGGTCTACGAGCGCTACTTCGGCCGCGGCCATCGCGAAGCGCTGCCGGAACTCGCCTCCTGCGGGAAGGCCTTCACGACAATCGCGACCGGGATCGCGATGAAGGAGTTCCCGGACCGCTTCCCGAACGGGCTCGACGAGAAGATCTTCACGCCGAAGCATCTGCCGTCGCAATACTTCCCGTTGAACGATCCGCGCAAGGCGGAGATCTCGCTCGGACAGGTTCTGTCGATGTCGGCCGGGCTGAAAGGAATGAACCCGGTCTACGTAAAGGGCGAGCGCCAGACGTGGGAGAATCCGACCGAGGACAACGGTCCCTATTCGACCACCGACGACTTCGCGATGCGCCAGCCGCTCTGGTGCGCTCCCGGCGATTGCTACTCGTATTCCACCGCGTCCAGCCACGTTCCCGCGATGATCGTCCGCCACGTGACCGGCATGGAGATGGAAGAGTACATGCGCCGCAACCTGACCGGACCGCTCGGCTTCGGCACGTGGGGCTACGCAATGTACCGGCCCAAGCTGAAAGGTGGCATTGACGCCAACGGCCGGATGTTCCACACGCCAGGCGGCGGAAGCATCGCCTTGCGGTCGACCGACGCGCTGCGATTCGCCTATCTCATGCTGCGCGAGGGCCGTTGGAAGAAGCGCCAGATCGTCGACGCCGAGTATGCGCGCCAATGCGGCCGCGGAGTGAAGTACAACCCGCACTTCGCGCACAGCTACAACTTCAACCACAACGAGGCGGGGAATCTGAAAGGCGTGCCGAAAGACGCTTTCTGGAAAGGCGGCGCGGGCGGCTATGCGATCTACGTCGTGCCGTCGCTGGATCTGGTCGCCTACAAGATGGGCGGCAACGAGAGTCAGTACGATCCTCAACTGACGAGGCTCCCGGTGCGATATCGCTACGACGGATCGCGCGATGGCTGGAAGCCGGGCGATCCGAAGACCGTGGGCGACGCCACCGGGAACACGCTGCGCATGGTGGTGGCCGCGGTGACCGGAAAGTAGCTACGGCTTGGGCTTGGCCGCCACCAGACGGATGCGCAACGGCTTCGAATCGGGCTTGGCCGCCAGCGGCTTGCACACCAGTTGCACGGACTCCGCCGGAGCCACGATCCGCGACACCGCGCGATCGGCGTCCAGCCCGGTGAGCACCAGCAGCTTCGGCGACGGCGCATAGATCTCCACCACGCGAAGCACCGCCGCGCCCACCGTGCACTGGACCATTAGCTCCTGGTCTTCCTTGAGCGCCGCCTGCATCGCGTGGACTTGGCCCATTACCGCGGCGGCGACATTGTCGGGATCGGGCGGGGCTGTCTCTGGCGGACGGACGGTGTCCATCAGCTCCTTGACCTGGCTGCCGAGCGCCTCCTGGGCGAGCTGCTTGGTGATCGCGCCGATGTTCATTATCCCGAGATTACTACGGCGGGCAGCGTCAGCCGCGCGAGGCCTTGGGCTGGTGCTCGCACAGCGGGTCGCTGGCGAGCGGATCGCCGGTCTCGCTGAACGCGCGAGCGCGGGAGCCGCCGCACAAAGCTCGATACTCGCAGACGCCGCAACGGCCGTCGAACTGGCTCGGATCGTGCAAGGCGCGGAACAGCTTCGATTCGCGATAGACAAAGGCCAATCGGTCCCGCCGCACGTTCCCCGCCGCCACCGGGAGGAAGCCCGCCGGGCAGATGTCGCCGGTGTTGGACACGAAGACGATGCCGTGGCCGTCGCGAATGCCGAAGCCTCGATACGCGGACGCGCTCTTGATGTCGGTCCCGTGCAGACCGTCCGCCTTCATTCGCTCCAGCACGACGCGGCGATAGGAGGGCGCCTCCGTGGTCGCCACCGTGAAGGGTGCGTGATGCGAGGTCTCGTGGATCCACGCCATCAGCTTTTCGGCTTCCTCCGCGGACAGCGGGTCCAGCACCTTGCCGCGGCCGGTGGAAATCAGAAAGAACAGGCTCCAGCGCGCGATGCCGTAGGGCCGCAGCAGTTCATACACCGCCGGCAGATCGGCGGCCGTCTCGCGCGATGCGAGCGTATTCACCTGCACCGGCATCGCCAGCTCCCGCGCCCAGTCCATCGCGCGCAACGTGAGATCGAACGTGCCGGGCACTCCGCGGATGCCGTCGTGCAGGGCCGGCGTCGAGCCATCCAGACTCAGCCCGAGCCCTTCGACACCGGCGTCGCGCAGGCGCTCCAGCACCTCGCGCGAAAGCCGGTGCGACGCGGCAGGCGTGATCGACAGACCGATGCCCAGCCGCCGCGCCTCGGCGATCAACTCGAACAGATCCGCGCGTGCGAGCGGATCGCCGCCGGTGAGAATCAGGTGCGGCATCGGGTCGCCGAACTCGGGGAGTTGCCGGAGGAATTGGACGCTCTCTTCGTGAGACAACTCCTCCGGATGCGCCTGAGGCATCGACTCGGCGCGGCAGTGGCGGCAGGCCAACGCGCAGGCTTGTGTCATTTCCCAGTAAACGTTGAGCGGAGTCAGGGCGAAATCGCGAGGCGCGGAGTGCCCGTGATGGGAAGACGCCCGGGGAGATGCCATGACTCCAGTCTAGCCGCCGGGCCGTGATCCGGTCAGTTGACGACGAGCCTGGTGTTGGTGCCGCCGATCCGGATTTCCTTCACGCGGTACTTGCCGTCGCCGTTCTGATAGCGGACCGACGTGGCGTTGAACTTTCCGTCCGAGTTCTCCACGGTGACGGCCACTTCCACGCGCTGTTTGCCCTTGTGGATCACGGCTTTGCCTTCGTCGACGGTCAGCTTGTATTCGCCCGGCTTCAACGTGGTTCCGCTGACGATCGATTCCTGGAACAGCGTGATGTTGTGGGTCGCGGCGGAGGCGATGGTCATCGCGGCGGCGGCGAGAAAAGACACGAATAGCTTCTTCATTTTGGATGCTCCTTGGGTTGAGGGGGAAAGGCCGCGGCTACGATCTCCGAACGTCGCGCCGCATGACCGTTTATACGAACTTCGAAGGAAAACGTTCCTTCATTCGTTCGATTTTGCCGGCGGCTTCGCGCTCCACATCCGGGTTGTCTCCGAACCCATCGATCCACTCGATATCCCGCTCCCGGCGGAACCATGTCCACTGCCGCTTCGCGTACCGGCGGGTCCACATCCGCGTGGCGGCCAGCGCTTCCTCCTCGGTGAGCTCCCCGCGGATGGCCGCGGCCGCCTGCGCGTAGCCGAGCGATTCGAACGGCTTGCAAGAGGGGGCGAAGCCGCGCGCGAGGATCGCTCGAGTCTCCTCGATCAGGCCCGCCCGGAACATTTCCTCGCACCTGCGTTCGATGCGCCGGTAGAGCTCCTCCCGCGGCGGATTCAGCCCGATCTTCAGTACGTCGTAGCCGGTGAGCGCGTCGCGGCCTTCGGCGTGGAGGTCGCTCAGCGGACGCCGCGCGGAGACGATCACCTCGATCGCGCGGATCTGTTTGTTCCTGTCGTTGTGGTGAATGCGCGCGGCGGCGGCCGGGTCGATCCGCCGGAGAATGCGATGCAATGCGCCGGGCCGCTTCGCCTCCCGCGCCGTCAGCGATTCGCGGAGCCGCTCGTCCCGGGGCGGTCCTTCGAACAGGCCGTCGAACAACGCCCGCACGTAGAAGCCGGTTCCGCCGGCGGCGACCGGGAGACGCCCGCGCGCGGAGATCTCGGCGATGACGGCGCGAGCGTCGCGCGCGAAATCTCCCGCGGTGTAGGTTTCCCCGGGTTCGCGGATATCGATCAGGTGATGCGGGACTCCGCGCCGTCCGGCGACGGGCGTTTTCGCGGAGCCGGTATCGAAATGCCGGTAGACTTGCACCGAGTCGCAGCTCACCACTTCGCCGCCGAACCTCGCCGCCAGGGCCGCCGCGAGCGAACTCTTGCCCGATCCGGTGGGACCGAGCACCGCGACGAGCGGCCTCATCGGAACAGCACGCGCCCCGCCGTGGCGGCGAGAATCACCGCGCCTCCCGCGAGTCCCCACGGCGCCGGAGTCTCGCCGTGGATCAGGAACGCCCACAACGCGCACAGCGCCGGCTCGCACATCATGATCACCGAAGCCTCCATCCCGCTGGCGTGCTTTACGCCGCGCGTGAATAGCGCGTAGCCGAGCGCGATTTGCACGAAGCCGAGGTAGGCGAGCACGCCGGCGTCGCGCGCGGAGATCGACGCGACGGGCAGAGCCCAAGGCAACGATGCGCCAAACGCGAGCAAGTTGCCCATCGCCACCGTGGCCATGCCCGGCTGTCCCTCGATGCCGCTCTTTTCCATCCAGCGTAGCGCCGCGATCGTGGACGCCCACGCGGCGGCGCTGGCGAGGGCGATCAGATTGCCCCGCGCCGGATCGGGCGCGGTGAGGCTCGGAGCCGGATCGCCCGCGAAGAACATCGCCGCGCCGGCGGCCATCAGGACCAGGAAGACTCTGTCGCGCCGCGGCACGGCCTCTTTCAACAACAGCGGGCTGAGCGCCATCATGTACACCGGAGCGGTGTCCTGCAGGAAGATGGCGTTGGCGGCGGTGGTGTACTTGTTCGCCGCGACGAACGTGAGTCCCATCGCCGCGTAGGCGATGCCGGCGAGCAGGATCCGCCGGTCGAACATCCGTCGCGCGGCGGGTAGGAACAGCAGAATCGCAAGCGCGGCCAGGCCTGCCCGGAATCCCGCCACCTGCCACGCCGTGAGTTGGATGGACTTGATGGCGGCGCCGCCCGTGGAAAACAGGACGGCCGCCGCGAAGACCTGCAAACGCGCGGAAAGCACTTCCCGTCAGGGTACACTGATTCCAAATGATCATGAATCGCAGGCTCTGGGCGGCGCTTCTGCTGGCCGCCGCCGCGTTCGCGCGGGAACCGGTTCGCGCCCGCAAGGCGATGGTGGTGGCGCAGGAGCCGCACGCCGCCGATGTGGGATTGGACGTGCTGCGGAAGGGCGGCAACGCGGTGGACGCGGCCGTGGCCGTGGCGTTCGCCTTGGCGGTGACCCTGCCTTCCGCCGGCAACCTGGGCGGAGGCGGATTCCTGCTGGTCCGGTTCGCCGATGGCAAGACCGGTTTCATCGACTTCCGGGAGCGCGCCCCCAAGCCGGCCACCCGGAACATGTATCTCGACGCGGCGGGCAATCCCACGCGCGACAGCATCGCGGGGTGGCGCGCGGCCGGCGTCCCGGGCACGGTTCGCGGACTCGAGATGGCGCACGGAAAGTACGGAACACGGCCATGGGCCGAACTCGTACGGCCCGCCTTGGACCTGGCGCGCAACGGCATCGGCGTCTCCTATGCGCTCTCCCGTTCGTTGCGGGGCGCGGCCAAGCTGATGGGAGAATTCCCCGAGTCCAAGCGCATTTTTCTGAACGGCGGGAAAATGTTCGAGGTGGGCCAGAGGCTGACGCAGCCGGAACTGGCGGCGACGCTCGAACGGATCTCGTCCGGCGGCGCGCGCGAGTTCTACGAAGGCGAGACAGCGCGGATTCTCGCCGCGGAGATGAAGAAGAACGGCGGCCACATCGGGCTCGACGATCTGCGCGGCTACAAGGCGATCGCGCGCGTTCCGCTCAGCGGCCGCTACAAGGACTACGACATCGTCACCGCTCCGCCGCCCAGTTCGGGAGGCTTGGGATTGCTGCAGATGTGCGGCGTGCTGGAAGGCTCGGGATACGAGAAGACCGGCGCCGGTTCCGCCTCCACGATCCACTTCCTGGCCGAGGCCATGCGGCGTTACTACGCGGACCGCAGCGAACACCTGGGCGACCCCGACTTCTTCAAGGTCCCGGTCCGCGGCCTGATCGATCCGCGCTACGTCTCTTCCTTGCGCGACTCCATCGACCGGACCAAGGCCACTCCCAGCGATTCGCTGAAGCCGGGCAAACCCCGGGACGGTGAATCCGCCGACACGACTCATTTTTCGATCGTCGACGAGCACGGCAACGCCGCCGCGCTCACCTACACGATCAACGGCAGCTATGGCAACGGAGTCACGGTTCCGAAGCTCGGATTCCTGTTGAACAACGAGAGGGACGATTTCGCGGCCAAGCCGGGCTTCCCGAACATGTTCGGGCTGGTGCAGGGCGAGGGCAACGCGATCCAGCCGGGCAAGACGCCGCTCTCCTCGATGACCCCCACCATCGTGACGCGGGGAGGCAAGCTGTTCATGGTGATCGGAGCGCCGGGCGGATCGCGCATCATCACCGGCGTCACGCAGGCGTTCCTCAACGTGGTGGATCACGGGATGAACATGCAGGAGGCGATCGACGCGCCGCGATTCCATCATCAGTGGCAGCCCGACAAGCTGTCTCTCGAGAAGGGTTTCTCGCCGGACACGATCGAACTGCTGAAGGCGAAGGGACACACGATCGACAGGATTCCGGCGGTCGCGCTGGTGGAGTCGATCCTGCTGGGCGACGGATGGCTGCAGGGTGCGACCGACGGCAGGGGATCGGGCAAAGTGGCCGGATACTGAGCGGCGGCCCGGCTCCGGCTGCACTACCATGTACGCATGGTGCGCTCGACTTTTCTACTTCCCGCCGCCGCGCTCGCGGCGTTGGCGGCCGATTGCGATCTTTCCGGTTACAAGGCTCAACCGGGACTCGAAGCGGCGCGATCGAATGGCTCCGTCACGCTGACGTGGGCCGGGGAACGCGGCGAGACGCTCCGCGCCGGGTTCGCGATCGCCAACGGCCAGCCGGTGATCCGCGATCTCGCGCTGCGCAAGCAGGGCGGCGCCTGGGCGCAAATCGGGTCGGATCTGACGCCCGAGTTCCACGTCACCGCCGGGAAGCGGCGCATCTCCAATCAGCAGATGTCCCCTTTGCGCGAACTCGGACTGACCAGCCCGGAGATCCTGGAACGCGAAAAGTGGAAAGTGTTTTGGGACTCGCCGCTCACCGTTCCCGGATCGCCCAACACCAATCCCGGCCTACCGCGGACGCCGGACGAGATCCGGCGCGCCACGTCGAAGTTCAGCACTGGATCCTGCGCGGTGAAGACGGACGGGGCTCGTCTGGAGGTCTCGTTCGATGGGCTGAGCCTGGGTGTGTTCGCGGGGACGCTCCAGTTCACCGTGTACAAGGGTACGAACCTGATCCGGCAGGAAGCGATCGCCAAGACCGAAGAGGATTCGGTCGCGTACAAGTATCACGCGGGGTTGCGCGGGTTCCAGCTCGGAGCCGCCAAGCGGGTGGTGTGGCGGGACACCGCGCGCGGCTGGCAGAAGCACGAGTTCGGGGGAGGCTCCAACAACGATCCGGTGGCGTTGCGCGCTCGCAACCGGCTGGCCATCGTCGAGACGGCGGGCGGGTCGCTGGCGGTGTTTCCGCCGCCGCACAAGTTCTTCTTCGCGCGCGAGATCGAACTGAATCTCGGCTATGTGTGGTATCGAAAAGATAACGATTCGTCGTTCTCGATCGGCGTCCGCCACGGGGACCGCGAGGAGATGTACCGCGGCTACGGCGTTTCCAACGAACTTTGGGAGAAGCGCACCCGGCAGGCGCGGAGTTTCGCGCAGGGCAACTTCGCGCTATACAACGCGCCCAAGGGGACCTGGCAGCGGATGGCCGTCTACTACTACCTGTCGCCCGGCGACGGCGCGGCCGCGCAGGCGCGCGTCATGAACTACACGCACGACGATTCGTACAAGCGCCTGCCCGGATACCAGGTGGCGATCAGCCATTTCCACACGCACTTCCACGAGATGCTGCTCGACGCGGGCAGCTTCGACGTGCAGCCCACCTGGCTGCCCACGTTTCGAGCCATGGGAGTCAACATCGCCATGATGTCGGACTTCCACGGCGACGGCCATCCGTCCGACCCGGGTCCGCTGCGGTTCAAGGAGCAGCACGCCTACTTCGAAGGCGCCAGGCGGTTCTCCGACAAGGAATTTCTGATCATGCCGGGCGAAGAGCCCGACGCCTTCTTCGGCGGCCACTACACGATGGTGTTCCCGAAGCCCGTCTACTGGTCGCACGTGCGCAAGGAAGGGCAGCCGTTCGAGGAGACGAGCGGCGAATTCGGCAAGGTCTACCACGTGGGCGACGCGAAAGAGGAACTGGAAATGCTGCGCCGCGAGAACGGGCTGGTGTGGCAGGCGCATCCGCGCACCAAGGGGTCGAGCGGATATCCGGAGACGATCCGCCAGACCGAACACTTCCGCAGCGACCGCTATTTGGGAGCGTCCTATCAATCGCTGCCCGTGGATCTTTCCGAGAAGCGCATCTGCGAGGTCCGCTGTTTCGGCACGCTCGACGACATGAACAACTGGGGCGCGCCCAAGTACCTGTTCGCCGAAGGCGACACCTACCAGAAGAATCCGGAGGACGACACCTACGGTCACCTGCTGGTGAACTACGTCAAGCTGGACCGTTTGCCGAAGTTCGACGAGCCGTGGACGCCGGTGATCCGGTCGCTGCGCGACGGCGCGTTCTTCGTGACCAGCGGAGAGGTGCTGATCCGCGAGTCCGGCATCGAGGGCTCCGGCGCCAACGCGGCGATGTTCGCCGACGCCGAATGGACGTTCCCGCTCGACTTCGTGGAAGTGGTGTGGGGAGACGGGGACAAAGTGGACCGCAAGATCGTCAACGCGACGGAGCTGCCCGCGTTTGGACGCAAGCGGTTCCGCGTGCCGGTGGACCTGGCCGGTAAGAAGTGGGTGCGATTCGCGATCTGGGACTCGGCGGGTAACGGCGCTTTCACGCAGCCGTTACATCCGGGTGGTACACTCGGGAGCCAGTAAATCTAGAATCGGGAGGGCAAGATGACCGCGCATGAAGTAGGAACGAAGCTCGTCGAGCTTTGCCAACAAGGCAAGAATTTCGAGGCCATGGAGACGCTCTACGCTCCGGATGTCGTCAGCGTGGAAGCGGGCGCGCCTCCGGGCATGCCCCGCGAATTCACGGGCAAGGAAGCCGTGATCGGCAAGAGCAAATGGTGGGTGGACAATCACGAGATCCACTCCGGAACCTGCGAGGGGCCGTACCCGCACGACGACCGTTTTATCGTGCGATTCGACTACGACGTCACGTTCAAGCCCACCGGCAAGCGCTTCCGGATGACCGAAGCCGCGCTATACACGGTGGCGAACGGCTTGGTGGCGCGGGAGGAATTCTTCTACTCGATGGGATAGGGCGGTCCCGCCCGTCCGGCACGCGGCGTCTGATACGATCCCTACCATGCGCCGCATCTTCGCTTTAGCACTTGCATCCGCCGCCGCGTTCGCGCAGGAACCGGCGGCTCCCGGCGGACCGGCGCTTCCTCTCTGGAACGTGCTCCACGGCTCCAGCGAGTACGCCAACGCGGGCTCGATGTTTTCATCCTACCTGTCAAAGCTGCGCCACGAAGAAGAGGAGCGCCGGTCCAAGGCGATCGCGGGTCTCGCCACGCGCGGCCAGATCCGCGCCTATCAAAGCGAAACGCGCGCCAAGCTTCGGGCGGCGCTTGGCGAGATGCCGTCCCGGACTCCGCTGAACGCGCGCGTCACCGGCACGCTGGAACGCGACGGGTACACGGTGGAGAAGGTGATCTTCGAGAGCCGGCCGCGGTACTGGGTTACCGCGAACGCATACGTCCCGCGAAAGGGCGCCGCGCCGTATCCGGCCGTGCTCGCGCCGGTGGGCCATTGGGGCATGGGCAAGGCGTTCGACGAGTATCAACGCCTGGGCATCTTCCTCGCCCGCCGCGGTTATGTCGTGCTCGTTTACGACGTGCCCGGGCAAGGCGAGCGCCGCGAGTATTTCAATCCGGTGGTGAACCGCGCGTTGATCGATCCCGGCGGATCGCACTGGTTCGTGACGCTCGAACACGGCTACGCGGGCGCGCAAGCGATCCTCACCGGCGGCAACTACGCGTCGTACCTGGTGTGGGATGGCATCCGCGCGCTCGACTATCTGGCGGAGCGGAAAGACGTGGATCCGAACCGGCTCGCCTGCACCGGCACTTCCGGCGGCGGTCTGCAAACCGAGCTCCTGTCGGCGATCGACGAGCGCATCAAGATCTCGATCCCCGTCTGCTACGGCGGCTGCAATCCGGACAACCCCACGCGGCCGGGGCTGAGCATCGCCGACATCGACGCTCTCATCGCGCCGCGGCCGCTGTTGATGATCGAAGCGACCGGTGACCCGCGCCCCGCGGTCGCGTCGAAGTTGGACCGGCATCGCGAGATCGAGAGCTTGTACAAGGCGGCGGGCGAAGCGGGAAAGACGCGGTACGTCGTCGTGGACGGTCCGCATGGCTACCTGCCGGAGATGCATCAGGCGGCGTACACGTGGATGCAGAAGTGGTTCGCGGGCGCCGAGGTATCGGCGGAGAGCCTGAACGAACCGGTGACGGCGGTGGAGCCCGCGGAGAACCTGCACGCGACCTCGTCCGGAGAAGTGACGATGTCGCTGGGCGGCGAAACCGTCTGGTCCTTGAACCGGGCGCACGCGGCGCGGTTGGCGGTATCTCGCAAGGCGGGGCCCGATCTCCGGGAGACCGTTCGCGCCAGCGTGGCGATCGAACGGCCCGCCTCGGGCCTGCCCTCCCGCACCCTGGGGCGCGCCGATCGGGGCCCCTATGCGCTCGAGAAGGTGGTGTATCACAGCGAGCCCGGCATCTATGTGCCGTCGGTCCTGCTGCTGCCGAAATCGTCCGGCAAACACCCGGCCGTGCTGTTCGTCAACGAAGAGGGCAAGGCGGAACCGAAACTGGTGGAGCATTACTTAGAGCCGCTGGCAAAGGCAGGCATCGTGGTGTTGTCGATCGATCCGCGCGGCATGGGGGAAACCGATCCGGAGGCTCCGCGCGCCTCGAGGACGGGCGATTTCAAAAAGCTGGTTCACGATGCCGAGTCCGGCTACTTCCACGATGCGATCCGCGTGGGCAAGACCGCGCCCGGCATGCGGGCTCTGGATGCGATGGCGGGGGTGAGTTATCTGGCCGGCCGCGCCGAGGTGGACGCAAAGCGCATCTCGGCGATCGGCCACGGGATGGGTGGACTCGTCGTGCTCTACGCCGCCGCCTTCGACGAGCGCATCCGCTCCGCGGCGATCACGGGTTCGCTCGTCTCGTACGCGGCGATCGCCGCCAGCGAGCTCTACTCGCACCGCTTCGGCGCCTTCGGACCCGGATTCCTGCGCGGGTTCGATCTGCCGGACGCCGCCTCGCTGATCGCGCCGCGGCCGCTGACGATTCACAACGCCGTGGATGCGCTCCATCGCGTGCTTCCCGTGGAGACGGCGCGCGAAGCCTACGGCCAGCCGCATGTCCGCGTGTTCCACGAGACGGCGCCGAAGGAGATCGCGAAGCGCTACATCGGGCTGGCCGAGTAGCGGATCCGGGGTCCTACGCCGCGGGCTTCGGCTTGATGAAAATCACCTCCGCGTGCTGGATCCAGCCCGACCGGAGGTCCACCCGGAACCAGCCTTCTCCATTCTTCTCGTGAAGGCGGGTGGGAGAGCGCTTGCCGAACTCCTTCAAGTCGGGCTGCGCCCAGGTCTTTCCCATGTCGTTCGACACGATGAAGCCGGTGTTCAGCGTGGTGGCCGGAGCGCAGTGGGCCGCCAAAATGGTCCCGTCCTGCACGATCATGCATGCCGACTCGACTTCGGGATTGAACAGGCGCTCGTGCTTGTCCTTCGACAGCAGGTCCTTCGGGTCGCACCGGAACACGCCGCGGTCGTGCGGCTTGGGACCGTTCGAATCGCTGACCCAATAGACCGTTCCGTTGACGAAGTTCAGTCCGCCGCACTTGTAGCGCGAGTTGGAAACGTCGGAGACGACGACCTCCCACTGCCACGAGTCGCGCTTGCCGTCGTACACGCCTCGCAGCCAGTGGCACTCGTGGCCCAGTCCGCGGGTGCCATCGCCGGTGGTCGCATAGAAGGCGTTTTCGGCGGGGTTGTAGGCCACCGTGTGGATATGGCGGCAGAGCACCTTGTTGGATGGATCGCCGAGGAGCGCGCCATCCTTGCCTCCGCCGGGCGAGCCGGTGTCGGAGAAGAAAGGATTCTGGCCGAAGCTGTACGCGATCTTCACCGTGCGGCCGCTGTCGGTGGAGTAGTAGATGTTGATGGGAGTGGCGCCGCCGAGGACGTTGCAGTAGTTCCCCCACACCATCATCTCCTTGCCCTTGACATCCCAGGAGACGGTGCCCGGCAGCGTGTGGAAGTACCAACCCGGGTTGTCCGGATTCTTAGGCGTATGCGGAACATAGTCCGAGCCGTCCCGCGCCTTGACGCGAATTTCCTTGTACGTCTTCAAACTGTCGGTGCTCAGGTACAGCTTGGCGCCGGTGGCGAAGACCACGTTGCCGTTCTTCAGGATATGGCTGAAGGTGATCTTGCCCGCGTCCGCGAAACCGGCGCTATGCGGCCAGGAATGGCCGTTGTCCTTGGAAAGGAAGATCCGGCCCTCCGCGTGCGCGAATGCCCGGCTGCCCCGCTGCGAGTCGATGTACTTCCCGGCCGGCTGCTCGCGATACCAGAAGTGTTCGGTCTCGCCGCTTCTCGGGGCCGCGGCGGCCGTCGTCGCGGTGACCGCCGCCGTCTCGAGGAAGCGGCGTCTCGTCAGTTGTGGTCCTCGTTTCATCGCGTTGCTCCTTCTGAAATCCGCACCGTCCGGCAATCTATCACACTCGGGATGCGATGCGGTTACTCTGGAAGGGCGGCGTGGCCGCGCGGATAGCATGATGGCGGTCGCGAATCGACGCAGTGACTACGGTCTCGAGGGGAAGCTTGCGCTCGTCACCGGAGCAAGCCGCCGCACTGGACTTGGCGCGGCGGTTTGCAGGGGCTTGGCCGCGGAAGGCGTGAACGTACTGTTCACGACGTGGCTGAAGTACGACAGGGACCGGCCGCATGGCGCCGACGAGGAGGGTCCCGCCGCGCTGGAAGCGGAGTTGCTCCTTCTGGGTGTCCAGGCGCGCCGTCTCGAGATCGACTTGGCGCATCCGGACAGCGCGATGCATGTTCTGGACGATGCGGAGGAGTGGTCGGGCCTGCCGGACATCCTGGTGAACAACGCCGCTTGTTCCACGCCCGATGGGTTCGAGCGCCTGGACGCCGCCACGCTCGACGCGCACTACGCGGTGAACGTGCGCGCGACGCTTCTGCTATCGGTGGAACTGGCCCGGCGCGCCAAGGCGGTGGGCCGGTACGGCGGACGCATCATCAGCCTGAGTTCGGGGCAGAGTGTGGGACCGATGCCCGGGGAACTGGCCTACGCCGCGACGAAGGGCGCGATCGAGGCGTTCACACGTAGCCTCGCCGCCGAGTTGGCCCCGATGGACATCACCGTGAATGCGGTGGATCCCGGCGCGACCGACACCGGTTGGTTGACGAAATCGACGCGAGCCGAATGGGCCGTGACGTCCGGAATCCCGAGATTGAATCAACCGGATGACGCGGCTCGCACGATCGTCTTTCTGGCGAGCGCCCCGGCGCGCCACATCACGGGGCAGGTCCTACATGCCCGGGAAGTGCAATCTAGCCCGGACAACTTCGCCAACGGCGAATCGCCTCCCCAGGTGATTCGCCGTTGGCGGGAATCTCATCGCGATCAGAAGTAGGCGATCTGTTGGCAGAGTTGCGCCGCCTGGAATCCGGTGACGCTTTGCGAGTCCGCAACCAGATTGTAGAGGCCGAGGTAGGGTACGCCTTGAATCGATTCCACGTAATCGGTGCGGTAGTTCGATGCGGCCATGCCCGAACCCGAGTACCGGCTCCAGGTGGATGCCACCGGGGTGAAAGCGCCAGTGGCAAGTGTCACCGCGGAACTCGTGGACGCCAGAGTGTTGCGATTGTAGACCTGCCGGTAAGAGGCGGAGCCGTTCATCGGCGCGACCGCGATCCGGACCCCCGTAAGGCCGCAGCCCTGGAACGAGTCGAGCGTAATCCACGCACCCAGCGGGTAGACCACCGTTTCCGCCGTATCGTTGAGCAGCCATGTCTTGGGGCCCGCCGTGTAGTCGTCGACCGACAGACCGATGGTTACCGCGCCGGTGGCGTCGTTGATCGACGTGGCCAACGCGTTCACATTCGATGGAATGCCGCTGCCAGAGAGTCCGCCTAGCTTGCGGTTCGACTGGGTCCAGACTCCGTTGGCGCCGAGCGAGTGCCGCTTCAGGATCCAAAGCGTGGTGGGGAACCAGGAACTGGCCTGGAACCGGTTGTAATACCAGTACACGTCGACGATGGGCTTGGCGGCGGCGCCGTTCCACCAGGCGGTGATCGCCGGCATACGGTTCCGCTCGATCGCGGGGGTGACCGCCGGCGAGATCGTGGTGGGCACGGGCGCGTTCGACACTCCGAAGGGAAAGATCGACATCTTGATCGACTCATTCTCGCTCCAGACCGCGTAGACCGTATTTTTCAACAGCGCGATCGACGGTGTGGTCCCGGTCCCGACCGCCAGCGGTCCGCTCCAGGCGCAGTACCCGCCGGAAGGAGCGGTGCACCTAGCCGACGAGGCCTTGGCGGGCCCGGAGCGGACCGCCGCGCTGCCCAAACTGCGTCCGGAGCACATCGGCCTGGCCCAGATCCTCAGCGGCGCCGCGTGGCGAAGGCAAGGGTCGCACGGAGGTCTGGAGGCGTAACCTCCGTGCGAGCCGGTCCACCGTGGCGTCCGCGGCGGTATGATCAAAGCCGGTCATGAGAATCCACCGCATCGCCACCTTGCTGCTGGCCGCCTCGATCCCGGCGGCTGCCGCCGATCGCAAGATCGCCCTGATAGCCGGTCCGCCCAGCCACGGTCCGCTCGCGCATGAACAGAACGCCGGCGCGATGTTACTCGAGAAGTGGCTGAATCGCGTCCCCGGAATCCGCGCCACAGCTTACAAGAGCGGCTGGCCGTCCGATCCCTCCGCGATCGAACAGGCAGACGCCATCTTCGTCTTCTGCGACGGCGCCGAACGCCACCTGATCTTTCAGGACGACCGTGCCGCCGCGATCGGCAGGGCGATGGCTCGCGGGGCCGGTCTCATGCTCTACCACTCCGGCGTGGAACCACCAGCGGCGCGCGGCCACAAGGAAACGCTGGACTGGATCGGCGGATTCTTCGAACTCAACTACTCGGTCAATCCGATCTGGGAGGCGGACATCCAGCCCGCCAAGGAGCACCCGATCACGCGCGGCGTCGCTCCGTTCAAACTGAAGGACGAGTGGTACTTCAACATGCGCTTCCGGGACGGCATGCAGGGCGTCCAGCCCATTCTGACCGCCGTTCCGCCCCAGGAAACGATGAGCCGGCCCGATGGCATTCGCAGCGGGAACCCGGATGTGCGGTCGAAGATCGGGAAGCCGCAACTTCTCATGTGGGCGGTGGAGCGGCCGGACAGGGGCCGCGGCGTCGGATTCACGGGCGGCCACTTCCATCTCAACCTGGGCGACGCCAATTTCCGCAAGGTGGTTCTCAACGCGCTGCTGTGGACCGCGAAAGCCAAGGTTCCCAAGAAGGGGCTCGACGTGGCGGTGACCGAGAGCGAACTGATGACGAATCTCGATCCGAAGCCGGGCCGCAAGTAAGGTAACCTGACGAGGATGACCCGCTCGACGCCGATCGCACTCCTTCTGGCAGCGGCCGCCCTTGCCCAGGCGCCCACCCCTCCGCGCCGCAAACCCAAGCTGGTCCTGGCGGTGATCGCCGACCAGTTCCGTCTGGACTACCTGTACCGCTTCCGCGACAACTACAGCGGTGGACTCTCGCGGATGCTCACCCAGGGGGCTGTCTTCACGAACGCCTACTACGAGCACTCCTATACCGTCACCGCGATCGGGCACTCCACATTCATGTCCGGCGCGACGCCGTCGATCAGCGGGATCGTCGCCAACGACTGGTACGACCGCCAGAGCGGAAAGGCCGTCACCAGCGTTTCCGACACCGGGCACAAGATGGTGGGCGCCACGGGCGATGGATCGTCGCCTCGCCGGCTGCTGGTGAGCACGCTCGGCGACGAGTTGAAGATGGCGGGCCGCGGCAAGCCCAAGGCGATCGGCATCTCGATCAAGGACCGCAGCGCCATCCTCCCGGTGGGCCACATGGCGGACGGCGCCTTCTGGTTCGACAACAAGACCGGGAACTTCGTTTCGAGCACCTACTACTTCGCCGATGCCCTTCCCAGCTGGACCGGGGACTTCAACAAGTCCCGCGCCGTGGACAAGTACATGGGCGCCGAATGGCGTCCCATCGACAACCCCAAGGCCGAGCCGTTCCAGACCATGCTGAAGGAACCCACCGACAAGTATTGGGGCGAGATGCAGCGCACCCCCTTCGGCAACGAGATCGTGGAGGCGCTCGCCGAGCGCGCCGTCGTCGCGGAAAAGCTGGGCCAGCGCAACGAGCCGCTGCCAGATCTGCTCGCGGTCAGCTTCTCGTCGAACGACTACATCGGACACGATTACGGGCCGGACGATCCCCGCGTCCGCGACATCTCGATCCGCACCGACCGGCTACTGGGCAAGCTCTTCCAGTTCCTCGAAGCGAAGGTCGGCATGGCGAACGTGCTGGTGGTCTTCTCCGCCGATCACGGCGTCGCGCCCATTCCGCGCGTCAACAACGAGCGGAAGATGCCCGGCGGAACCCTGGGCGCCAAGGCGATCCTCGCCAAGCTGGACGAGCGGCTGGACGCCGTCTATGGGCGCGGCGAGTGGTTCCCGCGGCCGGAGCTTCCGGCGATCTACGTCAACCGCAACCTGATCGCGCACCTGGGGCTGGACGCGGCGCGGGTCCGCGCGCGAATCGCCTCGTGGCTTCGGGAAGAGGCCCACGTCCAGCGCGTCTATACCTGGGATCAACTGGCCGATGGACGCGCCGGATCCGATCCCATCGATTTGCGAGTCCGCAATTCGTTCAACGCCGAACGCGGCCCCGACATCTATCTGGTGCTCGATCCCTACTGGCTGCCCGAACCCGGCAAGGGCACCACCCACGGAACGCCCTACAGCTACGACGCGCACGTGCCGGTGATGTTCCTCGGTCCCGGCGTCAAGGCCGGCTTCCATCACGGCAAGGCAGCTCCCAACGACATCGCGCCCACTCTGGCCACCATGCTCGAGGTGGAGCGCCCCTCGGGCGCGCTGGGCCGGGTTCTCGAGGAAATGCTCCGCTAGCGCGCGGCAACGGAACCTTTCCTCCGGCGCGGCCGTCCAATCCCGGTGTGTTACCCTGATTGGAGCAAATCCCTCAGGTGTCAAAAGGAGTAGCAGTTCCGATGTCCGCAATCCGCGTTTCGCGCTTGGCGCTCGTCTGCGCGAGCTTGGCTGTCAGCCTCGTACCCGCCTCGGCGCAGTTGAAGATCGGCGTCATCAACAGCCAGAGGGCGTTGGTCGACACCGCGGAAATCAAGAAGGCGCAAGCTGAGCTGGAGGCGAAGTTCAAACCTCGCCAGGATGCGCTCGCCAAGCTCCAACAGGAGATCGCCGGGTTGCAACAGCAACTCCAGACGATGGCGGGCAAGCTCACTCCGCAAGCCGAGCAGGACATGGTCGGCCAAGGGCAACGCAAGCAGCGCGAGGCCCAAAGGCTGGGGCAGGACCTGCAGGACGACGTCAACCGCGAGCGCGACGACATCCTCCAACGCGCCGGCGCGCGCATGCAGGAAGTGGTGAACAAGCTCGCCGAAGCCAAGGCGTTCGATCTGGTGCTGGACGTGAGCAACACCGTCTATTCCAAGCCCGCGCTCGACGTCACCAAGGAAGCCACCGCCGCCTACGACAAGGCCTTCCCGTCCAAGTAGCGTTCCCATGAGCGGCTACCTCGACGACTTCGGAGCCGCGGACGCCAAGCGGGAGAGGACGTTCAAGCGGTTCGTCCTGGCGGGCGTCGCGCTTGTCGTCCTGGCCATTGCCGGCTACTTCCTCTTCCGCAACTACAAGGAAGAGGGCCAGATCAAGGCTTTCGTCCAAGCGTTGCGCGACAAGCGGTACGACGAGGCCTACCGCCTGTTCGGCTGCTCGGACTCGGCGCCCTGCCGCGACTATTCGTTCGACCGCTTTCAGGAAGACTGGACTCCCAAGGGCAAGCACAAAGACGCCGGTACGATCCAGATCGCCAAGGTCAAATCCTGCACCGCTGGGATTATCCAGACCATCCGCTGGGACGGCGAGGAGATTCTGCTTTGGGTGAATCGCGCGGATCTCACCGTCGGCTTTGCGCCGTGGCCCATCTGCGATCCGCGAATGAAGGTTCCGCCGGCCCAGTAGATGCAGGAGGCCGCCTACACCTACCCGCTGGTTTCGGCGGCGGCGTTCCTCGGCGGAGCCATCAACGCGATCGCCGGCGGTGGAACGCTGCTGACGTTTCCCTCGCTGCTCGCCGTGCTGACGCCGGTCGCGGCGAACGCCACCAGCACCTTCGCGCTGTTCCCCGGATCGCTGGCAAGCGCATGGGGCTACCGCGCGGAGATCGCCGGCTCGCGTCGCATGCTTGTCTGGCTGTTCCCCGCGAGTCTGGTAGGCGGGATTCTGGGGGCGCTGGCGCTCACCCGGTTTCCGGAGCGCGTTTTCGAGAACCTGATCCCGTGGCTGCTGCTTACGGCGTCCACCTTGCTGGTGCTGCAGCGCCCGCTGGCGAAGTGGATCGGCGCGCATCCGCACCAGGCGCCGCGGCCGGGAACGCTTGCGACGATCGTCTTCTTTCAGTTTCTGGTGGGCGTCTACGGCGGCTATTTCGGCGCGGGCATCGGAATCCTGATGCTCAGCTCGCTCGGGTTCATGGGCATTCCGGATATCCACCGGATGAACGGTGTGAAAGCGGTTCTGGCCGCCGCGATGAACGGGATCTCGCTCGTGATTTTCGTGTTCGAGCGCCGGGTGGACTGGCGGTTCGCGCTGCCGATGGCGCTGGCCTCGATCGCCGGGGGCTACCTGGCCGCGCGCGTGGCGCGCAAACTGCCCACGCAATACGTGCGGACCATGGTGATCTGCATCGGGTTCGCCGTGGCGGCCTACTCGTTCCACCGCCGCTTTTTCGCGTCCTGAAACCCACGGCGCTATACTTCGATCATGGCGACTCTCTTCGTGTGGCTCGCGCTCTTCGCGCAGCAGCCCGCGGCCCAGCAGGCTCCTCAGGAGCCCCCGGAGGAAGACGAGTCCTCGCGGCCCAAGGAGTATGCGTTCAACCCCTTGCAGGCGGCGAAGGAGTTCAACATCGGCGCCTACTACGCCAAGAAGAACAGTTGGAAGGCGGCCGCCGGGCGATTCGAGGAAGCCACCAGGTGGAACCCTTCCTTCGGCGACGCCTATCTCCGCTGGGCGGAGGCGCTCGAGCGGCTCGGGCAGCGCGACAAGGCGAAGGTGGTGTACTCGAAGTTCCTCGAGGCCGCTCCCGATCACAAGCGCGCGGTGGAGATCAAGAAGAAGGTGGGAGCGAAGAGTTGACGCCTTCCCGCTCGGCGGCGATCGCGGCGGGCAGCCCTGACCGGTAGCCGGGAAACCTCAGATCCACGCCCAGCAGCCGGCGGATAGCGCGGCCGTCCACTTTTCGGTCCGCGCCGCGTGTGTCGGCATCGGGTAGTTTTCCCGAAGGCGGCGGGGCGGGGATTCCCAGCAGACCGCAGGTGAACGCCGTGATCTCGGCGGCCGTGCAGGGCTCGTCATCGGCTACTGGATAAGCGCCGGTCAGGTTCGAAAACAAGGCCTTTTCGGCGATCGCGGCGAGATCGTCCACGTGGATGCGGCTGATGAAGTTAGAGCCGTCGCCGAGCATGCGATGCTTGCCCTCGCGCAGCGAGACGTGGACGCCGCGGCCCGGTCCATAGATCGCCGCTGGGCGCAGCACGAGCGCCTTCCAAGGACCGGCCAGCACGTCGTCTTCCTCCTCGACGCGAAGCCGTTCGCGCGGAACTCTCGGAGCGGGTGGCGTGGTCTCGTCCACCAGATGGGCCGCCCCGTAGATGCCGGTAGTGGAGAGATAGACGACCCGCGCCGCGCGGGCGGCGAGCATCGGCCCCAGCCGCGGCATCGTGCGAGCCCATTCGCCGTCGCGTTGCAGCAGCGGGATGGAATGGAGCACCAGCGCGCCGTCGGGGATGTCGATCGAATCGCCGCGCCAGAGATCGAAAGTGGAGCGGTTGGTGGTCACGATTCCGGCCGCTATGCCGCTGGAAGCGATGCGGCGCGCCACGCGGACGCCGGTATAGCCGCAACCGAGGATCGCGACACGAATCACTTCGGCGCCGAACAGGTGAAGTTCGCCGCGTCGTTCGCGTCGCCGCCCTTATGCCGCGCGACCGACGGATACGCGCACAGCGGCCTGGTTCGCTCGATCCCCGCCGCTGGATTCTGCCCTTTGTATTGCGCTGCCACGATCCGCTCCGGGGCCACATCTTGCTCCACCCACCGTTCGAGGGCGGCGCTGACGTCCTTGTCCGGATCTCCGCCCGACGGTCCGGCCTGGCCGAAGCTGTTCGGCGCGCTTCCGCCTCCACAGTGCTGGACTCCGGGAGCCAGGAACAGGCGCACGAACTCGCCGGTCCGCTTGGCGCCCAGTTTCTTCACCACGCTGTTGTAGTAGTCGATCGAGTTTTGCGCGGGAATCGCCGCGTCGCACCAGCCGTGGTAGAGGATCAGCTTGCCGCCTCTGGCGTGGAACCGGCGCAGGTCGGGATCCACCGAGTTGAGGATTGGCCCCATCTTCTTCGTGGCGATGGCGCCGTCGCGGTCCACGTCGAAGGTCTTGTAGTCCCAATTGGAATCGCTGAATACCATGTTCTTGAAGAACTGCGTCGAGAAAGCGTACATCGAACTGCGCTCGGGGGCGGCGCCGGTGATCCACGGGCCCCAACCGCCGGGTTCGGCTTCGCCGCCGGGCGAGATCGACGGGAACAGGCTCTTGCCCATGCCGTCGAGCGGTCCCGAATAGATCTTGCGCAAGGCCGCCACTTGCGGTCCCGTCAGGCACGAATCGCCGTCGTCGCTCTTGCATTGGATGGAGGCGGGGTCGAAGCGGCAGCGCGATGGATCGTCCAGCAGGCCGTCCTTCAGTCCGTCGATGCCGTCGCACGCCGAGCGGACGGCGGTCTGCAGCGCCGGCAGCTTCGAAGAGGGGATATAGGCGCCCGGTTCAGCGAGGGCCTTCGCCCCCCACGCGGCGCTGATCAGGAGCTTCGTCCAATAGTTGGCGGGAGCGCCGGCGACGATTCCGTCGTAATCCTCGGGGAACCTCTGCGCTTCCATCAGCGCCTGCCTACCGCCGTTCGAGCAGGAGACGAAGTACGATTTCGAGGCGGCCTTGCCGAAGAAGGCCTGCGCGACCGCCTTGCCCTTCACGGCCGTCTCGTGGATCGCGCGGTAGCCGAAGTCGACGATCTTCTCGGGATGGTCGAGCGCCCAACGTGCGTCCTGCCCACCGGCGCGATGGCCGGTGTCGGTGGCTGCGGCGGCGTATCCGCGCGAGACCGCCGCTGCCAGCGCCGGATAGCTCACCGCGCCGGCGAATCCGCCATTGCCGATCCCGAGGAACTTGCCGTTCCAGCCGGAAGCGGGCATCCAGACCTCGAGCGTGATGTGAGAGTCGGAGGACGGTTTCATCACTCCGGCCGCGCGGCAGAATGCGGCGCGGGTCCGCACGGAGGGGCCACCTGGAACCTGATAGTCGCCGGCCGGGACGGAGATGGCCGTGTCGATCGTCGTGTTCGCGAGTTGCAGCTTCGCGAGATCCTCGCAGGTTGTCGCGGCGGCGGCCAATACGGCGGCGGCCAAAAAGAGCGCTCCAGTCAGCATCCGTTCCATGGGGAGCAGTGTAGCAGCCGGGCGCGGATTCGGGCAGGGGCGCCGGGGCTATCGCACCATCGTCCACAACAGACCGAGCATCAACGCGAGTCCGATGAGGCTGGCTGCTCCCGACGGTCCGTGCGCGGCTTTCTGCTGTTCTTCCATCTTCCGTTCTAGAATGCCCCGAACCCGCGGTGCAGGCAATCACCTATGGGTACCGGACCACTCGCACTAGACCTCCGCGGCGGGACGGTTCAGACGCCGAACTGCCGCAGGTGATGATCGATGTGGCGCCACTGGAGACAGGTCCAGTCTCGAAAGCTCAATTCGCCGAAAGCTGGATGCGGGCGCAGCCGCATCGAGGCTCCCTTGCCTGCGAACTCCCCGAGCACGGCGGCCAGAGACTTGCTGGCGTCCTGGAAGTCCGTCGCGGCCGGTGGAATGAACTCCGGCGCCGTCGGGACCCCTTTGGGCCACGGGACGGGGGAATAGATGATCAGCCATCGCATCAGTCCGGTCTTGAAGAAGAACGGAGTGGGCTTCTCGGCGACCTCCATCTTGCCCATCGCTCCGAGCATCGGCATCGAACAGTGCCGCAGCATTTGGCCGGCGTTGAACCTGCCCCAGGCGGGGCGCTTGTCCGGGGTCAGCTTGGCGATCCGCGCCTGGAGTTCGGCCCGCACAGATGCTTCGGAGATCGATTTCATAGCCCGAATTGCCTCAGGTGGTGGTCGAGGTGGCGCCAGATCAGGACGCCCCAGTCATTGGCGTCGATGTCGCCGAACACGGGGCTGGGCTGGAATCCGCCGCCTTTGGATTTGAAGCGGTTCATCGCCACGGTCAGATCGGCCTTTGCCTTGGCGAAATCCGCCTGGGAAGGCGCGATCAACTCCGGTCCCGTGGGGGCGTTCTTGGGGAACGGCACCTTATGGATGACCAGGCGGCGCACGAAGCCCCACTTCAGGAAACCGGGGCCGCCTCTCATCGTCTTCTCGCCCAGCGCGACCTGAATGGGGATGGCGCAGTGCCACATCGTCCGCGCCGGGTTCATCTTGCCCCAGCGTGGCTTCATATCGATCTTCAGCTTGCCGAATCGCGCGCCGATGGATTTGAATTCGTCGTTTTGCAACAGGGAGGCCATTGCGAAATCCTACCGCGTGTAGACCAAGCTTCCGTTCTGGGTGTCGGTGAAGTTGAACACCGTTCCCGATACCGTGCTGCGAGCCGTGCCGGAGATCCGGCATGTGAACGAATTCACCGACGTGGGGATGTTGGCCCGAAGCGTGACCGTACCGGAGGACGAGAGGCTCGCAATGGTTCCCGCCGTCACCGGGAACGTCGTCGTGTTCACGATCGTACCCTGGCCGCTCACCACGGCCCATGCGATCGCGGTGATGCGGACATCGTCGAACGTCGCACCGGTGTTGCCGACGCGGCCAACCATTTGGTATCCGGTAGGCGTTCCGTCCCCGCCCTTCTGCGACAAGCCGAAGTTGAGACTCGGCAGTGGCTCGAAGACCGCGGTGATGTTCTTGGGGCTGCTCATTACGATCGAAGCCGGGTTGACGCTGCCCGTCAGATCGCCTTGCCAGAAGGCGAATACGTACCGGGTATCCTTCGTGGAGGCGGTGAGCCGCACCGTGGTTCCCGCGTCGTAGAAGCCGTTGGTGGAGGAGGGGGACTCCGATACGTCGAACTCCGGCGCCGACCCCTGATTGTGCGTCGTATTGAGGCGGTGCTGGGTTCGGAAGTTCGCCGTGTAGACGTTGCCGGGCTCGACGGGGCAAGGGAAGCTGATCGACGGCGTAGTGCTGGTCGCGCCCGTCCAATTGAGGAACGTGTAGCGCGTGGTGGTGGCGTTGGGTGGCTGCGGCGTAGTCACGGCCAAAGTCTGCGTGACGCGAGGCTGGCAGTTGGGCGTCGTCGGCATGTTCACCGCGGAGCCTCCGTTCACGCTCACCTGCAAGGGTGCGCCGGTTGGCGTCGCATTGACGGTGTATGAGATGCCGGAAGCTTGCGTGCAGTTGACGGCGATCGTTTGCGGCGCGTCCACGACGAACGTCTGTGGACTCGTACTGCCCGTTACCGATCCGGTGAAGTTCTGGAACGCGAATCCCTGGTTCGCCGAAGCCGCGATGGTCACACGCGACCCGGCAGCGTAATAGCCGCTCGCGGGAGCGGCGGGCGAAAGCGTGAACGAGCAGCTATTGGCGGGCGTCACATTCACCGTCACACGGTATCCGGTCGCGGCGTAGTTGGCGGTGTAGGTGGCTGGGGACGCCGGCGCGGTCACGTTGATCGTGGAGTTCTCCAGTCCACCCGGGGACCAGGAACGGAAGCCATACTCCGTGCCGCCGATCTGCTGGGTTGCCAGAGCCGTCAGCGTGTGGCGCGACTCCGGCGTCCACGAAGTGGTGAAGGGCGTGTCGACGCTCGTGCCATCCACCGTCACCTTGAGGCCCACGTTGGCCGGGGCGGCGGTGATCGTCACCGGCGTTCCCGTTCCGCACGTGGCGGTAACCGTTTTGGCGCCGTCCATCGTAACTTTGGCGGGTGAAGCCGATCCGGTCAAGGCTCCCTAGAATCCGTTGAACACGCTGTTCGGCGGAGGGGTCACCGTGATGGTGACCTCCGTTCCCGCGTCGTAGAATCCATCCGGTCCCGGCTGCGGCGCCACGCCGACCGTGCATCCTCCGACGGCGGTGACCGAGAGTCTGAAAGCGGCGCCGGTGTAGTTGGCGGTGTAGGTGATGTCGGCGGTGGGCCGAATGGTGAGCGGATTCGCGGTGAGGCTGCCCGGCGTCCAGCGGTCGAACACGTAGCGGCTGTCGCCGTTGACCAGTTGGGGCGACGGAGCGGTCAACGTGTGATCGGCGCCCGATGCGACCGCGCGGGTGAACGGAGTGGTTCCTTCCACCGCGTCGATCCTCATCGGCAGCCTCGGCGGGCTGGACAGGATGGTGACGTTCACGTTGTTGGTGGACGCGGTTCCGCAGTTCATGGTCACCGTCTTCGGCTCGTTCATCGCCAGCGTGTGAGGATTCTGCGTCACCGTCACCGGACTTCCGCCGCCTTCGATCACGAAGTTGGTGAAGGCGCGGCCGGCTGGGCAGTTGGCGGTGAGCGGAACCGATGGTCCCGTCCAGACGCGCGCCGTGTTTCCACTCGCTCCGGCCGTGGCGGAAGGCACGTTGACCGTGAGCAGAAACTCCGGAGTGAACTCGTACGACAGCCGGCCGCCCGCCGCCGGGACGATCACGGTGTCCGAGAACGGCTGCTTGGCGCGGCCCGCGAGCACCAGGCGCGTTCCTTCGCCCGTGAGCCGCGGATTCTCGACGTCCACCGTCAGCCGGGATCCCACCGCGGCGTCGAAGGTGAGCGAAAGCGACGGCGGTACGACCCGCTCCTCCCCATTGATTGTCATCGCGACTCCGGCATGGGACGACTGCACGGTGAACTCCGCGGCGCGCACCGCTCCCGCCGCGATGCAAAGCAACGACGCAATCCTACCCAGATGCACCATGAATCCTCCTACGGATCGAATCGACTGTTCTTAATTATGCGCGCACTCGCAGGCGATGCGTGCGGATTTTGCCCTGGCCTTCCTCCACGCACCAGTGCGATGCCAGCACGGTTTCCTCGTCCAGGCGGAGCAGCGAAGGCTGTCCGAAGCGCAACGACTTGAACATGTTTGCCGCCGATTGACCCGCCGAAGTCTGGCGGCCGTGGAACGCGCCGTAGATCTCGGTCTCCGCCAGCATGTTCCAGCGCCCGGCGGCCACATCGATCGCGCGAACCCAAATGCCGGGGTCCTCTCCACGCTGTGCGTGGATCGAAAGCAGCAGATCGCCGCCCAGCGGCATCAGGCTCGACGCCTGGCCTCGATGGCCCGTGTCGATAGGCTCGCCCCAGGTACGCCCCTCGTCAGGAGAGATCGCCGCGTGGTTGTTCAGATGCGCGCCCGCGCCCGTGTCGTACGCCCACACCAGCGCGATCAGCCGCCCGTCGTCCAGGCGCGCGACACGGGGCTCGTACGGCGCCACCGGCCGCGACGAATGCCGGAAGAAGGTGACGCTGGTGTCCCACGTCCGGCCGCGATCGGCGCTCCTCGCCACCACGCCTCGATGGCCCGAGGGCAGCGAACCGTCGGGCATCGGATACAGCGCCGCGACGGCGAGCAGTTCGCCGTCCGGCAGTTCGATGCACGGTCCCGAGATTTCCAGGAGTTCCGGATAGCCCCGATCGATCACGGCAGGCTCCGTCCAGGTCGCGCCGCCGTCGTTCGAGGTGGAGAAGATGTCGTCTCCCGGCAGGATTCCGCCCGTCTCCGGGATCGCTATGGGCGACTCCGGATCCCGCCGGTGAAAGCGGTAGCCGATCGCCGCCAGCGTCCCATCGCGCAGCACGGTGGCCTTCATCGCGTCGGTGGTCTCGAACCCGAGCGCCGGCTTGGCGTGCAAAGGACCTTGCAACCGCCAGGACCTCCCGCCATCGGCCGAGCGGCTGACGAACGTGGTTCCATTGGCCGCCTCGAAGGCCTCCGCGATCATGAACAGCGCCAGCAGCTCGCCCGACGAGAGCGCGGCCAAACCGGGGAAGTACCCGTGGCGGCTGCGCACGTGCGGCAGCGGATTCTCGTAGACGACCGTGGATTCCAGATACTCGATGACCGGCATGCGAAGCGCTTATCATATAGCATGCGCACCCTCCGGTTGCTACCCCTGCTGCCGCTTCTCGCGACCGCGGCCGAGCACCGCCGGTTGTTTCTGGACTCGCTCGCGGTCCAGGAGCAGGCCGGGCTGGAGCGCGTCTTCCACCGGCCGGTGAAGTTCGCCGGCAATCCGGTGATTCGCTCCGATACCCAGTGGGAGCGAGGCAGCTCCGGACCCTATCTCTACGGAACCGTGCTTCGAGAAAACGGAAAACTGAGAATGTGGTATCACTTCGTCAAGAACGGATATCGCAATGCCTACGCCGAGTCGCTGGATGGCGTCCACTGGACCAAGCCCTCGCTCGGAATCGTGGAGTTCGAAGGCTCGCGCGACAACAACCTGTTCTCCGGAGTCACGCAGGATCCGGGCGACGATCCGCCTCGCAAGGAGCGGGGACAGTGCCACAACCCGAGCGTGATCGCGCGTCCCGGCCAGCCGTACGCGATGTTCTGTTACGGCGCGGACTGGGACAAGGTGCGAGCCGCGTTTTCGGAAGACGGGCTGCGCTGGCGCTTCACCCCGGAGTCCGCGCGGCAAGGCCTGTTCCCGTCGAGCGACGTGGTCAACTTCTTCCACGATCCCTACCAGGACCGTTTCGTCGCCACCTGGAAAGGCTCGACGCGCCGGGGCCGCTCGGTAGGCATCGCGTGGTCGAAGGATGGCTCCGAGTGGACCAAGCCCGTGGACCGGCCCATCTTCGCGGCCGACGATCTCGACCCCACCGACACGCAGTTCTACGGCATGCCGGTGTTCCCTTATCAGGGCCTGTACATCGGACTGCCGTGGGTCTACCACGCCAACGTGCATTACGCTCCGGAGATGAAGATGACGCGCGAGGAGGCCGAGGCGGGGAGTCCGCGCACGGTGGACGTGCAGCTTGCCTGGAGCCACGATCTGTTGCATTGGACGCGTCCGCCGCGGCGCGAGCCGTTCCTGCCCAACGGTCCGTCCGGCGCGTTCGACTCGGCGATGATCTACACGGCTCGCGCACCGGTGGAGATGGACGGCAAGCTGCTGTTCTACTACGGCGGCTTCGACAACCGTCACGATGCCCGGCAGTTCAACGGGGCGATCGGGCTGGCGTCGATGCGGCTGGATGGATTCTGCTCGATGCGGGCCGGACGGTCCGGCGGCTGGCTCGTGACGCGGCGCGAGGCGCTCGATCGACCCGCGGTGCGGATCAACGCAGTGACGGGCCCGCTCGGCTCGGTCGCGGCGGAGATCCTCGATGTGCAAGGCAACGCCGTCCCCGGATTCTCGCGCGACGAGTGCATCCCGTTCTCGGGGGACGCGGTGGATCGCGAGCTGCGATGGAAGACCGGAACGTGGCCGGCCGATCGTGTGGGCAAGCTCCACCAGATCCGGTTCCTGCTGCGCGAAGCGGACCTGTTTTCGTATTGGCCCGACTAGCCCCGCAGCGCCAAGACCATCATGCCCAAGTAGAACACGGCGCACAGCACCAAGCCGATCCGCCGCCACACCGGAGGCCGCAGTTCGGCCGGCAACAGCCGCGTGTTGACGAGAAGCAGTTGGATCGACGCGAGCGCGAAGATGGGGCCCGCTATCACGCCGAGCGCCTTGAACAGCGTCATCGCGGTTCCCCAATTCGCCGCGAACGCGCCCCACACCGTGAAAACGGCGAGAAGCGAATAATAGATGCGCGTGACCGAGTATCGCGAACGGCCCGCCGCGGCCACCCACGCGATGTCGGTGACCGTTCGCACCAGCGTGTCGGTGTTGCCCAGGTGGGTCGAGAACAGGATCCAGAATCCGTTCAGCAGCGCCAGGACCCAGAAGCCGCTCCAGGCGTGTTCGGCGAGGTAGCGAGCCTGGAAAGCCCCCGCGCCGATCGCCGACAGGTCGGTTCCCTTCGGCACGATCGCCGTGGCGAGATTCACGTTGAGGAACATGCCGAGGAAGCAGCCGAGACCCCAAAGCCAAACCTGATCGATGTTCACGTACCTCCACCACAACCGCCACCGCTCGAGATTCGACGGCGTTACCGGGAATACCATGCCGACGTGCGATAGCGTGACATCGCGTCCGCCGACCGCGCTGGGAATCGCCCCCACGGCTCCGCCCATACCGAAACCCTTGTCGCGGACCCAATTGGAAATCACGAGATTGCCGATGCCTCCGGACCCGGCGGTCGCGGCGAGCGTCGCCAGCAGCACCATGTCGGCTCCGGCGGGCAAGTATCCGAACTGCACGAATCCGGCCGCCGTGCGGGCCCAATTCGCGGCCGGGACGAAGAACACGTTGACCACGAGGAGGAACACGAAGATGAACGCGATCATGGCCCACGAGGCGCGTTCCAGCATTCGCTCGATGGTGCCGCCGCCGGCGAGGATCGCCACGGTGACCGCCATGATGCCGTAGGTGATCCAGGTGAGCGAGCCCGCGTCGGGCGCCCCTGGCATCCGTCCCATGAAGGCCGCGAAGACCACGGAGGAGCAGGCGGCCGCGAGCGCCGGCATTCCTAACTGCGCGACGGTGAGCAGCGTGTAGAGCCCGCCCCAGAATCGGGATCCCGGCCGCAGACGCATGATCCCGACCACCGCAGGCTCGCCGGTGTACAAAGTGTACCGGATGCCTTCCAGATTGAAGAGGACCTGCAGGAGGATCGCGACGGTGGCCACCCACATGAGTCCGGCTCCGTGCGCGACGCCGAGCGCGGGCCCCACCAGCCACTCGCCTCCGCCGATGGAGGTCGCCAGCAGGATCGCGCCGGGGCCGATCGTACGGAGTGCGTTCCGGAAGTTGAACGGGAGCGGTGCGGGGAGTTCGCCGATGCCCCAAGGAGCCAAGTGATGTTTCATGTCGTTCCAGATCTCCGCGCCGCCTCAGCCCGATGGCTCGGATGCGCGCCGAGCGAATGCCGCGCGGCTCGTTCGGAAATCTTACCATCACTTGTGCCGCCGGCGTGGACCGCGCCACGGTCCGGGCAACGGCAGGAACCCGGACAAACACGGACGATTTTTCTTGTCCGGGTTCCCGGCCGCTCCGTGGAACATTTCCAGATTTGCTGCAACCTCTTGATTCCTCGACGGAATCCGGCTCCTACCCAGCGTGGAACATCGATCCCGCGAGCCCGGACAACCCGGACAAACCCGGACAGCCCTAGCCACTCGCGTCCACTCACGGACTCCACGCCCACTTCCCCGGGAACCCGGACAAACACGGACGATTTTTCTTGTCCGGGTTCCCCGCTGCCCGTGGAACATCTCCCCGCCCCCGTGTAACATTTTGATTCCTCGTGAGAAATTGGTTTCCGCCAGCCGTGGAACATAGCTCGGAGGAAGCCGGACAACCCGGACAAGCCCGGACAACGTGTGCCTTCCCGGTCACAGCAGCGGCCCGTCGGAGCGGGGTCCGATGGTTCCTCTCGGACGCGCGAACCAGGCCGCGAGCGCGAGCGAAACGACCAGATCGTCGTGGACATCCGGGCTGGAAGCCTCATAAGAAGTCTCGCCCGACGGAGCGATGCGCGCCTGGAAGCGGAGCAGTTCCTCCTCGAGTTGCTTCCATGCGGGGAGCGTCCGCGGAATCTGCAAGGCTCCCGATTCGAACATCAGATAGAGCGCCGTCACCAGGTCGCGCTTGGGGACCCGATGGATCGAGCCGTTCGACGACGCGGTGGCGCCGCCGGTGATCACCACCGGATGGAGCGCCATCTCGACGCGCGCGCGCCGGATCATCTCGACAACTGGAGCGCCGAGTCCGGTGGAGTCGACGATGAGCGAGGCGCGTCCCCGCAGATCGGGATGCCGGGCCATGCGGCGCAGCGTGTCCACGATCGCGCCGAACGGGGTCCCGAGTGGGAACCGGTGCGCGGCGCGAAGAATCCAGTAATGTTGCCGTTGCTCGATCACCGTCAGCGCGGAGTAATCGTTGGCGTGGCCGAGGTCGAGACCGACCGCCACGCGGCGCGTTTGCGAGCCGGGGCCGAAGTCGATCATTCGAGGAAACTCCAGTGGTCCCAGCCGTCCGAAATTACCGCCGAGAGAAGGCCCGGGGAGAATAGTTGCGAACGGTGGTCGACAAACTCGCAGAGATACTCCTGGCGGAACGCCCAGTCGCCGAGGCTGTGGCGCTCCTCCTCGAGAAAGGCCGGATCGATGCGCGGGCACTCGGTGGCCGGGACCTCGACACGCGTCCAGTTCTGGAAGGAGTTGATCCATTCGTCGTAGAAGAAGCCGCGTTTGCCCCGGGGCGTGGAGAGCAGCACCATGCGGGCTCCGCGCGCCGCCGCCAGCATGGGGCGTACGGCGCGATAGACGCCATCGGGGACATGCGCGGCCTCATCGACGACGATGAGCGAAGGCGCGGAGAATCCGCGAATGGTGTTTTCCTTGGCCGGGAGCGCGACCAGACGAGATCCGCCGCGCAGTTCGAGCGAGTGGCGGTTGACGCCATCGCGGCCCCACCTTTGTCCGGCGGCCTCGAGGAAGCCGGTCACCTTCCGCAGCATTTCGGCCGATTGCCGAATGGAAGGACTGAGGACCACCGCCAGTCCCGGTTCGGTGCGCGTGCAGGCCCAGTGCGCGGCGAGCGCGGCGACGACGGTGGACTTACCCCACTGCCGCGTGCATTTCAGCATGACGCGGGGAGAGGAGGCGCGCAGAACGCGCGCCTGGATCCCGTCCGGCCGAAAGGCCAGTATGTCGCGAGCGAAGAGGACTGGATCGAGCCAGTAAGATAGTGGGAGTCTCATGCGACGGCTCCTTCGGCGGCCGCGGCCGTCTCGTCCGCCGCCGCTTCGTCCGCCGTGTCATCGGTTGCGTCCTCGGATGGGAAGCGGGCCTCGATTTCGCGGAGCGACTCGGCGATTTGGAGGCGGAGGTCCGGGTGAGGCTCGAGGACGCGCAAGACGGCGCCGGCGAGAGCCTCGAAGCGGGACTCGGTCATCTGGCCGCCGGCGGGGACAGTGGACGAGACGCGCCACGCGAACTCGGCCTGCCGTTGCATGACGGCGAGGGCGCGGGTGGCGGCGGCGAAGTCGACGCCGCGGGATTCGGTGAACAGGTCGAAGGCGTCGGCGTGGAGTTGCTCGAGCCGGCGCGCGATGGAGGCTCCGTTGAGCGCGAGCCGCGCTGCGCCGTGGCGGCGTGCGCGACTGAAGGCCTCCGGCATGTGGGAGGCGCGGTGAGATTGGAGGCTGCTTCGGGAGATTCCGAAGCGAGCGGCGACGGCGCGGATGGATCCGGCGACGAGCGCGGCCTCTATCTCGGCGCGGTCGATGTGGTTGCAGATGGTGCAACGGGGATGGCTGTCGAAGCCGGGGTCCGCGCCCTGTTGGTTGTTGTGGATTTCGTTCATTTGCGATGTTTTCCTTTCGCGGCTTTTCGGCGCGACGGCCGGAGCGTTGGAGGGCGTAGCACCGCCCACCTGTGTCCATTATTCAGGGCGGTTTCAAAAATGTCGCGAAAACGCTGGCGCCTGACGGGGTTGTGGAAATCAGCTTAAGTGGCTGAAGTTTCAGCCGGATAGGTAGACTTCGGATTTATTTTCGATTCGTGTGAACGGCCTCGGAGCGCGGCTACACGACGGCGCCGTGCGTGCCATCAATCGTTGAATTGAAGAACGCTGACATTTCGCGGGGCGTGGAATCGGAACCCGGACTTCGGGGCTGAATTCGCGAACCAAGCCGGCCCGTGGACGATTGGGGTAAACTCCTCGGCGCCGCCGCCGCCGTCGGAGCCATGCTCGACCGGCTTCTCCATCACGGCCATGTCTTCAAATGTGGACCGCGAAGCTGGCGCACCATAACCGTGCCAGCCAACTGAACCGGATGGGGAGCCGGCTCCCGGCTTGATTGGCCGGTTTTCAGGTGTCCCCCGAGGGGCTTCGGGCTGCTGATGATGTTCGTGATCTCGGTGGGGCGCGGGATGTTGCCGTTGCCCGAGCAGATGGGCGGGCTGAACGCGCTGCAGTGGTTTTATCTGCCGCAGTACGTGGCGAACGTGGTGAGGCCGGGAGAGAAGATACCGGTGCTGTTCTTCGTGGACCGGCAAGGGAGAGCGACGGAGGCCGTGCGCCCGGAAGATGTGGCGCCGACCCGGCCGGTGGGGCCGCTGAGCGTTCCTCTCTCGCCGGCGCCGGGATCGCGGAAGGCCAAGGCCGCGGCGGGTGTGCAGTACGAACAGATCGAGAGAGGGAACGCGGAAGCGTTTGTGCGCAACGCGATCTATGATCTGTGAGGGCGCAGCCGCCGCCGGGCATGGGACACAGCCAGGCCGGAGCCGCCGAGGTTGCAGAAGAAGCCGAGCAGACCCTGGCGATGGAGCAGTAAGCCGAACCGCTTCGCTACTCTATGAACGACTGGATCGTGGTAATATATTGCTCCAACTCGACCTTGGTCTCGGGAAGTCGTGTCCAGAAATCTGGTTGAGCCGCGAGCCGGATCACCTTCTCGATGTCTTTACCTTTATAGCCGGTGGGGAGGTAGGCTTCGAGTGCGCCCTCCGATAGGATGAAGCGCCTCTCGCTCCGCTGATTGTCGATGAAAGCGGTCAACTCTTGCCGTTCAGCCGGAGAAAGGTCAGCCTGCTGGAGATTCTACGCGGCAAGGCCAGCCGGGCGGCGGCGGGGATGCGCCGCTGCGCCACGCTGCGCCGGATGGGCGCCGAGCGTAAGCCGGTGGACGAGTGCGCCAACTATCTGCTCCACTACTCGCCGTACTTGC
>SXGS01467603.1_pt1 | contig 73804 bp, 55 predicted proteins | sample 3174681 | NCBI WGS metagenome assembly SXGS01 (sample SAMN11356861, study PRJNA531348) | freshwater metagenome | isolation source: freshwater sample F1-80 | place: China: Fuxian Lake, Yuxi | collected 2017-12-25
CCTCCTGGTCTGGTCTCCTGCGCTCCAGCCCGCAGTCACACGACCAGCAAACTCACGCAGACGAATTCCAGGAGAGAGATATCAAACCAACAGCGATCGCGCTAGCTCGCCTACACTACCCAACTATGCGCGCTGGCCGTGGTAGGAGTCCACACACTGAGAAGTCAAACATTCCGACACTACTTAGCCACGTCTCGTCGAAAGTCGTTGAGGAGTTGCAGCGCGGCGAGAGGCGTGAGTTGATTGAGGTCGAGTGACTTGAGTTGCTCAATCACGGGGTGATCCGGTTCGACAAACAACGCGAGTTGGCGGTCTCGCGATTTCGATTTGCGTTCGGGGATCTTCACCCGCCCCGATTCGTCAATGTGATCGGATTCCAACTGTTTGAGAATGACGGTGGCGCGATCGACAACTTCACGCGGCAGGCCGGCGATCTTGGCGACGTGAATCCCGTAGCTCTTATCGGCGGGGCCTTCCACGATCTTGTGCAGGAAGACGATGTCATCGCCGTGCTCGCGGATCGCGACGTTCCAGTTACTGGTGTGTGGCAATGTCTTGGTCAGCTCGGTCAGTTCGTGGTAGTGCGTGGCGAATAAGGTGCGGCAGCGGATTTGATCGTGCAGGAATTCGGTCACGGCCCAGGCCAGTGAGATGCCGTCGTAGGTGCTGGTCCCCCGACCGATTTCGTCGAGGATCACGAGGCTGCGTTCGCTGGCGGAATTCAGGATGCGAGCGGTTTCGGTCATCTCGACCATGAACGTACTCTGGCCTTTACTGAGTTCGTCGCTGGCACCGACGCGGGCGAAGATGCGGTCGGCGATGCCGATGCGAGCCTCGCTGGCGGGAATGAACGATCCCATCTGGGCCATGATTGTCAGCAACGCGGCCTGCCGGATGTAGGTGCTCTTGCCGGCCATGTTCGGCCCGGTGATGAGTTGCACGCGACCGGATCGTAGCACAGGCGGCTCGCCTGTGATGGAGTGCAGGTCGGAAGACACAGGCGAGCCGCCTGTGCTACGGCCTAGCCGCACATCATTTGGCACGAATGTTCCCGAAGGCATGAGCTTATCGAGCACCGGATGCCGGCCTTCGCGGATGTCGAGGAGCGGTTCGTCGGTGAGTTCCGGGCGGCAATAGCCCTGCTTGACGGCGAGGGTTGCCAGTGCGGCGAGCACATCGACTTCCGAGAGGACGTCCGCTGTCTGCTTCAACCGCGCGGTTGCGCGCGCGACTCGTTCCCGCAGGGCGTTAAAGAGTTCTTGTTCCAGCGAAATGGCACGCTCTTCGGCTCGGAGGACTTTATCTTCGTATTCTTTCAATGCTGGGGTGATGAAGCGTTCTTGGTTCTTGAGCGTCTGCTTGCGGATGTATTCGGCCGGGATCTTCGCGGCTTGAGCGGCAGTGACTTCCAGGTAGTAGCCGAAGACTTTGTTGAAGCCGACTTTCAAGTTCGGCAGGCCGAGCCGTTTCGATTCCTGAGCCTGGTACTTGGCGATCCATTCCTTGCCGCCGCGAGCGAGGTCTCGGAGTTCATCGAGCGTCGCATTGAACGCGGGGCGGATCATGCCGCCGTCGGTAGTGATCAACGGCGGTTCATCGACGAGCGTCGCATCGATGTCGCTGCGAATCTCCGCGCAGAGATCGAGGTCAGCTTCGAGCAATTGCAGCAACACGCTCTGCCGTCCCGCTAGCTTGGCTTTCAATCGCGGCAACAGCGCCAACGATCGGGTCAGGCTGCCGAGATCGCGCGGACTCGCGCGGCCGGTCGCGACTTTGGCAGTGAGGCGTTGCAGGTCGTAGGTCTCGGCGAGAATTTCCCGGAGGTCGCGGCAGAAAATCGTGTCACGCGTGAGTTCTTCGACCGAGTCCAGTCGGCGATTGATCGCGGCGATGTTCGTCAGCGGATTCGACAGCCACTCAGCGAGCAGTCGCGCGCCCATCGGCGAGACCGTTTCGTCGATGGTTTCCAAGAGGCTGTTGTCTCGCTTGCCTTCGCGGATTGTGCGTGTCAGTTCGAGACTGGCTCGCGTTGCTTCGTCGATGATCAGCGAAGTGCCGCGTCGGTACGGTTCCAGCCGGCTGATGTGGGCCAGCGACGACTTCTGCATCTCTTGCACATATTCGAGCAACGCTCCGGCCGCGGTGACTCCCTCCGCCGCGGAGTCGATATCAAAGCCTTCCAGCGTCGTAGTACCGAAGTGCTTGAGAAGCGCTGATCGACACGCTTCATCGGCCCAGCACCACGGTGCTCGCGGTGTCTTGAGCATTCCGCCGCGTGCGAACACCGGACGTAGCCGCTCGTCGGTTGCGAGATGTTCGGGATACAGACACTCGCTCGGTCGGATGCGAGCGACCTCGTCGGCCAATTGCTCCGGTTGCAAATCGGTGGTAAGGAATCGCCCCGTCGAGACCTCCAGCCAAGCGAGGCCCACCGCACCGGATCGGCCAGGCCAGACGCTGGCGAGGAAATTCGATTCCCGCGGGTCGAGCAGCGCTTCATCGGTCAGCGTGCCGGGTGTGACGACTTGTGTGACCTCACGCTTCACTAAACCCTTCGCGAGCTTCGGGTCTTCCATCTGCTCGCAGACTGCCACGCGATGCCCGGCCGTGATCAGTTTCCGCAGGTAGCCTTCGAGTGCGTGATAAGGAAACCCCGCCATCGGGATCGGGTTCGGCGAACCTTTGTCGCGGCTGGTCAGCGTCAGCCCTAACACTTTTGACGAGACCTGCGCGTCCTCAAAGAACAGTTCGTAAAAGTCCCCCATGCGGAACAGCAGGATCGAACCGGGATTCTGCCGCTTCACTTCCAGATATCGCTCCATCGCTGGTGTCAGATTGTGTGGAGCGGGATTCATGGCGGAAGTTTTCGTTTTCTCCATCGACTGACTCATGGCGTCCTCAGGGTGAGCGTCTCGCAAAGTGGCAGCAGAATAACGCGGCCAAGCTGACGAGTCCCAGTCAGCTGAGTTTCGCTAACACTTCGTCATGCGTTGGAAAGCGTCCGGTCTCGCGCTTGCAGTAGATGCGGCGGCCATCGACCACGACGTCGAAGATGCCACCTCCGCCGGGGATTAGCGTTGCGTCGATGTCGAATTTCTGTTTGATCGCGGCCGCCAGACTGGTGGCCTGAGGTTTGTAGTTTCATTGCACGCAGTAGGTGATGCTGATCTGCATGGGGTTTCCCTTTAAGAGGTTGGTGGCGGTCGGACTTATCGCGTCAGTGGACGGCACGGCGTTCGTGCCATTCGGCTTGTTGGGTGTCCCCCTCGGCGCGGAAGAGTTCGGCGAGTTGCTGGTGGGCTTTCCAAAGCCGAGGATTGATCCGAACTGCCGCGAGCAGGGCAGCCTTATGAGCGGCGTCGTTTCCGAGTTTACGTTCGCAGTCCGCCAGCATCATCCAGTCCACGTGTTGCCGCCGCAAAGCGGTGAGTCGATGTAGTGCAGACACCGCTTCCGGATATCGACCGGCACTGAGATGTGCGTCGGCAATCAGGAACAATGCGTCCGAGCGATCTTGTCCGGCAATGTCGCCGTGTTTGAGCGCACGTTCGGCCAAGGATTGATAATCCCCCAATCCCAAAACGAAACGGAGCCGTCCTAGCGACGCATCGAGCATCGGATCTTCCAATCCGATCGCGTGGGCCTGTGTCAGGTGCGTCAACGCGCGGTCGCGGTATTGATCGGCCAGACGAGGCTCCTGCTCGCGATTGGCAGTTTCCAGATAGGCCAAGCCCAGCGATCGCAGTTGATCAACCGAGCTGACTCGCGAGACGTCGAAGAAGGGACGCAAGACTCCCGGTCGGGGTTGCTGCGGCTTTGTGGCTGGTGTGGGTTGCTCGGACGTCGGATGCACGCCGATGCGGTGATGTGTGAACGTGAGATGTGGAATCTCTGTATCAGAGCGCGGCATGTGACAGACAATGCAGTCGTTGTTGGGACTGAGTTGCTGGCGTTTGGATTCATCGACTCGGCATTTCTCCGGTTGATGGCAACTCAGGCAGGCGGCGCTGTGGTTGGATGAGTTGGCCTCGCGTTCCAACGGGTGTGGCTGGTGACAGGTCATACAAGAGAGTGTCTTGGAGTTTTGATAGCAGCGGCTGAGATGTAACTGCTCGACGTGCCCGACGACGGTCATCGGTTTGTCCGGCTCGTCCAGCCAATAATCCAAACGAGAATCTTCCCTCGGGAGGCCGGGGCGATAGTCGGTGAGTTGGCGACCTCGCTGAGTCACCAACGCGGCGCTGCGTAGATGGCATTGCTGGCAGATCGCTTCGGCGAGTTCTCGCGGCAAGTGTTCTGGGTTGACGATCGTGTGATCGACTTTGCCATTTCGTGCCGAGGCGGTGGTCGCTGTTGGGCGATTGCGATGCTTTTCGACATGCAAAGCACCAGGGCCGTGACAGCGTTCGCAACCGATCGCCGCTTCGAGGACTTCCATCCGATGCAGGCTGCCTTCGATGGCGTCGGCTTGGCTGGCGTGGCAGGTCAGGCAGCCTTCGCCGATCGGCCGCACGAAGGCCGCGTGATCGGGAACGTCGTAACCGGGGGACATGTCCCACGACTTGCGCGACGCATACCAAGTGATCGGTGACTCGACCAGGAAGCCGTCCGCTTCAACGAGGTACGTCCGGGAATAGTGTCCTGATCCGACGACGTATTTCACTGGGAACTCGGCGAGCAGCACCTCGGAAGGATCGTCTACGAGCAGCAGCTCGCGATGCCACATCTGTCCGGCTTGGCGTCGAACTTCGTAGCGACGCTTTGAGAGTGGGTGCTCGAAGCGACCGTCGGGCGGTTCGAGTGTCAGGTCAACTTCCGCCATCGAGCGGCCCATGCTTGTATGACGAAACGCGGTGTCGTGTTCCGCGTGGCAGGCGCGACACGCATTACTGCCGACGTAAGCGACATCGAGTTTCGTGTTGAGAAACGGACTTTCGGAAACCGGTGGCAACGGAAATAGGTCTGCCTCCGTCTGCTTGGATGGGGCGGGCGAAGGTGCTCGGCGAGGCCAGTATCCAAACGTGACGATCGCCAAAAGCGCGAGGCCACCTGCGAGCCACCAGTGCGATAGACGAGGGGCATTCATCGAACGGCGTCGCGAGGGGTCGTTCATCGAGCGCTCTCCGCGATGCCGGCTCAACGTGTTGAGATGGCCTGGGCCAGCGGACGCAGGATGGGATCGACCACTAGTTCCTCGATCATTTCATCACAGCGTGTGCGGAGCTTGCCCAGCGTTTGCTCGAACGACACGCCCGGTTCGAGGCTGCCGTACTGACGCAGTGTGAAATAGACGCTGATGTTTTCTTCCGGGTACTCGCCGCGTCGGACGTGATACGCGCTGGTGCGAGTCTCCACCATCAGCCGAGCTTGCGTGCGGCAGGACTCGTCGAGGGTCAGAGTGATCGCCGGCTCGTAGTTGATGACGCGAGCTCCGGGGATGCGGACCAGCCCGTCGATGGCCGGGCAGCCGCCGAGTGCCTCGGCGACGAGTTCGTCGTGATTGCCTCGGTAGGCCATGTCGAAGCCCATCATGAAGTCGAGTGCTTCGCAGTCCAGCGGGCTGACCGAGAGCATGTACGGCAACAACTCCAGCGTCAGACGGTGTTGTTCGAAGGCGGTGTCGATGTCGGGCGGGTTGAGGAATCCGCTGCAAACTCGCTTTGGCTCAACCGAGACCCAGCGCTGGTGGCCGAGGTCTTTGTCTTCTTCGAGGACGCAGTCGCCGGTCTCACGGGTGTAGAAATTCCGCATCATCGGGTACGACTTTTGGATTCGCTCGAAAAAGCCCAGGATCGTCTCACGAGCGGCCGGCAGCGGCATTTCGGTGCTGAGGTTCATATTGCAATAGAAGTCATCGACGTAGGAGTCGAAGGCCAACATGGTCTGGTCCTTTGACGAGAAAAGCGTGAGGTCCAATGCGCACCGAGCGGCGTCCGCGAGGCCCCCACGCTAGAGATGTTCGCCGAAGGCTGGCAATCGTCCTTCGGCCTCGTTATTCGTCGGCCGCATTCTAGGGGTGCTTTCGGACAAGGTCAAAGAATGGTTTTCGCGGAGGCTCTGATGGGACTGCAAGCTTGTGTCTTTTCGACGCCGCTGGGTTGGATGGGGCTGGCCGGTCAAGACCGCTGCGTGTGGCGACTGGTGATCGGGCACCGCCGTGCCGAGGACGCTTGGGCCAGCTTGCGCGGCCATTTTGGCGATGAACCTCTCGTCGAATCGAACTGGTATCCCGCGTTGAAGAAGACTCTGACCGAGTTCGCCGCTGGAAAGACGGTCTTGTTCGACAAGATCGCCGTGCGGACAGAACGCCGCACCGAGTTTCAGAAGAAGGTGCTGATCGCGACACGAGCAATCGGATTCGGCGAGACGCTTAGTTATGGAGAACTCGCTGCGCGAGTCGGTTCGCCGCGAGCCGCACGGGCGGTTGGTTCGGTCATGTCTTCCAATTCGGTGCCGATCATCATTCCCTGCCATCGCGTGGTCGGCAGTGGCGGTGCGCTGGGGGGCTTCTCGGCTCCGCAAGGAATCAGCCTCAAGAAGAGGTTGTTGGAGATGGAAGCGACCGCACGCTCGTATTGACCCGATTCATCGGGGCTTGTCGCACGCTCGGCTCAGTCGCATGCTCGACCCCATGAATGGGGTTACTACGAGCGCGACTGTCAAGAGTTGAAACTGGCCTCCGACGAACTTCAACGACATTGGGAAATCGTCCGTTCGTCCGCTTTCGTGCCGTCGAAAGTGCTGACTAGAATCGGCCGCGCACGCTCGTGGTTTTTGGGTTCCAACGAAGGTGTGGTTATGAAAGTCAGCTCGGTTCGGCCGGATGTGTCAGAGTTGAATCTCGCCGTTCTCGGCCGCTCGGTGCATCCCGAGTTGCTCGCCATTCACGAGCGGACCTCTGTCGAGCAAGAAGGCTTCCGAGCGACCCTCGCGATCTGCGATGCGGGGCATCTGCTGGAACTCCGAACGCCACATCACACCGTCTGCGAGATCGTCGGTCCGAAAGGGCAAACGCTGCCGCATCGCCAGCGGCTGTTCGACAAGAAGCTGCGCGGCAGCCGTGATGAAGTGCTCGTGCTGCCCGGCGGTGTCGGCTATCAACTGAGCTTTCAGGTCGAGCGGCTCGATCCAGAGGTGTATCTGCACCTGCACGAAGAGTTTTCCATCGACTGCCGCAAGGCGACGCTCGGCCGCATGTTCGACCCGCCCAATCGACTGGCTCCGGCGGCCATCAGCTATCTGCAAGTGGACCTGTTCCCGCGCAGTCTGCTGGTTCACGCCTTCCACACGTTTCCAGAGAATTGCGCTGTCGTGAAAACTCAAACCCTCATCGAACTGCCGGGTGCCAAGTAGGTCAGGCTTTCCAGCCTGACCCGAACGATTTATCAACGCTCAAGACCCATTCGGTCAGCCTGGAAAGGCTGACCTACGAGACCGCATGACCGCCACTCAACTGCTTCTTGTCCGCCACGGCACCACCGACGCGAATGTCCGAGTCCCCTATATCCTGCAAGGTAGCTCGATTGATTTGCCGCTGAACGAAAACGGTCGCCGGCAGGCTGAGCAAGTCGCGGAGTTCTTGGACTCGTTTCCTGTAAAACACGTCTATTCCAGTCCGCTGATCCGTGCGAACGAGACGGCCCGCTGCATCGCCGAGCGGCATCGCTTGAACGTGACTCAGATCGCCGAGATCACCGAATGCCACGTCGGCCGCTGGGAAGGGAAAGACTGGGACACGATCGCCAGCGAAGACCCGGAGGCGTATCGGCTGTTCCACGAAGATCCGGCCACGCACCCGTATCTCGGCGGCGAATCTTACTCCGACGTGCTCCGCCGTTCGCTGCCGGCCTTCGAGCGTCTGCTGCAACAGCATCTCGGAGAGACGATCGTGGTCGTGGCTCACAACATCGTGAACCGAGCCTTCACCGCGCACTTGATGGGGCTGGAACTCCGCAAAGCCAAGAGCCTCGCCCAAGACAACTGCTGCGTGAACGTCATCCAACACGCCGCCGGCAAGAGCACGCTGCTGACGATGAACTCGGTGTTTCATCTGCAATGATGAGCGGCTTGCGGATCACGGCAGGCTGATTCCAAAATATCGCGAAGCTGTCCCGTAGGTTGGGATTCCATCCCGACCGGTCGGGATGGAATCCCAACCTACGAAATCAAGGAGACCGTCATGAGTCTGCTGACCTGCATTAAAGACATCTGGGAATTCAATCGTTCGCGCACACTGGCCACGTTGGATGACATCGCCAAGCAACCCGACCCAACCGCGGTGCTCGGCTGGCGTCCCGGACCGGGCCGAGCCCACATTTGCTGGCAACTCATGCACATCGGCGTCACCGAAGAGTTGTTTGCAACCGAGCGGCTCTTTGGCAAGACGCCAAGCTTTTCCGAACTGATCCCCCGCTTCAAAGGGGGCAGCACGCCCGATGACAACGTTTTGAGGGTGGATCAGATTCATGAAGTGCTCAACGCCTCGCGGCAGCATCTGCTCGAAGGGTTGCCGCAGTTGACCGAGGCGGACCTCAACCGCATTCCAGAATCCGGTCTGTTGAAGGATCGCGGTTGGACGTTCGCACGGGCACTGCAAATCATCAACTGGCATGAGGCTCATCACCAAGGCCAAGCTCACATCACGCTGAACCTGTGGAAGAACCGCATGTAGGTCAGCCTTTCCAGGCTGACCTACATGCGAGCAGGCCCGGTTGACCGATTAGGTCAGGCTGGAAAGCCTGACCTGCGTTGAAGGACTCGCAATGAATCTCTCTGCCGAATACCTCACACTCATCGAACGTGGCCGCAAAGTGTTGCCGGGCGGCGTCTGCTCCAGCACTCGATTCAATCAAGGCTGGGGGGCACCGGTGTATGCCTCGCGAGCGAAAGGCTCGCGGTTCTGGGATGTCGATGGGCGCGAGTTCCTCGACATGTCGATGAGCCACGGCGCGACACTGCTGGGTCACGCGCCGGACTGTCTGCGGGAAGTGTTTGACAAGGTTTGGGAGCTCGGCGTGCTGTGCAGTCTCGACGGCCAGTACCCAATCGAACTGGCCGAGCAGATTTGCGAGATCGTCCCGTGTGCCGAACGAGTCCGCTTCACCGGATCGGGCAGTGAGGCGACGTTGCACGCGCTGCGTCTCTGCCGAGCGGCCAGCGGCCGCGACAAGATCATTCGCTTTCATGGCCACTTCCACGGCTATCACGAGTTCACCTTCATCGGCGGTCATCCTCCGGCCGATCTACTCGGCGCACAGCCGCCGTATCGTGAGTCAGCGGGGATTCCGAAATCGCTCGCCGAACTCATCATCGCTGCCGAGTACAACGATCTCGATGCGCTCGAACGCTTGGTGAAGCAGCACAAGCACGAGGCGGGAACGATTTTGATCGAGCCAGTCGATTACAACTGCGGCGCGATCTTACCCGAACCGGGTTTTCTCGAAGGGGCACGCCGGCTCGCGACCGAGCACGGGCTGATTCTGTTCTTTGACGAGATCCAATCGTTCGCGAAGAAATCTGCCGGTGGAGCACAGCAAGACTTCGGCGTCACACCGGACATTTGCACGATCGGCAAGTCGCTCGGCGCGGGTCTCCCGCTATCGGCCATCGCCGGCAAAGCGGAATTGATGGACCGCTTCAAACCGGTTGGTGATGTCGCTCACTCCGGCACGTTCAACGCGCCGTTGCCGAGCATTCTTGCGGGCCTGGCTTTTGTGCGAGCCATTCGGCAGCCAGAGTTCTGGAGACAGATTCATTCGCTCTCCGCGCAGTTGTCTCGCGGCCTCGATGAGATTTCCGCACGCAGTCCGATCCCGTGTCGATTTCAAGTTCATGGCAGCCGCTTCGGGTTGACATTTGGCACGCGTGAGCCTGTCAAATGCTATCGCGACAGCCTTTGCCATCGACGCGAACTGATGCTGGAGTTCTGCCGTCAGACGACCGCTCGCGGCGTTTATTTTCACGACTACGGTGGCGGCCCCTGTCATCACGGGTTCTCGTTGGTTCACACGCCGGCCGACATTGATCGCATTCTGCAAGTTGTCGAGGACTCGTTGAAGGCGAATTGAATGCCTGGTCGACTCGATTAGACTGCTCAACGATCAGGAGATTGACATGTCGACCGTTCCCAAGTCTTTGATGTCTGAAGCGGAATACCTCGCCTTCGAGCGGCAATCTCGCGACAAGCACGAGTTCTACCTCGGCGAGATTTTCGCGATGTCTGGTGCGAGTCGGAAACACAACCTGATCGCCGGCAATTTTTTTGGCGAACTGCGTGAACGACTCAAGGACCGTCGCGGCGAAGCCTACGTCGGCGACATGCGTGTCCGAGTCAAACCGAATGGTCTTTATACCTATCCCGACGTCGTCGTGGTCTGCGGTGAGCCTGAGTTCCTGGATTCTGACGTCGACACGTTGCTGAATCCGACACTGCTGATTGAAGTCCTGTCCGATTCGACCGAGAAAAATGATCGAGGGACTAAGTTCAAACAATACCGCCAGATTCCTTCCCTGCGCGAGTACATCCTCGTCAGCCAGGACGAGCCGTCGATTGAGCATTTCTCGCGGCGCGGGGACACCTACTGGAAGCTCACCGAGACGGCGGGATTGGACTCACAACTGGACCTGTCGAGTCTTGGCTGTCAGATACCGCTGGCCGAGAGCTACTCCAAAGTCGTCTTCTCCCCGAAAGAGGATGGCCTGGCAAACGGCAACGTTGAATCTTGAAGGGCGCTTGTTAGAGTACGCCCCACTCATTGAACGCCCAATAACGCTTAGGTTTAGGAAAGGTAAAATGCCGCTGACTAAAGAACGAAAAACGGAGCTGATTCGCGGTCACGCTCGATCGGACGCGGACACCGGTTCGCCGGAAGTCCAGATCGCGATGCTGACTGATCGGATCAATCAATTGACCGATCACATTAAGGGCCATGTGAAGGATCACTCTGGCCGACGCGGGTTGTTGATGGCGGTCAGCCGTCGTCGCCGCCTGCTGGATTACCTCAAGCGAGCTGATGTCGCTCGCTATCAGACGATTCTAGAAAAGCTCGAATTGCGCAAGTAGCCCCGGCCGAAAAGGGGACGTTGTTGAATCGCTTCGGCCGGGAGCATCCGTCAGGGGACGGGTGCAGTGTTGTCAGCCAACCGGTGAAATCGGTTGGCTCGCCGGATAGAAGATTTGCTTGAGCCTGCGCGGTGGGTCCACGCGAAACGACGTTCGCCCTGCTTCGGCCACTGGTCTGGAAGTTGGCGTCGCTGTCGTTGTGATGCCGTAAGTTCATCGTCGTAGGACGCGAAGTCTCGCTGGATTGCTTTGGGTGAGTTGGGTGCTGTGAGGCCCCGGACTTGTTGTTGTGCAACAAGATGTGTCGGGGGCCTGGCAGCACCCCGCTCGCCGAAATCAGTTGCGTCCCTTGAAGTGGAAAGAATTGAAATATGAAAGTCTCAGTCGAACGCGAAATTGGCGGCAGGATTCTGAAGCTGGAAACCGGCGAATTGGCGAAGCAAGCTCACGGTGCCGTCATCGTGCAATACGGCGAGACCTGGGTCTTCGTCGCCACGGTCAGTGGTCCGCCGCGGTTCGCGGACCAGGATTTCTTTCCGCTGACGGTCGATTACCGCGAGCGATTCGCCGCCGCCGGCAAGTTCCCCGGTGGATTCCTCAAGCGTGAATCACGTCCCTCGACCCGCGAGATTCTGACGGCGCGATTGACCGACCGCCCGATTCGTCCGCTGTTCCCGGAAGGCTACTACGACGAAGTGCAGATCATGTCGAACGTGCTGTCGTTCGACGGCGAAAATGACCCGGACGTCCTCTCGATCAACGGTGCCAGCGCCGCGCTGATGTTGGCTCCGCTGCCATTCAACGGCCCGATCGCCGCAGTGCGAATCGGTCAAATCGACGGCCAATTCGTCGTGATGCCGACGATGGAACAACTCAAGACGAGCAAACTCGATCTCATCGTCGCCGGCAGCAAAGACTCGGTGCTGATGATCGAGGGCTTCGGCGATCAAGTGCCGGAAGAGCAGATGCTCGAGGCCATCCTGGTTGCTCAAGGCGAGATCGCGAAGATTTGCGAACTGCAATTGGAACTGTGCGCGAAAGTTGGCAAGGCTCGGACTCCGAACCCAGCGGTGGTCGAGAACAAGTTCACGGCGTTGCTCCGTGAGGAGGCTTACGGGCCGTTGAAGGCCGCCAAGGCCAACACGAAGAAGGCCGAACGCCATGCCGGCACCGACGCGATTAAGAAAGACCTCAAGGCGAAATACTTCCCGGAAGGTGTCGAAGCGACGACCGGAACTCCGCGACAATTCTCCGAAGCATTCGGGGCGCTGGAATCCAAGGTTGTGCGTGACCTCATCCAAGAGGGAACTCGGTTAGATGGCCGCAAGTCGGACGAACTCCGAGCGGTCACTTGCTCGGTCAGTGTCGTTCCACGGATTCACGGTTCTGCGGTGTTCACACGCGGCGAGACGCAATCGCTGGCGCAGATCACGCTCGGTACCGGCCGCGACACCCAGAAGGTCGATGGTCCCGTCGAAGAATACGAGAAGCGGTTCATGCTGGACTACAACTTCCCTTCCTACTCGGTAGGCGAGTGCCGTCCGATTCGTGGTCCTGGCCGGCGCGAGATTGGTCACGGCATGTTGGCGGAACGATCGGTGCAATGGGTGATCCCGTCGGCCGAAAAGTTCCCGTACACGATCCGCACGATCTCGGACATCATGGAATCGAACGGTTCCAGTTCGATGGCCTCGGTGTGCAGCGCGACATTGGCTCTGATGGACGCCGGCGTGCCGATCACGCAGCCGGTGGCGGGCATCTCGATTGGTTTGGTGAAGGACGGCGACAAGTACACGTTGCTGACCGACATCATGGGTGACGAGGATCACTTCGGCGACATGGACTTCAAAGTCGCCGGCACGGGCAAAGGGATCACCGGGATTCAGCTCGACCTGAAAATCGACGGCATCAATGAAGCGATCATCCGCGACACGCTGGCGCAAGCTAAGGAAGCTCGCCGAGTCCTGTTGAAGACGATGTTGACCGCGATCGGGCGCCCGCGAGCGGACATCTCCGCGACTGCTCCGCGATTGCATCAGATCAAGATCGACCCGGAGAAGATTGGCCTCTTGATCGGCCCCGGCGGCAAGACGATCCGCGCGATTCAAGAGGAATCGAAGACGACGCTCGACGTTGCTGAAGACGGCACGATCACGGTTGCCGGCATGAACGCCGCGTGTTTGGAAGCCGCGATTGCTCGCATCGAAGCGCTGACGGCCGAGATCAAAGTCGGCCGCGTCTACACCGGCAAGGTGTGCGCGATCAAGGACTTCGGAGCCTTCATCGAGATCGCTCCGGGCAAGGACGGACTCTGCCACATCAGCGAGCTGTCCGATGGTTATGTGAAGTCGGTTCACGACATCTGCAAGATCGGCGACGTTCTGGAGGTGAAGGTCATCGCAGTTGATGACCAGAACCGCGTAAAGCTGTCTCGCAAGGCGATCTTGCTGGAGAAGGCTGCTGCCGCCGCCGGTGGCGAAGGTGCTCCTCAATAAGTTTTGAAAGCAGTGACGTTGGTGATTCAGACATCCGAAGTCGAAAGGCTTCGGATGTTTTTTTGTGAGACGTTTTGGCGAGCGAACCTCCTCGCGAGGTCTATTCTTTTTCTTTCCGCGTCTTATGCTGCGTTGCGAGATCACCGGCGGTTCGGTCTGGGAGTCGCGAGCAGATGTCTTCCGCGAAATCATGGTTTGTCCAAACGGGCTTCGGAGCCACGCTCGGCCCAATGCCAACCGATGCTTTGGTGGAGATGGTCCGCACCGGCGCTCTGATCCGAACGGATCAAGTTCGAGCGGGTGACAACGACGAGTGGCGTCTTGCGTCTGAGATTCCCGACCTGCACGACGTCTTTTCCGGCGCATCGCCCAACGCCGAACAATCCCTGCCTGAAAATGCCACCGTGAGTGCTCCGCCTGTGCCAGCGGTCATGCAGCGGAAATCGATCAAGATCAATCTCGTTCCACCGACTCGGCCCGTCGGTGCGGAGCCTCCAGCCGTGCCCGTCGATGCAGCCGTTGCGACGGCCGCGTCTGCACCGGAGCCAGTCGTCGCCCCAGTGTCCGTTGTGCGCGATGTCCCGCCGATCGTAGAGCCGCCAATCGACGATACTCCGGTGTCGGCAACTGCTCCGCCGGGAAACGATTTGATCGCCAACTGGAAGTCGCGGCGCATTCAGACCAAAGAGGAATTGGGATTGGTTTCGCTGGCAGCGGAGATGACTCAGTCCGAGACCCAAGAGGGTCTCGCACCCGAGCTGTCGGCAGATCTGCTCGACGACGATGTGCCGGAGCCCGCTCCAATCGTGGTGACGAACAGAAAGCCCTCGACTCATCCTGTCTCCAATCGCCCGGCATTTCTCGATCAAGTCGCGGGATTGGAGGACGGGCCGCGAGTGCGAGTCGAAACTTTAAAAGAGAAATGGGATCGCTGGCGGCGCAGCTTGCCGAGTTGGCCGATTGCGGTGGCAGTCGTGCTGGTCTTGTTCATGGCTTGGTCGTACTGGCCTCGCTCGCATCGCGGAATCTATTCGCGGTACGTCGCGATTTGGGAGGAATGGAAAACGCGCCGCACGGATTTCAAAGACAAAGAGGGCTGGGAGCATTTCCTCAAACAGACTGCCGCCGAACTGAATGACACGGTGCCGTGGTTGGAAAAGAACGCTCGGGCGAGCGACCGCGAACAACTGCTGCTCTTGTGGATTGGCCGCGATTGTTTCCGCAAGATGCTCAAGCAGCCTCGGCAGATTGGTTCGGCAGAGGAGAAGCAGTTGCAGGTCTTGCTAACGAAAGTTCGCGAACTGCACGAGCCGTCCGGTTCCACCACGCTCGATGGGGGACTGGCTGGCGGCAAGAATGCCGATCCCGAACAGCCGACCGGTGCCGGAGCCTTCGATCCCAACACGGTGCGAGCCGAAACGAAGCCCGTAGCACCAGTCGATCCGGCGATTCCAGCCAAGGCAGATGGATCGCCGAGCGTCGCTCCCGTTGAATGAGAATTGGCACAAGGCAGCGAAGACATCGTTACTAAAGTTCTTGATGCACACTGAGACTACTTGTGAAGGACACTTCAATGCGCATGAGTTTGGGATTATTTCCGGACCAACAAAATTCGAAACAATTGGCGAACGTGGCGGCGTCAGCCCCCCGGTCCTGTGGCCAAATCACCGGGGGGCTGACGCCGCCCCGCTCGCCTGTGTCCGTTTTGTGGTTGCGCGGCGTTGCGGTGTGTCTTCTGTGTTTCATTGCCACCGCAGTTGTGAAGGCCGATGGCCTCAAGGCCGGCGCGGCGACGAGCAACATTACTCCAGAGATCGGGCAAGAGATCATTGGCGGCTTTGTCCCGTATCCGTCTCAGCACATCCATGACGAGCTGCATGCTCGATGCCTGGTGCTCGATGACGGGAAGACGAAGTTGGCGTTGGTGGTGTGCGACCTGCTGGGCATTCAGCGAGTCGTCAGCTCAGAAGCGCGGAAAATGATTCAGGAGTCGGTCGGCATTCCACCAGAGTGCGTGATGGTCAGCGCGACGCACACGCACTCGGCCACCAGTGCGTTGGGGAAGGATCGGCTGAAACCCGAACAGACGTTGGATGAGTATCAGCGTTTCGTGGCTCGACGCATCGCAGATGGCGTGTCCCGTGCCGTCAACAACTTGCGGCCGGCTCAGGTCGCGTTTGGGGCGGTGGATGTTCCAGAGCATGTCTTCAACCGCCGCTGGCATATGCGGCCGGGGACCGTGCCGGCGAACCCGTTCGGGACGAGCGATCTCGTGAAGATGAATCCTCCGGCCGGCAGCCCGAATCTCGTCGAACCTGCCGGGCCGATTGATCCGACGGTCTCGTTCATCGCCGTGCGCGAACCGAACGGAGCAATGATCTCTGTGTTTGCGGCGTACTCGCTGCACTATGTGGGAGGCGTGGGTTCCGCAGACATCTCGGCCGATTACTACGGCGTCTTCAGCGAGCAGCTTAAGCGGCTGATCGAGGGCGATGCCGCCAGTTCCCTCTCCCCCGCATCGGGGGAGAGGGCAAGGGTGAGCGGGCCGACGAAGGTTGATCCCGCCACGAAGCCCCCTCACCCCGACCCTCTCTCCCGAAGCGGGGGAGAGGGAGTCGATCGCCCGCCGTTCGTGGCGATGATGGCGAATGGGACGAGCGGCGACATCAACAACATCAACTTCCGCAATCCGCGTCCGGGCAAGAAGCCTTACGAGCAAATCCGATTCGTCGCCGAGGACGTCGCCGCGAAAGTTCACGGCGCAATGGCCAAGCTGAAGTATCAGGACAACCTGACTTTGGCAGCCCGCTATCGTGAGCCGGCCATCGTGTGGCGAAAGCCGACTCCCGAACAAAGGAAGTGGACCGAAGAGACGCTCGCTGCCGGGCCGAAGAGCAAACAGGATTTGTCGTTCATCTACGCCGAGCGAATCACACGGCTGGCGCAGTACCCCGAAACAACGACGATCCCGCTCCACATTCTGCGGATCGGCGACGTCTGCATCGGGACGATGCCGTGCGAAGTCTTCGTCGAGATCGGCCTCGACTTCAAACGCCGTTCGCCGTTGCCGAACTCGTTCATGGTCGAACTGGCTCACGGCTACTTCGGATACTTGCCGACTCCGAGGCAGCATCAATTTGGCGGCTATGAGACGTGGCTTGGCACGAATCGGCTGGAGATCAATGCGTCCGACAAGCTGCTCGATCAACTCATCGAGATGGCCCAAGAGGTTGCGGCTGATCAAGCCAAGAAGTGACGGGGCAACTCGACGGACACCGAGGTGTTCGCCAAACTCCAATGGACTTCTCGTTGGGTAACAATCGCTCTTCCGAAGACGGCAGCATGATTCGAGTGACCATCAACCATATCGGTGAAGAGACACGCGAGATCGTGATCAATCCCGATCGTTTTCTCCCATCGCGGCAGCTCATTCGACAACAACTCGATTCTGGAAAACTCGGCGACGTCGGGCTGGTGCGAGTTCATCGCTGGGAGCCGCGTGATGCCGCTTCGGTGGATGAGGTTCTCGGATTGCCGGCCTCGTTGGTGCATGACCTCGATGTCGTGCTGTGGCTCGTGGGGCGATCGCCGGATTCCGTCTATGCGGTCGAGCAGTCCGATTCAGAACTCGGTCAGTCACGCGGTCGATTTCTGCAAGTGCATCTGGGATTTCCGGGCGGTGCGATGGCGTTGCTCGATTTCGCCGATCGGTTGCCGCCGGGAGAGGGATACCAATCGCTGTCGGTGATCGGCTCCGCCGGAGCCGCGTATGCCGACGATCAACAAAACATGCAGTTGGTCTTTCGCGGCGGCCGTCCGCAGACGCTGCGAGCTGATGAGTCTGGCCGGCGACACTCGGCGCTGGTTCAAGAGACCATCGAGGCGTTGCAGGCGGGCGGCGATGTCGCCGCGCACGTCGCGGATTGGCAGAACGTGGTGAAGGTGGCAGAGGCGGTACGGCAGTCGTTTGCATCGAACAAACCTTTAGGAACGGATTGCGATGAGACCCGTAGCCGAAGTCGTGAGACTTCGGTCCGAACTCTAACGAGTTCGGCTACGACGCAATTTCGTTGTGCGGTGCTCAGCACGGTCAAGCACGATTACGTCGCGCGTGGCGTCGCGACGCATCCTCGGTTCAAGTTGGTGGTCGTCGCCGATGATCCGCAGATTCCCGATTGGGCTCACGAGCGGAACCAGCAGTTTGCCGACGCTCATCAGATTCCTTACGTCCGCGATGTCGAGAGGGCATTGCGTGAGTTCGACGTGCAGGTCGCGATCGTCAGCCCGGAGGCCGAACGTCACGTCGATTTGAGCGTTCGCGCGGCGGCGCTCGGCAAGCACATCGTGCAGGACAAGCCGTTGACAACGCGGCGGAGCGAAGCGGATCGGTTGGTCGAGGCGATCGAACGGAGCGGCGTAAAGTTCCTGATGTGGAATCGCAATTTCATCCCGGCGGTCGTCCATGCGCGAGAACAAATCGCTGCGGGAGCGATCGGTCAGCCGTATGCGGTGCATTTGGATTTCTATTTCGCCAAGGATGCCGGGCTGCCGAAGGGGAGCCGGTTGCCGGGGTATCCGCCGCTCGATTGGCAGGCGGTGTTGATCGCCGCGCATGTGGATGGTTCGGATGGCGGCGTTGGCGTTGAACCGATGGGTGAGTTGGCCATTGAAGGCATTTACCCACTGGGCTATCTGCGGATGCTGACGGGTTGCGAAGTACGGCGTGTCTTTGCGAGATCGGCCTCTCATTTTCATCAGCTCAATGCCGACAACGGCGTGGAGGATTTGGCGAGCGTGACGCTCGAATTGGACAACGGCGCGATCGCCTCACTGGCGATCGGTCGCATCGGGGCGGCAAGTCATCCCAGTGGGGGCGAGATCAAGCTGCATGTGCTCGGCAGCGAAGGGGCGCTTGTCGTGAGCGAGTCGCGGCCGGAGGTCGGCGTTTATTACCGTGGGCAACCGGTGAAAGAATTTCGTCAGCGGCGAATCGCCAACGACAACGATTTCTTGCTGGCGGACAACTTTGCTCAGGCGATCGACATGGGGGGCGAGACGATTCTCGATGCTCGTGCCAGCCGAGCGATTTATGCGACGGTGGCGGCGGCTCTCGAATCATGCCGCACGGGGCAGTCTGTGGAAGTGAAGTAGGTCAGGCTTTCCAGCCTGACCCGAATTAACGAACGACGTCGAATACCATTCGGGTCAGCCTGGAAAGGCTGACCTACGGGAGGCTCCATGAACGGACGCGAAATCATTCAGGCACTGCACGCAGGCAAGCGAGTTTATTCTTCGGCGATGGTGTCCACGTCGCCGTTGTGGCCGAATCTGGTCAAGCAATCGGGGATCGACTTCGTCTTTGTCGATACCGAGCACACTCCCATCGGCCGCGAAACGCTGTCGTGGATTTGTCAGACGTATCAGGCGTCCGGTTTGCCTCCAGTCGTGCGAATTCCTTGCAACGATCCGTTCGAGGCGTGCAAGGCGCTCGACGCGGGAGCGGGTGGGATCATCGGGCCGTATGTCGAGACTGCCGAGCAAGTCCGCGGTTTGGTCGGAGCGGTGAAGTACCGGCCGCTCAAGGGACGCCGATTGCAGGAGGCGCTGCGCGACCGCAACACGCTGGAGTCTGAGTTGCGTGACTACCTCGAAAAGCGCAATGGCGACAAGATTCTGATCGCCAACATCGAGAGCATCCCGGCGATGGAGAACCTGCACGAGATTTGTTCGGTGCAGGGTTTGGATTCGGTGCTCATTGGCCCGCATGACCTGTCGTGCAACCTGGGCATCCCGGAGCAATACGATCATCCGCGCTTCGACGAAGCGGTCCGAAAGATTTTCAAGATCGCTCGCGAGCATGGCGTCGGAGCCGGCATCCATTTCTGGTTGGGGCTTGAGCAGGAAATCACCTGGTCGAAGGCGGGCGGGAATCTGGTGATGCACAGCTCCGATCTCGCGACGTTCAGCCGCACGTTGAAGACTGAAGTTGCGCAACTGCGTCAAGCACTCGGTGAATGACGATTTGGTTGGCCGTTGGCCGATGGCCGTCTGCCGAGATACCTTTTTTGAAGCGAATAAAAACGGTATGTCGGCTCACGGCGATCCGCTGACGGCTTTTGGCCGGAGGATGATGAACCTCATGAATGATTCTGCTCCTCCCACGTTGTTGCCGGCTGGCCGATATCTGATTTTGATTTGCGCGTTTCTCGGCTGGTTCTGCGCGGGGTTTCATCTGTCGATCTCGTCGTTGGCGATGCAGCCGGCGGCGGTGGATTTGCTCGGACGGACGGGGGAGTTGAATGTTGCTCGGTATCAACAACTGATCAAGCAGGTGCCGAAGAAGAGCACGGCGAGTCCCACGATGTCTCCGGCCGAGAAGGTGGAATGGGAGGGGATGAAGTCGCTCGTCACGAGTTGGTTTGCCTGGTTGACCTGCGCGTTTCTATTCGGCGCGGCGAGCGGCGGTCTGATCTTCGGTCGGCTGGGAGATCGCTTCGGCCGGTCGAAGGCGATGGCGTGGAGCATCCTCACCTACTCGGTGATGGCGGGAGCGGCGTCGTTGTCGCAAGCTCCTTGGCAGTTGTTGGTGCTGTGGTATCTGGCCTGCACAGGAGTCGGCGGGATGTGGCCCAACGGCGTGGCGTTGGTTTCCGAGGCGTGGTCCAGTCTGTCTCGGCCAGCAGCAGCGGGAGTCATCGGGACGTCGGCGAACATCGGCATCTTTCTGGTCTCGACGTTGCGGGCCAAGATTACGCTCGTCGCGGCGTGGCCGTTGTGGGGTTCGTTCTCCGGCGACTACTTGCCGAGTGGCTGGCAGGTCGGCGTCGATGGATCGTTCCTGGCATGGCGCTGGCTGCCGGTGATCGGCGCGGTTCCGTTTGTCTTGGGAGTCTTCGCATTGCTCTTCGTTCCAGAGTCTCCACGCTGGCTGGCAACTCGTCGCGAGGCGGACACGGCGACTCAACCGCCGGCACCGGCGATGAGTGAGATTTTTCGTTCGCCGTTACTGAAGGTCACGCTGGTGGGAATTGCTCTGGCGACGATCCCACTGTTCGGTGGTTGGGGAAGCGCGAACTGGATGGTCCCGTGGGCGGGTGAGGTGGGGGAATCACTCAGTCCGCCCGACAAAGAACTGCCGGCGAACGTGCAGCAAACGCGGTCGTTTGCGGGCATCATCGGCAGTTTGCTGGGAGGTTGGATCGCCAGCCAGCTTGGACGCCGCCGCGCGTATTTTCTGGCCAGCCTGCTCTGTTTGGTCTGTGCCCAATACACGTTCTGGTTTCTGTCCCCCGCCGATCGCACGTTGTTTCTGTGTGGCGTCGGTGCGGTGGGATTCTTCAGCGGCATCTATTTCGGCTGGCTGCCGCTCTGTCTGCCGGAATTGTTTCCCACGCGAGTCCGCTCCACCGGCGCGGGGGTGAGCTTCAATTTTGGTCGCGTGCTGACTGCCGTGACTCTCCTCGCCACGAGCTTCGTGACGGCCTACTTCGGCGGCGACTACGCCAAGATCGGCCGAGCTACCAGTCTCTGCTTTGCTCTGGGGTTGGTCATCATCTGGCTGGCTCCCGACACGAGCCAGAAACAATTAGAAGATTGAGCACCATGAGCCAACACAAATCCACCGTTGCAGAGATCCGACGGCGTTTTGATTCGGAAATCGACCGTTACACGAATCTGGAAACGGGACAGGCCGCCGTTTTCGATTCGCCGTTGTGTTTGAGTCTCGTGGCGGAGGCCGCCGCCGTGACGACGCCGCATGCTCAGGACATGCTCGACGTGGGATGTGGAGGAGGCAACTACACCTTGAAGCTCTTGGAGCGGATGCCGAACCTCAACGTCACGCTGACCGACCTGAGCCAGGCGATGCTCGACAGCGCTCAGCAACGAGTTCGGCCGAAGACCACCGGAACCGTGACGGCGATTTGTTCGGACATTCGTGAACTCGACCTGGAACGGCAGCGGTTCGACATTATTCTCGCGTCCGCCGTGCTGCACCATCTGCGTGCCCAGTCCGAATGGCGGTCGGTCTTTCAAAAGCTTTTTGATGCGGTGAAGCCCGGCGGTTCGTTTTGGATCTTTGACATCGTCGAAAGCTCGCTCCCGGAAGTGCAGGCGATCCATTGGCGGCGTTATGGCGAGTACCTCACGGCCCTGGAGAGCGAGGCGTTTCGGGACGAAATGTTCGCTCGCATCCTCGAAGAGGACACGCCGAGATCGGTCGCGTATCAACTCGATTTGCTGCGAGAGGTCGGCTTCAGCGAGGTCGAGGTCTTGCACAAGCACTCGTGCTACGCCGCCTTCGGTGCCGTAAAACGCTAGAAGCGGTTTCGAAACCAGCACGACGCGCAAGCGAGTGGTTGATCTGACGGTGATTTGACCACTCGCTCGCGCTTCGTGCTAGGTTCTGTAACCGCATCTAGTGCGTTGACGTCACATGCAGCGGGTCTTACGAATTCCCCCCTTCTTGTCGTACCGATCCCACGCGGTCGCGGTACGGCGTTCTCTTCCAAGGCATTCTCATCGTGAAGGAGACAGCATGAGTCGAATGGGTTGGTGTGCAGGTGCCGTGTTGGCGGGATTATTGGCATCGAGTGGGTTCGCTCGGGCCGACGTGCAGTTGCCGAAGGTGCTCGCGAGCAACATGGTCTTGCAGCAGAAGCAGGCGATTCCGATTTGGGGCACGGCCGAAGCGGGCGAGGAAGTGACGGTCTCGATCGGTGACAATAAGGCGACGGCAAAGGCCGGTGCCGACGGCAAGTGGTCAGTGAAGCTGAAGGAGATGACGGCCGGCGGCGGTGCGGTCGAAGTCGTGGTCAAAGGAAAGAATGAGATCAAGCTGACCAACGTGCTGATCGGCGAAGTGTGGGTCGCATCGGGGCAGTCGAACATGGAGTGGTCGATTGCGGCCTCAGCGAATCCGAAGGAGGAAATTGCGGCGGCCAAGTATCCCAACATCCGTTTGTTTCACGTCCGCAAGACGCCGGCTGTGGTGCCGCAAGAGGTCGTGCTCGATCGCGATTGGTCGGAGTGCTCGCCAGAGACGAGTTCAAAGTTCTCGGCCGTGGCGTACTACTTTGGCCGGCATCTGCACAAAGAGTTGAACGTGCCGATCGGACTCATCAATACGTCCTGGGGCGGCACGGCGATCGAGCCGTGGACGCCGATCGCTGGTTTTGAATCGGTCGAGTCGCTCAAGCCCATCGCCGAGCAAGTGAAAGCTCAACAGGCGAAGCCGGAAGGAGCCAAGGCCGGAGCGGGTGGTGCGTCGCATCTCTACAACGGCATGGTCCACCATCTGGTGCCGTTCGGGATTCGCGGAGCGATTTGGTATCAAGGAGAATCGAACCGCGGACAAGGGGTCGCCTACGAGCAACGGATGCACGCGCTGATCAATGGCTGGCGCAGCGTCTGGGGGCAGGGAGACTTCCCGTTTTTGTATGTGCAACTCGCGCCGTGGAAGTACGTCAAACCGCCGATGACGGACCCGGCTCATTTGCTGCCGCAGATTTGGGAAGCTCAAACCAAAGTGCTGGCGATGAAGAACACCGGCATGGCGGTTACGACCGACATTACCAACCTGGATGACATCCACCCGAAGAACAAGCAAGACGTCGGCAAGCGTCTCGCGTTGTGGGCCTTGGCCAAGACCTATGGCAAGTCCGACCTCGTCTACTCCGGCCCGCTTTACAAGTCGATGAAAGTCGAAGGGAACAAGGTCCGCATCGAGTTCGATCACGTCGGCGGAGGCTTGAAGTCCCGCGACGACAAGCCGCTCTCCTGGTTCACGATCGCAGGCAAAGAGGGTGACTTCGTCGAAGCGTCTGTCACAATCGACGGCAACAGCGTCGTGGTCAGCAGCGACAAGATCGCCGAACCGGCGGCAGTGCGTTTCGGTTGGGATCAGCTCGCCGAACCGAACCTGATGAACGCCGCCGGACTGCCGGCCGGGCCGTTCCGCACGTCGCGATAGTTGCGTGTGGTCGGCAGATTTGGACTGGTGAGATTGGTGAGTGAAGCCGAAGATGGCATCGGGTGCGGAAACGCATTCGATTCCATCTTCGGCTCGTTTGGGAGAGTGAAGTCATGGCTCCGCAAAGCACGCTGACTCCTGTGTCGAAATCGGCACCTCGCCGGTCAACTCGTATCGCGCCACTGGAACCCGGTGACGAATTAACGCGAGACGAATTCGAGAAGCGTTACGAGGCGATGCCGAATGTGAAGAAGGCCGAACTGATTGAAGGGATCGTCCACATGCCATCACCCGTTCGTTGGATGCAACACGCCGTGCCTCATGCGGAGTTGTTGGGATGGCTGGTCTATTATCGAACTTACACGCCCGGCGTGCATGCGGGCGACAATGGTTCGTTGCGTCTGGACATGGAGAACGAACCGCAGGCAGATGCCGCTTTGATTATCGACCCGGCCAGCGGCGGTCAGGTCCAAATGAGTGCTGACGATTTTATTGTCGGCGCGCCGGAGTTCGTGGCCGAAGTTTCGTCGAGCACTGCCAGCATCGACATGAACCGCAAGCTGCGGGTCTATCGGCGCAATCAAGCTCGTGAGTACTTGGTGTGGAGGGTTCTCGATCTCGCGGTGGATTGGTTTGTCTGGCGCGGTGGTGAGTTTCAACTGCTGTCGCCCGATGCCGAGGGAATCGTTCGCAGCGAAGCCTTTCCTGGTTTGTGGCTCGATCCAAAAGCCTTAGTTGAGGGCGAGATGCCGCGCGTGCTGGAGGTTCTGCAACGTGGGATCGCCAGCGAAGAACACCAACAGTTCGTCGAACGGTTGCGTCGGCCTGATTGATTCTTGGTCGCGCGGTCGCTGCCAGCCGGACGGCTTTTCATTACGATCCCGCACCATGTCTGAACCCTCTTCTCAACCGCCGTCACCTGAAAAGCCTGCATGGTTTCGCCGTCCGGCAGCCGGTGCGGACGAGGCGACTATCGTCGAGAAGGCAATCCCAGCGAATGCGCCGGTGCCGACGGCCGCACCCAAAGCCAAGGCGAGCAAGCCCGCCGTTCGCACAAAGCGAGCGGCGGCCAGCGTGCCGCAATTCTTTTTGACGCTCAACCCCGATGAATTCGCAACGCAGTCGCAGATGACTTGGAAAGAGCGGCTGCGGCATCAGTGGGAGACGAATCGCGAAGGGTTTCTGACGAGTCTGGGTCTGCATGGTTTGTTGTTACTGATTTTCGCGCTGTACCTGCTGCCGATGAGCGGACAGGGGCGGCCGGCGATTTTGGATGTGGGGTGGACTCCGATTCCTTCGGCGGCTGCGAAAGAGGCGATGGCTCAGCCGGTCAAAATTGAGACGCAGATCGGGCCCGTGAAGACGACTGCCGGAGTGAGTGAAGCCAAAGCGAAAAACAAAGAGCCGAAGGCGGACGATGCGAAGCCCGGTCCCGGCGAGAACGCGGCGAAGCCGGTCGAAGTTGGCGGAGCATTGGCGGCACGCACTGGCGAAGGCCGAGCCGTGATCTGGCAAGACTTGAAGATCGACAAGAGCGAACGGGGAATCGGCGCGGGTTTGGCTTGGCTTGTGCGGCAGCAAGAGAAGGGGGGCAACTGGAAGTTGCACGAAGGCTATCCCGATCCCGGCGAGTCCACGATTCGCACCGACGCCGGTGCGACGGCACTGGCGTTGCTGGCGTTTCTCGGTGACGGACACACGCCGCGAGAAGGGCAGCACGCGCGAGTTGTCGAGAAAGGGGTCGCGTTCCTCAAGTCGATCCAAAAAGCGAGCGGTGATTATCACGATCACGTCGAACAGGGACGACAGACCGCGTTCTATGCTCACTCGCAGGCAACGATCGCGATGTGCGAAGCCTACGCATTGACCCACGATCCGAGTTTGAAATCTTCGTGCGAACGAGCGATCAAGTTCTTGCTCGATTCGCAGCATCCTCGTGATGGTGGCTGGCGGTATCAGCCGCAATTGGGCGAGTCGATGGGAGATCTCTCCGTGACCGGCTGGGCGTTGATGGCGCTGCACTCGGCGCGGATCGCGAAGCTCAATGTGCCGATGGATAACTTTGAACGCGCGACGCTGTTTCTCGAAACGGTCTCCGAACAAAACGGCGCGCGCTACAAGTATCAGCCGAACGATCCGCTGGAAAAAGTTTCGCCCGCGATGACCGCCGAGGGTTTGCTCTGCCGACAATGGCTCGGTTGGCCGAAGGATCATCCGTCGCAGCGCGATGCGGTTGCATACTTGCTCTCGGAGGCGAATCGTCCGACGTGGGCTCCGGGCCGGCGCAACGTTTATGCCTGGTACTACACCGCTCAGGTGCTGCACAACGTCGGCGGGCCGGAGTGGCAGGAGTGGTATCAGCACACCAGCCAGTTAATCCTGCAAAACCAAAATCCCGGAGGCGGTGAAATCGGTGGCAGTTGGAATCCCAACAAGCCTCCCGGCTCAAACGAAGAATACGCCGCGAAAGCCGGTCGGCTGTATCTGACCGCGCTGAGCCTGCTCGTGCTTGAGACGCCGATTCGGCACGCGGCGATCTATAAGCCGGCAGAAGTGAAATAGCCGTACCGCGACCGTCAGGGAGCGGCCCGGTTCGTAACCCACGATGGCTGCTCCCTGACGGCCGCAGTATGGATCTCAAACCAACAGGATCAACATCATGACCTCTCCCGCTCCGCGTCCCTGGTTGCTCAGTGAGATCAACTACGGCTTCGTCAAAGCCAACCCGTATCAAGTCGCCGTGTTGGCGATGGGGGCGACCGAACCGCATAACCTGCATTTGCCTTATGGGACCGACCACTACGAGGGGGATGCGATCAGCTCGCGAGCGTGCGAGCTGGCGTGGCAGCGCGGGGCGAAGGTGGTCCAGTTGCCGACGATGCCCTACGGCACCGAGACCAACATGATGGAGTTTCCGCTGGCGATGAACCTCAACCCGTCCACACTGATGCAAGTCATCAAGGACATCGTCGATTCGCTGGCGAAGCATAAGGTTCTGAAACTCGTGATCGTGAACAGCCACGGAGGCAATGATTTCAAACCGGTGCTCCGCGAGTTGACCGACAAGACGCCGGTGAAGCTGTTCTTGTGCGAGTGGTATCGCGGCCTGTCGGCTGACCTCGGCCCGAAGATTTTTGAGAACCCCGACGATCACGCCGGCGAAATGGAAACCTCGCTGATTCAGTTCTTGAAGCCGCATCTCGTCGCGACCGATCCCGTCACCGGCAAGCTGGCGGCCGATGCCGGTGCCGTCGCGAAGACTCGGTTCGATGCGGTCAACAAGGGGTGGGTTTCAATCACCCGGCCGTGGCATCTGCTGACGACCAACAGCGGCTCCGGGAATCCGCATCAGGCTTCGGCGGAAAAGGGGCGTGCCCTCTTTGAGCAAGTGGCCGAGCGGTTGTCTGGATTCCTGGTCGAACTGTCGGCTTCTCCGCTCGATGATCAGTTTCCGTTTTGAGTGAGTTGAGACGATATCCGTACCGCGACCGTTAGGGAGCGGCCAACGCGGGCCGCTCCCTAACGGTCGCGGTACGGTTATCGTCCATTTCAATGAGCCTCACCGATGGCCTCGCGAAAGATCAATTCGTCGGGCACCTCTTCGTTACTCGTTCCACGCGAAAGCGACATCCGCCAACAATCGGAGTGTGTATGACCAGAGGTTTTTTAGCCGCAGTGGGAATCCTCTACGCCTATCTGGCGATTTGGTGCTCGGTGAAGCCGGCAGAGACTTCGACGCTGGTGGGGTTTGATCTCCGGCCGGGATCGGGGCAGTCGGAGTTCCTCTCCGTGTATGGCGGATTGGAAATGGGAATGGCCTGCATCTTTCTGTGGCCGCTCTGGCGTCCGAAACAGTTGGAATCCTCGCTGCTGGCGTGCCTGCTGATTCATGCCTGCCTCGTCCTGTTTCGGGGCGTGGGCTTTTTTCTCTACAGCGACATCCAGCGGATGACTTACCAACTGGCGGTTGGCGAGTGGGTGATCTTTCTCGCCTCCGCGGCCCTGTATTGGCGAAAGCAGCCGACGCCATGAGCGATGACGTCAGCCTTTGCGAAAGCTGCCAGCATTTGCGAATCGTCGTTTCCGGAAAAGGCTCGCGCTTCTTGATGTGCTTGCTGTCGCAGCAGGACGCTCTCTGGAAAAAGTATCCGTCTCAGCCAGTGCGCCGATGTGATGGGCACGAGCGGCGAGAGCCTGGTGAAGTGGAACAGAAAATAAGGATTGCCGAGTAAGGATTGACGAAGGGAGAGGGCCACACCAATTGTGCTCCATCTCACTTCTTCAATCCTTACTCGGCAATCCTTATTAAAAACCCCCGTCCGATTTCCAGTCGCTTGCTGCCGCCACCATTTGGCAACGGTTTCAAGCAAGCGAAGCGACGAAACGAAGAGGAAAACAGAAGGGCTTTGTGTGGTCCCCACTTCAAAATGACTACCGTTCCGCTCATCTCGACCGAGGATCGAATATCCGATACCACTCGCGGCAACTTGGGGATTGACTGCCGGGTCGCGCGGTCATGTTCGCTCGAGATTACACAGGACAAAGAGGGAACGGACTCATGCCCACGCTTTTGGTGACTGGTGGTTGTGGATTTATCGGAGCGAACTTCATTCGCTGGCAGTTACAGACCTACGCGGATCAGAAAGTCGTCAACCTCGACAAGCTGACGTATGCCGGCAACCCGGAGAATCTGGCCGACATCGCCAGTGATCCGCGATACGTCTTCGAGCACGGTGATATCTGCGATCGAGCGTTCGTCGATCGCGTGCTGAAGGATCACCAGCCGGATCTTGTCGTGAACTTCGCGGCCGAGAGTCATGTCGATCGGAGCATCCTCGACAGCGGGCCGTTCGTGCGGACCAACATTGTCGGGACGCAAATCATGTTGGATGCGTGCCGTGCCGTCGGGACGCCTCGGTATCTACAAGTCTCGACCGATGAGGTTTACGGCAGCCTCGGTGCCGAAGGTTTCTTTACCGAGGAAACGCCGCTGGCACCGAACAGTCCGTACTCGGCATCGAAGGCGGCAGCCGATCTGTTGGTGCGCGGTTACGTTCACACGTTTGGGTTTCCGGCGGTCATCACCCGGTGCTCGAACAATTACGGGCCGTATCAATTTCCGGAGAAGCTGATTCCGCTGTTCATCTCGAACGCGCTGAAGGATCAGGCTCTGCCGGTCTACGGCACCGGCGAGAACGTGCGCGATTGGATTCATGTTCTCGATCATGGTCGAGGCATCGACGCCGCTCTGCGACGCGGCCGAGTTGGAGAGGTCTACAACTTTGGTGGGCACAGCGAAGTCCGCAATATCGATCTGACGCTGACGCTGCTGGAGTCGCTCGGCAAACCCAAGACGCTCATCAAGTACGTGGCCGATCGACCGGGGCACGATCTGCGTTACGCGATTGATTGCGCGAAGGCCGAGACGGAATTGGGCTGGAAGCCGCAGTACAACTTTCGCGACGGCCTGCGCGAGACGATCGACTGGTATCTCGCGAATACCGCGTGGATCGACCGCATCAAATCGGGCGAGTATCGCAAGTACTATGAGCAGCAATACGGGGCACGGCTATGAGTCACAGAGCCGTCATTGCTCGGCGTGACGAGCGGAACGCTTCATCGGCGCGGGTTGGAGATTCGGCTCATCACGCGGAGCGATGATGGCTACGTTGACTCTCGAAAATGCGATTCTGCTGATGCCGAGCGTAACAGCCATCGCATTCGTCCTGTGATTCCGTTATTTGTTCCCGTCCTTTGAACCACCGTGGCGAGGAACTTTCCAATGGATCACACGCTTCGCGAAAAATGCGATGACGTTCAGGCCCGCATCTTAACGCTGCGGGACTCTCTTTGACTTGCTTGGCAAGCAGAGACGTATCGAGACGATTAACGCCGCGATGGCTGGCACCGGTTTCTGGGACAACCAGGACAATGCTCGCGCGATGGTCAGCGAGCTGCGGCAGTTGAATGCGATTGCCAAGCCGCTCTCTGCGCTGGTGGCGTCGTCGGGCGACATGCAGGTGCTGATTGAGTTCGCTGCGGACGATGACTCCGGTGAGAGCGAGCGGGAACTCGCGCAGTTGGTAGAGTCCGTTCAGGAGCAACTCGCCGCGCTCGAATTGCAGGAGATGATGGGCGATCCCGAAGACGTCTGCGGCGCGTATGTGACGCTGCAAGCGGGTGAGGGTGGGACCGACGCGGCGGATTGGGCGGAGATGCTGTTGCGAATGTACCTGCGCTGGGCAGAGGAGCATGGCTTCGCCGCGGAAGAACTCGATCGCTCGCCGGGTGAAGAGGCGGGAATTCGTAACGCGACGATTGCCATTCGGGGCAGTTATGTCTTCGGCTATCTGAAGGGCGAGATCGGTGTCCATCGCTTGATTCGCATCAGCCCGTTTGATTCAGCGGCTCGAAGGCAGACGTCGTTTGCCGCCGTCGATGTGACGCCGGAAGTCGATGAGAATGTTGAGATCGATGTCGATTGGGAAAAGGACGTGCGCGTCGATACCTACCGATCGGGCGGGGCAGGGGGGCAGCACGTCAACAAGACCGACTCGGCCGTGCGGCTGACGCACATCCCGACGGGCGTCGTCGCCGCGTGCCAGAGCGAACGATCTCAGACGAAGAACAAATCGACCGCCAAGAAGATGCTGATCGCCAAGCTGTTTCAAATCGAGCGCGATAAGCGAGAAGCGGAACTCGCCGCGAAACGTGGCTCGAAGACGAAGATCGGCTTCGGCGGCGAGCCGGTGCGGCATTACGTGCTCAACCCGGATCAGTTCGTGAAGGATGCTCGCACCGGCTTGCGCGTCGGCAATCCTCAGCCGGTGCTGGACGGCAAGATCGACGAGTTCTTGGAAGCGTATCTGCGCTGGAAGCTCGGCAAGAGTTAATCACGGGGCGGGTTTTCAACCTGCCCGGCCGAGCAGGAGGTGACACGATGAATTGTCAGCATCCACGAGACGAGATTCTGGCGACGATGGAGCGCATCTATCGCTCGCGGATGACGACAACCTCCGGCGGCAACCTGTCGATTCGCGAAAAGAACGGCGACGTCTGGATTACGCCAGCCCGCGTCGACAAGGGAAGTCTGCGACGCGACGACATCATTCTCGTGCGTGCCGACGGCTCGACAGACGGCAAGCACCGGCCGTCATCGGAATTGCCGTTTCATCAGGCGATCTATGCGGCTCGGCCAGACGTGCGTGCGATTGTCCATGCGCATCCGGTCGCGCTGGTGGCCTTCAGCATTTGCCGCCGAGTCCCTGACACGCGGCTGTTGCACCAGTCGTGGCGGATTTGCGGCGAAGTTGGTTTCGCACCCTACGCGCTGCCTGGCAGTCCGGCACTGGGCCAGAACATCGCGCTGACATTCGCTCGCGGGTTCGATTGTGTCGTGCTGGAGAATCATGGCGTCGTGACCGCGGGCGACTCGCTGCAACAAGCGTTCGAGCGATTTGAGACGTTGGAATTCGCTGCGAAAACGATGATCAAAGCCTCGCAACTTAGTGAAGTGCGGAGTCTCGATGAGGCCGCACTGGCGCTGCGGGTTGGTGTGGCCGATCCCGGCTCAAATCGGCCGGTGATCAGCAGCGAAGAGAAAGAACTGCGGCGGCAAATCTGCGAGTTCGTCCGTCGCAGCGAGCGTCAGCGGTTGATGATTAGTACTGAAGGCGCTCTGTCGGCTCGGCTGGGAGAGGATTCGTTTCTGATCACTCCGCACGGCGTCGATCGGAGTCGCATCGAACTGGAAGACATCGTGCTGGTCGAGAACGGGCGGCCGGAATCGGGCAAGACTCCGAGTTCTTCGACCACCGGCCATCGCGCGATTTATCAGCGGCAGCGCGACGTGCAGTCGATCATCAACGCTTACCCGGTCAACGCGACGGCATTCAGCGTGACCGCGGCGACGCTCGATTCGCGGACGATCCCGGAAAGTTTCATTCTGCTGCGGGACGTGCAACGCTCGCCGTTCGGCGCGCGAGTCGGCGACGGTCGCGATCTTGCCGAGCGGATGACGCTCAGTCAGCCGATCATGCTGCTCGATAACGACGGAGTGATGGTCGTCGGCAGCAGCGTGCTCGATGCGTTTGACCGGCTGGAAGTTTTGGAAGCCACGGCCGAAGCCATGATCGACAGCCGCCCGCTGGGACCGCTCGTGCCGATGTCCGACGCGGTGATCGAAGAGCTTTGCCAGGCATTCTTCAAGTAAGGTCGTTTAACCGCACGCACGCGCGTTTTTGAATGCTTATGCCCACGGTCAAACGCGCGTGCCTGCGGCGTGCGGTTAAACAACCTGACCGGGCGCGAAATCGTCCATATCGCAGGCCAGCTTCTCTCCGAGCAGAAGCTGACGCAGCAAGACCGCCGTGATCGGCGACAGCATCAAGCCAGCTCGGAAGTGCCCGGCAGCGACGAACAAATTGTCGGTGTGTGAGGTTCTGCCGAGGTATGGAAGGCCGTTGGGTGAACCGGGCCGCAGGCCGGACCAGCAACGTTCAAGTCGCGCGGATTTGAGCGACGGAATCAGCTCACATCCGAAACGGATCAGTTCGGCCACCGCCTCAGCGGTGTTGCGCTTGTTAAAGCCCACCCATTCTTCGGTCGAGCCGACCAGGAGATGACCGTCCGCGCGCGGGACGATGTATCGCGAGCCGACTTCAATGATGCGGCGCGTCGGCAGCGGCAACATGTTGAGCAGCACGATTTGGCCATGCACTGGTTCGACGGAGATTTGACAACCCGCTTGGGCGAGGACCGTCTGGCTCCAGGCTCCGCTGCACACCACGAACTGACCTGCGGAGATGATCTCTGTTGGTGTGCGGACGGCGGTGACGCGACCGGCTTGTTGCTCAAAGCCGATCACCGGCATGCCGGGCGAAAGCTTGACGCCGCGAGCGGCGCAAGCGGCGAGCAAGGCTTTGAGCAAGCGGGGATTGCGGACCTGACAGTAGTCCGGCAAATGGACTGCTTCGCAAACTTCGGGATTGAAGTGGGGTTCGAGTTGTCGCAGTTCATGGGAACTGAGTCGCTCGGCGCGAACCCCTTCGGATTGCAGCTTCGTCGCGTGAGCCGAGGTTTCGGCGGCGATCTCGATCCCGCCGCATCGCGCGAATCCGGTGTCGATGCCGGTTTCATCCGTCAGGCGTGCGGCCCAATCGGGCCAGCGAACAAAGCTTTCGCCTCGCAAACGAAACTCCGGCGACGGCGCGCGATTCGGATTGGCAGGCGTGATCATCCCCGCGCCGGCCCAGGAAGATTCCTGGCCGAGTTGGCTTTGATCGAGGACGCGCACGGAGGCCCCGTGCGTTGCGAGTTCGTAAGCGATCGACAGACCGATCACTCCGCCGCCAATGAGAACGATGTCTGACATGGAGGAGGGGCGAGGGGTGAAGAGCGAGGGGCGAGGAGGGAGCCAGTGACTCGCCCTCGCCCCTCACCCCTCGCCCCTACTTCTTTGCTTTCTTCTTGGTCGGTGCGGGAGCATTTCCCAACGAACCGAGGTATGCGGTCGCGAGGGTCTGCGTCGTGGCGGGCTTGTAGACGTCATTGACGGCGGCTCGCAGGTCTTTGCCCGATTGCAGCGCGGCGACGAATTGCATGAACTTCGGCTGCGAACCTTCTTTGATCATGAAGCCGACGAGAGTGAATCCGATCGGAGCCATGTCGGTCGGTGCGAATTTCCCGTCGGCAAACAGGTCGCCGGGTTGTTCGATTCCACGCAGCGCATCAACGGCACCGGCACGCAAGCTGCGCAAGTATTCGTTGTCGCCGCCGACCTCTTTGGTCGCCATCGCCAGACCGGTTCCGCGAATTAACCACTCCGGCAACTTCTTCCCTTCACGCTTCAAGAAGGCACCGGTCATTTGGTCAATCAGGTTCAGCCGAGTGTCCGGATTGATCGAGTTCGCGGTGTCCCCCACATCTTGCAGAACGACATAAGCGTCTTCCTGGCCCGCACCGATGTCGGAGTGCCCGAAGATGGCCGGGTCCACCTCACGGTTCTCGATTGTCTGGCTGAATTCGGAATAGCCGAAGCGGTCCTTGTAGACGATGACCGCGAGCTTCCCCTTCCAGATCGTGCTTTCGGGCAGCTTGAACGCGCCGCGCAGGGCCTTCGCGTGTTCGTCGGCCCAGGCGGCCAGTTGCTTGAGTCGTCCTTCATCGACGTTGCCATAGAAGTAGAAGTCGGAGGTTGCCAACTCATTCGCCTCTTCTTTGGCGAGCACCTTGGTCCATTGTTCCTTCGTTCGTTCTTTGCGCATCTCGATGAATTCGTCGGCGGTCATCTTGGACAGCTTCGCGATCTTGAGTTCGTCTTCGGTGGGGACGAGCCGCCGCAACGGCACCTTGGGGTCGTCGCCGTCGTACTTGCAGCCCTCTTGAATCCAGGTTTCGAGGTTTTGATACCATTTCTTGTAGATACGGGCCTGTCCCGGAGGCATCTTCGGCGGCCCACCGTTAATCAAATCCCACAGACGACTCTCATCGAGTTTGCCCGCGATGAGCACGGCACCGCTATCACCACCACGCATCAGGTCTTCAAAGGTGACGGTGCGGAAGCCGCCGCGCGGGTTGTTGCCGCTGTGGCAGCGTTCGCAGATGTTGACAAAGTCGGGGGCGAGATCCTTGATGAACTTGACCTTCTCGTTGCCAGTGGCCTTGGCGATCTTGATCGGCGTGTTCGAGCGGGCTTTCGTCGCGGGCTTGCCGAATTCAGACAGCTTGAGCACTTCGTCATTGGTGTCGCTGTCGAACTTGGCTCCCTGTTTGATCCAGTTGCCCAACAGGTTGATCTCTTCGGTGGTCAGAGCCGCCGCGTCTTTCGGCATTCGCAACGTCGGATTCGGTGCGGAGACCCGAGTCATGATGAGGCTCGCGCGGGGATTGCCTGCAGAGAGCAACGGGCCGCTTTTGCCTCCTTTTTTCATCTCCGCGTACGAATCCATGCGGAGCCGGCCAGCCGCGTTGTCGCCATGGCAACTGACGCATTTGGAGTTAATGAGCGGAGCGATTTGCTTGATGAAGCTGACATCGGCCGCGTCGGCTTTCCCTGCGCCGACTCCTCCTTGCTTTTGCAGCGTGAGTTTCTGCTTGTCGATCAGTATCTGCACCGGAGCAACCGTCTTGTCGCCCGGTTTCAGGTCGGCATCCTTGATAATCTTTTCGACCTTCGCGGTGAAGCCGTCGAGCATCTTGCCCGCTTCGTCGTATTTCTTGTCTTTGATGAGTTTGGCCACATCGCCAATGTCATCCTTAATTTGATTCAGCTCTTTGCGTTGATCGGGCGTGATCGCCGCCGGAGCCGTGGTCACGACCACGATCAGACCGGAAATCAACACACTTCCCAAAATAGCCAGTTGGCGTTGCATCGTCCTGTTCCTTGCGGAAAGACATTGGAAATCATGGTCGTCAGACCGTCGCGGCGAGTATAAGTGGACCGCCCAGAGCGTGAAACGGTTCGTCGGCTGTTCTTCTTCTGGTACCAGCTTGCGGGAATCCGGCCACCATGTCCGAGCTTCAGACCAAACGTGACGCCTTGCTGGCTCGACTTGCCGGGTACGGCCGAGTCGCCGTGGCGTTTTCCGGGGGAGTGGACAGCGCGGTCGTGGCTCGCGCGGCGTTCGAGGCGTGCGGAGAAAAAGCGGTCGCGGTGACGGCGGTCAGCCTCAGCTTGGCGTCGGGTGAGTTGGAAGAAGCTCGCCAGATTGCCGCCTTGATTGGTATTCGGCATGTCGTGCTCGAAACGCAGGAGTTTGAGAACGAAAGCTATCTCGCGAACCCGGCCAATCGCTGCTACTTCTGCAAGACCGAGTTGTATTCACGGCTTGAATCACGACTGAGCGAATTGAACGCGGACGTAATTTGCAACGGAGCCAATCTCGACGACCAAGGGGACTACCGTCCTGGCATGACTGCCGCGAAAGAGCACTCCGTCTACAGTCCATTGATCGAAGCCGGTCTGACGAAAGCCGACGTCCGAGAACTCGCGAAGCACTGGTCGCTACCCTGCTGGGACAAGCCCGCGATGCCCTGCCTTTCCAGCCGCATCGCTTATGGAGTCGCAGTCACACCAGAGCGAGTTGCTCGCATCGACGGAGCCGAGTCATTCCTGCGCCGCGAATTCGGCCTGCGTGAATTTCGAGTCCGCTGCGAAGCCAATGACCTCGCACGCATCGAGATTGCACTCGGCGAAGTCACACCGTTGCTGAGTCGGACTACGTTTGAACGCATCTCCCGCGAATTGCGTTCGCTCGGCTTTCGCTGCGTGACGCTCGACCTGGAAGGTTTCCGGTCTGGCAACCTCAACGCGCTGGTGCCGCTGGAGACTCTGCAAACGAACGCCGGGTGAGCGATGCGGAGGTTGTCATCATGCAACGTCACACGCGGTTCTTGCGGTGTTCCCGACTTGGCCTGTCTCGTGTTGATGTGGTGGTCACGATCTGCATTATCGGGTTCCTGTTTTGGATGATCGCACCAGCAGTTCAATCCCCGCGAACTCTAAGTCGTCGATTGGGATGTCAAAATAATCTCAAGAACATCGCGTTGGCGGCGACGAGCTACGCATCAGCAAATTACGGTCGAATTCCCCTTTTGGAAGATGGCTAATTTGGTTGGCCAGTTGCTCTGTTACCGTATCTGGACTCCGCCGCCCTTCATCGAGCGTTGAAAGCGGATTCGCTCGTTGTGGAGAACGAATGGCGGCGATCAAAAACGCCTTTGCTTATCAAAGTCCTGGCTTGCCCGAAGGACGTGTCCAATACCGGTCAGCACCTCGGTTTGAGTTACGTCGCAAATGCAGGCTGGGGGCGATTTCTTGCCGACTCCAAGACAGATTCGGTTAGTGAATCTCGTCTGCATTCAGTCGACGTCGATTGGGGTCGCGATGGCAACGTGACTGATGACGAACGACGACTCACTCGCGCGACGGGGTTGTTTTGGCGAGCACATGAAGACCATGCGCAACTCACGCTGGAGGATGTTGCCGAGGGGGATGGCCAGTCCAATACGATGCTGCTTGCGGAGAATACGAACGCTCGGAATTGGTTGTCGCGCGAGACGTTCGATATTGGTGTGGTGGTTGATCTGGATCGAATCGTGTTCGAGCCGAGCCCAAACGGCGGCTTTGGCTTGAATGTGATGCCATCGAAGCTCGGTCCCTTTGCGATTCAACCCAAGCCACGCGTGTTGCCCGGCCGCTCGCCTGTGCCGAGTTCAAATCACACGGGAGTTTTCAACGCTGCGCTTGCCGATGGCCGAGTTGAGTCCATCAACTTCGACGTTGATCCGCGAGTCTACCTCGCGAGGATGACTTGGAACGGCATCCGATACGGGGAAGATCCGAAACGGAGTGACTGACGTGGTCTCGCCGCAGACCTGTATTTCATTCGCGTTCCACGGAATTCGCGCGGCAGTCCAATGAGTTCGGCCGCGCGAATTCCGTGGAGCGCGAATGGACGCAATCTGGACTCATTCGCCAAAAAGTTCATTGCCCAAGAAATCGAAACGCAGGACGAAATGAATTCGAGCCTACGATTCGGTGGCGATCTTCTCGCGTTTGGCGACCGGCTTGTCTCGCCATCGAAAATCCATCGACATTGCTTTGGCGGAGAGCATGTCGAGCAGGTCGCGGTCCATTGTAGGACACGGCAGATGCGGACAGGCGGCGTTAAGATTGCTCGTGTCGAATTCGGGGTCGTCGCGCCAGTACGAGCTGTAAACGCGGATTTGTTCGTAGAAGAGTTGCTCGATCTCGGTGGGGTTTTCGAGTGGCTTGCCGTAGCCGCTGAACTCGGTCCCTTTGAAGGCGTAGGCGTGTTCGAGCACGTCGCGGATCATCTCGGCGGAGACACGTTCGCGCGGGGTCAGGTGGTAAGTCTGACCGTGATGCTGGGGATGCGCGACCAAATGCGAAATGACTTCGGAGACCCAATCGACGGGGATGAAATTCTTCGTCTCGGTACCGTCGAGCGAGATGCGTGTCTTCTTATCGCCGGTCCCAATCGAGTTGGAGCCGGCCATGCCCATCGACGAGACCAAGGTGTGTGCCAGTTCGAGGCAGGCATAGAAGCCGTGAAACGTTGAAGTGAAGCCCGTCTGGGAATCGCCGACGATAATCGCGGGGCGATAGACAGTTGGCGGGCTGAGGAAGCTCGCGGAGCCGACCATTTTCTCGGCCGCCATCTTGCTCTCTTCGTAGGGGTTGCTCATCTGCTGTCCGACGTCGAGATCGCTTTCCATGATCCGGCCGGTTCGAAGTCCCGCGACGTAAGCGGTCGAAACGTGATGGAAGTCCCGGATGCCCGTCTCGCGGCACAGGTCGAGGACGTGTTGCGTCCCTTTGAGGTTTGAGCGGTAAGGCTCGCTGTCTTCACTGGTGGCGACGAAGCTCAGGCTGGCGGCGTTGTGCAGTACGCTGTCGCAGTTCTGTTCGACCCAATGACGAGCGTCTGAATCGAGGCCGAGGAACGGTTCGCAGATATCCCCTTCGAGAACGAACGGCCGCGGCAGTTCTTGTTCGAGGAAGTCTTCCCAAGTCCCCATCAAGCTCTCGATGCGGTCGGTACCCGATTGACGGCGGCTGCCGCGGACGAGAACTGCCACTGGCACGTCCGCCAGCAGTAAGTCCTTCAAGAGGTAGCGTCCCAGCAGGCCGGTCGCTCCGGTCAGCAAAATGTGGTAGCGCATCATGTGTGGTGTAGATGAGAAAGAATGGCAGGAGGATCCGGCGGTGGGATCAGTGCTTCCCAACGATAGGCCGACATAATTCCTAGGCCAACCGCCCACTCAGGAGTTTAGTCGGTAAATGAGGATTCACAACTAGGTTCTTTGGAGAGCAAGGCAGGAAACATCAGAGTCAAATTCGTTCTTCTAATCGACAGATAGAACCGGCAGTGTCACAGCAATCGGCCAGTCACAGCAGTCCGTACATCCGATGGGCCAAGCCGAATCCCGCAACACGGAATTCTGTAGACAGGCTACGCCATCGGATCTTCCTCGGTCGCCTGGAAGATTCGTAGTCCGTTACGAGTTCGCAGCCATTGCCAGAAATGTGGGCCTTGCAGTGGCACGCTGGTCAGCGGCCGAGCCTTCGCGGCCAACTCGGCGAGTCGTGCGGTATGGAAGAAGCCCAGCAAACAGGGAAGCAACACCAAGTCTCCGAACTGAGTGGCGAGCAACGTCGCAGCCATCAACCAGCCGAATTGAGAGGTCGGGCCAAAGCTGCTGAAGGTCAGGGCCAACATGGCGATGGCCATGATCATCGTTGAGTTGAAAATCGGAGGGCCGGTTCTCAGGTACGCTTCGCGAGTGGCTTGTGCTCGGCAACCGCATTCCTTGAACGCCGCGTCGTAGCACACGAGGAAGTGGAAGGCTCCATCGACAGCGATGCCCATCGCAATGCTGCCGGACATCATCATGCCGATATCCACTGGGCAGTCGATCCAGCCCAGGAAGCCAAACACGACGGCAATGGGGGCGAGGTTCGGCAACATCCCTACGAAGCCGGCTTTCACGGATCGCAGGGCGATGATGAAGACCACCATGATCGACCAGAACGCCCACACGAACGATGACAGGAAGCCCGCATAGATATCCTGCTGAGCTTGTTCGATGAGCGGCGCGATTCCCGTAAAGGTGATGGGCGCGTCGCCGACAAGTTTTTCGAGCTCCTGAAAAGTTTGACCTTGCTGCCCGCGACGGTCCGCTCGAATGTGAGCCGAGATCCGCCAGTACTGCTCGCCGCCGGCGAGGAAATCGTTGTCCGATTGCCGTTTCTGAGCGCGACCGAGCATTTGGGTCAATTCCAAGCCGGTCGGCATCTCTTTCGGAAAGAGCGTCGCCAGGGACATCGTGTGGACGATGCCGGGATGAGAGGCGATCTTCTGTTCCATTTCTTGCACGTAGCGCAACCGAGCGACGAACGGCAGGCTTGCGAGTTCGGGGGTCCGTCCGAAATCGACGGTCGCTTCGATCGTGTCCGTGTTCGTGAGATCCTGTTGCAAGCGTTTCACATCACGCAGCACGATGTTGTCTTTAGGAAAGAATCCGAGCGGTTCGAGATGCGAACGGAGCCAGATCATGCCGGTCCCAAAGCAGAGAACAGCCACAGCTCCGACCGCCAACACTTGGCGGCTGCGGACGAGCAACCAATCCGCGACCGGTTCGAACCAGCCATGCGAACTGCTGGAGATGGCACGGCGCGGAGGACAGACCGCGATTACCGCCGGAGTCAGCAACGCTCCCACGAGAAAGGCCATCACGGAACCCAGCGCTCCCGCTCCGCCGAACTGTCGCACGGGAATGAAATTGCTGGCGCAGAGCGACCACATGCCGATGGCTCCAGTGAACGCTGCCAGAAAGCAGGGCCAGAAGGCCGCACGAAACGCCGTTCCGATGCGATCAGGATGAGCTGGGTCCACCCCTTCGTAGTAATGTAAGACGTGAACCGAGACCTCGAGCGTGAAGACCATCACCATGACCGGCAAAGCGTCGAGCACAAAGTTCATCTCGCCGCCGCAGAATCGCAGAATCGCGACAGTTCCCTGAATCGCGAAGACGGTCAGTCCCATGATCATGCCGGTCAACGGCCAATCACGGAGCTGGTAGTAGACCAGGCCCGCACAGATCGCGAGCGAGATAATGAAGAAGACTTTGTTGTTTTCGCGACCGCCCAAGCGGTTGAGTTCGGCAATGACCACCGGCGCGCCAGCGATGTTGACCGACTGGCCATCGAGTTGGCAGTACTTCAAGACTTCGCGAATGTCCGCCACGGTGCCGGCCCGGTCGTGAATTCCATGCTCCGATAACATCACGACGGCCCCGATCCGCTTGCCATCGCGGGCGACAAACAGACCGCTCAGTCGTTGGCTGATGTCGGCGTCAGCGACGCTCAATTCGCGCATCACGTCGCGCATGCGTTGGGGAGTCCAGCAGTGACGCACGCCAGGTTGACGTTCGACTCGTCCCGCGATGCCTTCGATCAACGTGTCGCCGAGACTGGCATCGAGGCCGATCAGAATCACCTCTTCCGCCCCGAAGCGAGTCTTGAACTCTTCGTAGGTTTGTCGAACCTCGGAGTTCTCCGGCAACCACGCCTCGATATCGTTATTTGACGGGATCGCTTCGGCGTAGAAGTGAAAGATTGGCAACGCCGCCAATGAGAGCAGCAGCAAGCGCAGTCCGTACTTCTTGTAGAACGTCGAAAGCATGTTGCGGCCAGGTAGGGCGGTAGGGCGATCGAGTGATGCGTGCTCGACTGCGCGGGCGAGCGGCAAGTTTGACTGTTCGAGACAAGTCAACTGTGCCGGAAAGGTTCGCCTCGGACGCAATGCGGGCGCGTTGCACAATCTCTATCGAGCCGATTCTGCCGCGCTCCCAAGTGGTTTCCCCGCCGTTTGCCTTAGCCGCGAAAGAAACAGAGTTGCCCCCAAGCAACATCGGAATAGTCTCACCGGTCTTCGGGACCGGACCGGCGAAAAGCCCGACGGGAAATTCCGAAACTCGAAAAGTTCTCTCAAGAGCCTCAGGGCGCTGGCCCCGGTTTGTCGCGGTCGAACCGGACGCTAGCACGTTCCGGCTTTGATCCCGTTTGAGTGCTCTCGCAAAGCCGCCATGAGCATTATTCGTTGTCAGCGAGCTTGCTGAGGAATCGTGCACCGCTCATGAACATGCCGTTGTCGGCGGGTCGGCACCATTCGATGGCGACGCGATAGCGATACTCGCGAGTGTCGCTGGCCATCTTGACGGTCGCATCGCCGACCGACACCGAACCGCGGTGCAACAGCCCGATACCGTAGCGGCTGATGTCACGCGTCATTGCCGGCACGACCGAGCCTCGTGCCGTGACCACCTCGGCCGGGACGGATAATTCCAGGCGTTCGGCCGAGCGTTCGATCGTGGGATCGACCTTTTCGATGCTCTCCAAAACGGCGTGCAGGTCTTGCAATGTGGGGCGGCTCCAGGGGTCGGCCATTTCGTTACTCCGGCATTCGCTGAGGTTTCAGATAGAAACGCCGAGCGGTCCAGCCGCTCCAGCCGGACAACTATAGGTCAGCTTTGCGGGCGCGAGTCGAACGGCTCCCAAATTTTTCCGGGACGCAATTGGCGATGCCCGACCAAGCGCGTGTCTTGATGCCCGGTTGCAATGTTTAACCCCAACGCCATCAGCGTGGGCGTGAGGATCAGATGGTTCCCGCGCACGCTAATGGCGTCGCGGTGAAACACTTCACGGACACCGCGAACAGGACCCGTTCCACTGTTCCCCTTATGCCGGATGGATCAAAGATGCGGCCATCACTCCTGATGATTACGGGTGGCTCCCCGAAGATGCCGAACGGGGGCTCGGCACCTCAGCGGCCGCCATTTTCGATCGATGTCGCAGGGAATAGCCGATCCCCAGTGCCGAGACCATCGCGCTCAGAACCAGCAACGTCCGTTTCCATCCACGAGCGCCGGACGGGGGTTCGGCAGCACCGATGGCCGGGGCAAGTTCCGCCATGTTTGGCGGAGGCGGTGCAATGGCCGGAGCGATCTCCAGCGACGCCAGCTTGGGACCGGTCTCGGATTCCGACTCGACCTTCAGCGACGGCAAGCCGCCCAGTTCATCCGCCGTGTTCGACGACTCGTAATCAGCGGTCGTCAGGCCGGACGAGTTCTCTGCGTCTGACAAGGCTTGCAGCGAAATCTGCCCGGCAGGTCGTGGGCGATTCTGGCTCGCTCCGGGAGCGATTTCGATATTCGCACCAGAGTTGGAATTGATCCGACCGGCCGAACCGTTGGAGTTGTTGGTCCCGGTGGGGTTCGACGAGCTTCTTTGGAACCGCGACGGCAGATTGTTCGTGTCGATGATCAATTCGCCATTGAGCACCGCTCCCTGAGACTTCGCTGGGGGGGAGAATTCATCGAGGCTCGCCGGACTAAGATGGCTTTTGGACACGGGCGCACTGTTGGGACGAGTGGCGACTCGCGGAGCAGAAGCGACTGGCTCTTGTTCCGGTTCTGCCAGCTCATCGCGTTCCAATTCTCGCCGCCATTGATTGGCCGTCTGCTGCGCGGTTTGTCGTCGGTCAATGACTTCCTGTCCAGCGACGGTCTTGGCTGCGTCGGCTGTACGTTTCACCGGCGGCTGGCTGGCACGAGCCTTCTCCTTCGCCTGCACCACTCGCGGACTTGGTTCTTCGATCGTGACCGCGTCGGTCTCCGGCTCTTCAACTTCTTCAAGAAACTTTCGTTGGACGGTCGCAGCCGCTGGCGTTGTCCGAGGGTCGCGCAACGGAGCCACAACTTTCTTCGCCGCGGCGCTCTTTTGAGCGGCGAGTGCTTTTGCTTCTGCAAGAGCTTTCGCTTCGGCGAGTTCTTCCGCCTCTTCCGTGAGTTCGTCGTCCAGTCCCAGGTCGAGGTCTTCGTCGTCGAAGTTGACGTTCGCGACTTTGTCGTTTGGACGTTTGGTGTTTGACGAAGTGGTCACCACGCTCTTGAACGGGTCTTCGTCAGCCGGTTTGGCTTTGGCCGTGGTCGCCGGTTTCGTCACTGCCTTTTTAGCGGTGGCGTTCGGCGCGGATGGACGGGAGTCCGGCAACTCGTCGTCAAACCTCGAGTCATTGAGCAAGTCAGTCACGGGCCGCTTGTTCGTGTCGCGTCGAGCGATCTGCGGTTGCTCTGCTGGCTTCGTGGTTTTGGGGGGAGTCGTGGTAGTCTTGGAAGTACGTGAGGACTTCTTGAGTTCGTCATCGATCTGTTTGCGAATCGCCACCGCACGTTCGCTGTCGTCGTTCGAGGGTTTGCGAATCGAGTCGCTCGGTTTCGCTTTGGACTTCGTCTTGGCGTCGTTCTTGGCGATTCGCTCTTCGTCCTCTTCAACGAGTCGTCGATAGTCGGATTCCGGGCGGACCTTTTTCTTATTGATGAACTTGCCCTTGTCGGCGAGCTCCTTTTTTTCCGCGTGTGAATCGCGGTCTTTCTTGGAGAACAGCCGGGGGCCAGCGTGGCAGCCCAGGAAAGTCGTTCCCATGAGGACGGCCAGCCCTACGACGGCGGCCTGACGTCTCGACGCGCGTTTGAATCCGTTCACGGCGTACTTCCTGCGGTTCGATGTGCGTGATGACTCCGGTTCCGTCCGGAGTTCAGTCATCTCGTTCCATCGACCCCACGCCAGAAGATGCCTTAACCATCTTGTCCAAGCTGTGAAGCCTTAACGGATTGGCAGACGCGACGCAGGTTGCCGGGTTTAACAATTGGGAATTCGGAAGGCCGGCTGTGCCATCTTTCACCGTTTCGGAATTCCGCCCTCCGAATTCCGACTTTCTCACTACATCTCGCCGCTGCCCCGATTCGACCACCACGGCAAACTCACTCCGCCGTCGATCGTCAGTGTGCTGCCGGTCATGTAGTCGGCATCGTCGGAGAGGACATAGCTGATCGCCTTCGCGATCTCGTCAGGTTGTCCCATGCGGCCCCACGGCAGCTTTTGACCGCCGACTTCAATTTGCTCTTCGCTGAAAAACTTTCGTTCGCCTGGGGTGTCGATCCAGCCGGGATGGACGATGTTGACTCGAATGCGCTTCGCGGCCAGTTCAATCGCAGCCGTCCGAGCCATGTGATCAATCGCCGCTTTGGCCATGTTGTAGGCCATCGCCGTCGGGATCGGGATCACCGCGTGCGGAGAACTCACCACCACGATCGAGCCGCGCGTCCCTTGCTTCAACATCTGAATGGACGACGCACGCACGCCGTAAAACGCGCCCCACATCGAGACGTCGATCGTCCGCTTAAAGCCAGCCATGTCCGCTTCGACCATCAACTGCCGGTCGCTGTAAGCCGCGTTCGAGACAAACAGATCGAGGCTCCCGAAAGTGCTGGCCGTCTTCGCGACCATCTCTTCGACGGCCGCCTGGTCTGCCACATCGGCCTTCAAGAGCAGAGCTTTCTGGCCGGTCTTCTCAATCTCGTGAGCGACCTCTTCCGCCTGGTTGAGATGCGAGCGGTAATTGATGGCGACGTTCGCCCCTTGTTTCGCCAAGTCAATCGCGATCGCGCGACCAATACCCAGCGAGGCTCCAGTGATCAATGCGTTTCGGCCTGCAAATTTCATTGTCATGTTCCCTGTATAAGACAGGCGAGCGGGGCGGCGTCAGCCCCCCGGTTCTGCGATCAATACACCGTGGGGCTGACGCCGCCCCGCTCGCCAGAACGATTCACGAATGACCGTATGAGACTCGACGGTCGCGAAAGGAAATCAGCCGACCAAGAGAGTTCGGCCGGCTGATGTGGTTAGTTACTACTGACTCGGAAGGGGCACTACACCGAGAAGCTGCTGCCGCAACCGCAGGACTTCTTGGCATTCGGATTCTCAAACGTAAAGCCACGGCGTTCGATTCCGTCGTAGAAGTCGATCACGGTCCCTTCGAGGAACATCGCGCTCTTGCGATCGACGGCGACTCGCAGGCCGTGCTGGCTGGTGACGACGTCGTTCATCTCATCGCACTTGTCGTCGAAGCCCAGGCTGTACGAGAACCCGCTGCATCCGCCGCCGGCGACGCCGATACGCAAGACGGTGGATTCGGGCAGCTTCTTCTCGGCCAGCACGCGGTTCATCTCACCGACGGCTTTTTCCGTGATGATGACGACGGAAGCGGTCGAGCAAGAGGAACTGGAGGAACCTGAAGAACAGGCTGACGGAGCATTCATCGTGCAGGAGGACATGTTGGAGAATTCCTTGTGAAAAGGGTTGAGAGTGAGTCATTCGAGCCGAACATCCCTGCGGCTCAAGTGGCGGCAAAGTATAGCGGGCGATCGTCCGGCGAAAACCGAGTTTTCGCAAGTTCGTTTGTGAAAACTCTTCCCCGCCCGCTTCGGTGCCAGTTCGGTGATTGATACAGTGGCTCGCAATTCGTGGGGCAGGTTTTCAGCCTGCCCGATCTCCTGCCCGATTTACGTAACCCAAAGCGTCAGCGAGCGCGAACGCTTCACAAATCTGTAGATTTCGAGTTTTTCGGAGCGCTCGCCCTCGCTGACGCTTCGGGTTTCTAAAGAACCTGCCACCCATGCAATCGCAACTCCCGTTTGATTCTCGCGACCCGCAGATTGCTCGGCTGAGCGACCTGCAACCGAAGCAGTCGGCCGATTGCTTTGTCCTGCTGTCCAACAAGGAGAAGGCCAAGACTCGCGACGGCAAGCCGTATTACCGAGTCACGCTCCGCGACGCGAAACGGTCCACCACCAGCATGATCTGGAGCGACTCCGCATTCTTTCTGGACTGCGACACGAAATGGGAGACGGGGCAGTTCTACAAGGTCCGTGGCCGCTACCAGGAAACCGACTTCGGCCCACAGTTCGACCTCGAAAAGATTCGCCCCGTCGAAGCGAGTGATGAAGCCCAAGGTTTTCGTGCCGGCGACCTCGTCCCGGCCACACGATTCAACGTCGAGGAGATGTTCACGGAACTCATCTCAATCGCCTCGCAGCAAATCACCGAAGTCCCGCTGCGAGCACTGGTGATTGGACTGCTCATGGAGCATCAGCACGACATCCGCCAGATCGCCGCCGCGTCGAAGAATCACCACGCCTTCACCGGCGGGTTCTTAGAGCATGTCCTCTCGGTAACTCGTCTGGCGATGCAGTTTGCCGACAAGTACGCCGACTACTACCCCGACATGCACCCGCCATTGAGCAAGTCGCTGGTCGCCGCTGGAGCGATCCTGCACGACATCGGCAAAATCCACGAGCTGAAGTATTCGCCCAGCGGTTCGACCTACACCGCTGCAGGCCGGCTGGTCGGCCACATTTTCATCGGCCGCGACATGATCCGCGACAAGGCTCGTTCAATTCCCGATCTCAATCCGGAGACGTTGCTGCGACTCGAACACATCATCATCTCGCACCAGTCGCTGCCGGAATGGGGCTCGCCGATTCCGCCGAGTACTCCCGAAGCATTGCTCGTCGCCGAAGCGGACAACCTCGACGCGAAATTCCACGAACTCGCCGCTGCCCTGATGATCCCGCCAACCACCGGCGAGGAATTCACCACTCGCGACAATCCGCTTCGCCGCGCGATCTTTCGTGGGTTGGCCCCAGACGAAAAGGCTGGCGAAAAATGAAGGGCGAAAGATAAAAAGCCGGCTGAGTTATCTTCCGCCCTCCATTTTCCGCCAGCCGTTCCCCATTTGATCCTCGCCGAACAAAGCGTCCCTCCCATGTCGACTCCGCCCATCAACATCACCACGATTGATTGCACACGAGACAACGCCGAGCGTCTCTTTGATTCCCTGCGCCAAAAGTTGTCGCCGCGAGGAGACGTCGTCTCTGAAGCTGGTCGTCAGCGCACGATCGCACTCTTCGGCGAGCCGCTGACGCCGCAGCAAGTTGTCGAACGCATCTGTGGCGAAGTCCGACTAGGCGGATTGCCCGTCGTGTTGGACTACACGAAGAAGCTCGATCGCAAAGAGCTGACTCGCGAAACACTCCAAGTCTCTCCCGCCGAATTCGATGCCGCCTTCGTATCTGCCGATCCAGAGTTTCTGAAAACGCTCGCCCGCATCCGCGACAACGTCGTCGAGTTTCAATCGAAGCTGCTGAATCAGACGGTGTCATTGGCGAAAGAGTTTGTAGTCCCGCCTTCAGGCGGAATGCGACCGCCTGAAGGGGGAACTACAAACGCGTTCATCGAACTGCGACAGCGCTACTTGCCCCTCAAGCGAGTCGGCATCTGCATCCCCGGCGGAGCCGCCGCGTATCCGTCAACGCTGTTGATGACCGCCGTGCCGGCTCAGGTCGCCGGTGTGAAAGAGATCGCCGTCGTCGCGCCGCCGACCGAGTTCGGAAGTTACAACCGCGACTTACTCGCCGCGTGTAAGCTGTTGGGCATCACCGAGGTCTATCGCATTGGTGGAGCTCAAGCGGTCGCCGCTCTGGCTTTCGGAGTCGAGGGTTTACCGCGAGTCGACAAGATCGTCGGCCCCGGCAATCTATTCGTCGCGCTCGCCAAGAAGTTCGTCTACGGCGAAGTAGACATCGACAGTATCGCCGGCCCCAGCGAAGTCGTCGTGCTGGCCGACTCGACCGCGCGAGCCGATTTCGTCGCCAGCGATCTGATCTCGCAAGCCGAACACAGTCCCGGCTCAGGAGTGCTTATCACTTGGCACGCTCCGTTGATCGCCGCCGTTCAAGAAGAACTGACGAAGCAACTCGCCCGCCTGCCGCGCGGCGACCTCGCGCGACAAAGCCTCGAAGACTACGGTGCCTTGATCCTCGCCAATGACGCTGACGACGCTTGCCGATTGTCCGACCTGCTGGCGACCGAGCACTTGCACATCTCGACGGTCGATCCCGAAGCGATCCTCGCGAAGGTGCAAAACGCCGGAGCGATCTTTCTCGGCCATCACACGCCGGTCGCGGTCGGCGATTACGTCGCCGGTCCATCACACGTCTTGCCGACGGGTGGGACAGCTCGGTTCGCGAATGGTCTTTGCGCAAACGATTTTCTGAAGCGATCGTCCGTCATCTCATACAACGCCGCCGCTCTCGCGAACGCCGCGAACGACATCCGTCGAATGGCGTCTGTTGAGGGGCTGACCGCGCACAGCGCGAGCGTCGACATTCGATTGACGAAGTAATCCGTGGAATCAATGTCGGGAGCGGCTTGCTCAGCCTCTTGAGCCTTGAAGACCTGATCCTGGTTGACGCTGGGCGGGCATATTGCGCGGATTGGACGAGCGTCAGCGATCACTCGGATGCTTCCGGCGCGTGGTCATTCGGGTTCACATGGGGCGATTCGACAACAAGTCGAGCGACTTAACAAACCGTTTCGTCTCTGAAGCATGGCGATCGACGCCGACACGCTGTATCGGTCCCGCAGATTATCCAGCCGAACAAGCACTACGACCGTTACGCCCGCTCGCATTTCGAAGGTCATTTTGAACATGCCCGCGGAATGCCACTGCTACGAATGCGTTTTGAAAAAACCTGACGGAAAGTTAGTGGCCCGTCGAGCAACGCACGGAGAGTGCGCCCGCAGTGCCGCCAGCCCATTCCATTCACTTACCAGGAAACAGGGGAGTCAGCATGTTCGGAACGAAGACGGCCAAGAAGGCAACTTACGGCAGCAATGGTGATAGCTCGACGACGATGGCGACGGTCAGCCAGAACATCGACACTTGCAGACGACGCTTGAAGAGGAACAAAAGGCAAATGACGCCGCATCCAACGAGTCGCACGGCGCACTTCAAAATCTGATTGGCAAAGGGACGGTCATCGAAGGCAACGTTCATGCCGAGGGTGACTTGATGGTCGAAGGGATCGTCAAAGGAGACGTCACGACCAAGACCAAACTCGTTTGTGGCCCGTCCGCACTCATCGAGGGAAACATTCTCGCACAGCACGCCGAGATCGCCGGCCGAGTGCATGGCACCGTGAAAGCGTTGGGGCTGCTGGTCATCAACTCCAGCGGCACAATCCTGGGGGATGTGATCACGAAAGACCTCAACGTTGAGTCGGGGTCGACATTCAATGGACGACTGCAAGTCGGCGGCAACGTCACCGCGCTGCCAATCGAGATTCCGAAATACACCGTCGCGCCGGTGGCGTCAGCCTCTGCCACGATCACGGATTCTGTCTTCGATTCGCCCGCTAAGAAGCCAAGCCTTCCGACGGTTTCGCTCGCGAAGAGTGACACCGACATGACAGCCGACCAACTCGCAGCGAATCTCTCGAAGAGCGCGTTGCTGCACTAGCAGCGGTTTCAGAATCGTAGCCACGTTCGCCAGAACGTGGGCCAACCAGTGATACCCCCACGTTCTGGTGAACGTGGCGACAATCGAATTGGAGAGCGACGATCCATCGTCGCTCTCCAAGTTTGACCTCCCTTTTTCGGAGTCCCACCGATGAGTGCATCACGTTGGAGAGTCTTGACCGCGTATCTGCCCGGCATTGCTTCAGTCGTGAATTCGTTTCAGTCGCCGGAGGTGCAGCTCGCGGTGTACCAGTCACTGATGCAGGCGTTGGACGACAAAACCGACGCCGAAGAGGCTCACGCCGCCGCGAAGTTACGCTCATCGTCGCGCGGCAAGCTGGCGACCGAGCACGAGTCCACGGCGAGTGGGCACGGCAGTGATCTGGCCTACGACATCGTCGATGGCGAAAGCATCCATGCGATGATCGGGAAGAACTAAGCGTAGGTCAGCCTTTCCAGGCAGACCCAGAGGTATTCAGCGTTGATTGAAGCGAACAGGTCAGGCTGAAATTCCTGGCCTGCAATCTTGAGAGTTGGTTATGGCGGAACACGACATCCAAGAGAGCGAGATGCTTCAGAAACTGGCGCAACTTCGCGGCCAGGTTCCGACTCGTGATCCGCAGTTGTTTCCGGCGCTGCAGTGGCTTGCGAAACTCTATTTCGACCAGCATCGCTATGCGGAAGTCCGGCCGCTGCTGGATGAGTCTCTCGAAATTCGCATCGCCGCGTTGGGCGAGGGGCATTACCAGGTCGCCGACATTATAGCGCAACTCGCCACCTTGGAGATGGAGTTGCAACGCCCCGTGGCCGCGATCATGTTGCTGCGGCGAGCGCAACGGATCGTCGAAGCCTACGGCAACGAACGCCGCGTGCATCTGGCGATCCTGCTGAACCAATTGGCGGAAACGCTTTACGCCGACGCGCGCTATTCCGAGGCGATGGATCACTGCAAACGGGCACTCGAACTGCTTGGCGGCAAGATCCACACCACGACGCCGGAAATGATGCGCACGCGGAACAATCTCGCCGCACTGCATGTCGCGCGCGGTGAGTATTATCTCGCGGCGCGACTGTTGAAGCTCAACACGCAGATCATGAAGTGCGACGACACGGTGAATGACCTCGCGGTTTCGACCACTCTCAACAATTTGGCCGAAGTCTTCCGGCTGCAAGGACAACATCGCGAAGCCTGGAACCAGGCGGTCAAAGCCTTGTGGGCGCGACGCCGAGCCGTCGGACGCAAACATTCGCTGGTTGCTCAAAGCTGGGCGAACCTGGCCACGATTCGCTTTGACGATGGTCGCTACAGAGCTGCGGAGTCTCTCTTCAAACGGGCACTCGCGATTCGGGAAGCCCGATCGCAGACGCAGCCGGCCCTGCATGCCGAGACGTTGCGGCGATTGGCCGAGGTCGTGCTGGCAGCCGGTCGCTCTTACGAGGCCGAGTCGATCTATCGTCAGACGGCTGGCATCTACGAGAAAGCGTTCGGACCGAACGATCCCCATCTCGCGTTGACGCTGACATCGCTCGGAAAACTGCACATCGAGTGCGGACAGCACGGCAGCGCGCAGCAGGTCTTGTCGCGAGCCGTCGAAATCCAAGACAGCCGCCGCAACGCGCGCGATGCGGCGATCGCGTTGACCTACAGCACCTACGGCAACCTGCACGCGGCACGCAACAACTTAGAGCAAGCTGAGATCTTTTATCGCCGCGCGTTGGACGTGCAACGTGACGTTCTGGGGGGAGATCATCCGGACGTCGCCACAACGCTTGTATTGGTCGGCGACGCAACGGTCGCCCGCGGCGATCATCTGACCGCCGAGAAGTCCTACCGCAAAGCGCTGGAAATCCGTCGCAAGCAATTGGGGGAAGGTCACAAGTCGGTCGCCGAGGGAATGCACCGGCTGGCCAAACTGATGGTCGCCGACAAGGCACCGGAACGAGCCACCGAACTCTGCGCTGCGATTCGCAAAAAGCACGTCCGCACACTCGGACTATTGCCGACGTTGCACGCGGATGTCCTCGGAACGCTCGCGGATGCGCAGTTGGCGCTCAACCGCCTCGATGACGTGGAATCATTATCGCGTGACGAGCTGACTCTGCGCGAACCACATCAACAAGCTCGGCCCGGTGAATCATTGTCGGCTTTCAGTCGTCTCACGAAGTTGTATCTGCGACAGCAGCAGTTCGATCAGGCGCTGGAGTCATCGCAAAAGCTTGTCACGTTGGCCGAAAAGCTACATGGGGCCAATCATCCGAACATGATCTCGACCGTTGAGCAATTCGCCGAAGTCCGAATCGCTCACGGCGACGACGAAGCTGCGGTAGCGGTCGAACGAGCGATGAAACTCCGCGAACGAAAGTTTGGAGCAGAGTCGGACGAACTGACCGCCGCCCTCGAACGATTCGCTAATCTCTTCCATGATGCGGGACGCGAGCAACTGGCCGACGAATACTTCACCCGTGCCTCGAACATTCGAGACCGCCACGCACATGCCCTGTTTGTGTGAGACCGAACCATGACCCTTAAACTCACTGCCGCCTCGTTCGTCAACGGCGTTCGCAATAGCGGACTGGTCGCTGCTGAACCGCTGGAGAACGTCGTGCGAGAAATCTGCGCGGCTGGCGGCGACTTCAACGATTCGCGTGTGATCGCCGAAGAACTCATCAAACGCGATCTCGTCACCAGTTGGCAGGCGGACAAACTACTGCAAGGCCGGCACAAAGGTTTCTTCCTCGGCCGATATCGCCTGATGCGATTGCTCGGTACCGGCCAGATGAGCGCGGTGTATCTCGGCCGGCACATTTACATGGACCATCTCGTCGCGATCAAAGTGCTCCCGGCCGACAAGGTTGGCGACACGTCGTATCTCGGCCGCTTCTACCGCGAGGCGAAGGCGGTCGCGGCACTCAGTCACCCGAACATTATCCGCGCGTTCGACGTCGATAAGCAGGTCGAGGCGGGCACCGACATCCATTTCCTCGTCATGGAATTCGTCGAAGGAAAGCTGCTGACGAACCTTATCAACGAGAAAGAAGACCATCGACTCGACTTAGTGACGGTCGCCAACGTCATTCGCCAAGCGGCCGAAGGTCTGGCTCACGCGCACGCCAAGAACATGGTCCATCGCGACATTAAGCCGGACAACCTGTTGCTCACCACCGAGGGGCAAATCAAGATCCTTGACCTTGGGCTGGCCCGCTTCTTCAAAATGACCGACGAAGAATCGCTGACGCTCAAGCACGACGAACGCGTCATCGGCACTGCGGACTATCTCGCCCCCGAACAGGCGATCGACAGCCACAGCGTCGATTCGCGAGCCGATATCTACGGCCTCGGCTGCACCTTCTACTGCGCGCTGACCGGCCATCCCCCGTTCACCGAAGGAACGCTGGTCCAACGCCTGATGGCTCACCAATCGCAACCCGCGCCGCTCGTCACGAACGAACGACCTGACGTCCCCGAATCGCTGACGAAGATTCTCGACAAGACGCTCGCGAAGAAACGCGAGGACCGCTACCAGACCGGCCGTGAACTCGCCGATGATCTCACCGCCTGGCTGTTCGAGAACGCTCCCCACGAATGGAAAGAGCAACACCTGCCGATGTACGCCGCGCTGCGGTTGAAAGACCTGCTCGACAATTCGCGTCAAACAACTGCGACCGAGGTACCCAGCAGCGAGGAAGAAGTCACGAGCCTGAATTCTCAGTCAAAGGCCACAACCAAGCCGCCCGCCGACAGCGAAGCTGACGCGGAATTGCCGGCGATCGGTAAAACGAAATCGGAAGTCACTCCCAAACCGCCAACGTCGAAACCGAGCACGACCAAAGCACCCAAGGGGCAGACGACCCGGGCTGGAAAACCCGTGCCCGCCACTGAGCCCGTTCCAAAGAAGATCGTGCTCAAATCCAAGCCAGCCGAATCGCCAGGTTTGGTCGAAATCGCTCGCCGACACCCGGCCACGACATTCGTCGTCAGCATCCTCGCAACCGCCATGCTGATCGCGGCCGGAGTCTATTTCCTCCGCCCACCACAACCTGTCTCCGCGAAAGACCAAGGCCGAGCCACCACGGAAGCTCCGCAAACCGCTCAATCCGAATTCGCGAATGCGAAGTAACAATTAGCACGACGCACAAGCGAGTGGTTTATACCGCGATCACTCGCTGGCGCGTCGTGCTGACTTCATGTGAACTGACGCCGCCCCGCTTGCCTATCTGATTGCGCTATTTCGGCACTCCGCCATCCGTAGTGATTTCTGGGCCAGTGAGCTGCAAGGCACTAGCCGCGGGTTCTTTTCATCGACCCGCGGCTAGCGCCTTGCGGCTCACGAATTCGTTTTCAACACGGATGGCGGAGAGCCGCTATTTCTCAATCGAATCCAACGGCCACATCTTCCGGCGTCGGCGATACGGCAGTGACGCGAAGTCGTGCGAGTGAATCGCGCTAGCGTTGATGTTGAAGATCTGTCCGCCGAGTTGCTCGAAGCCAGAGCGGAAATGCACCGCCGACTTCACCGAGATGTATTTCATCTTCGAGCAGTCGATTCCGAACGACCTCGCGAACGCTTGATCGAGCGGCTGCATTCTTACGCTGACCACGACGACATTGATCCCCCGATATCGAAGCCACGCCGACAGTCCAAGCTCGCCAGTGACGCCGGCATACATCGGTCCGTCGTAGCGAAAGCGACCGCCGGACAACGCGATCACTTCCACGTCGAGCGGCACCGGAGGGCCTTGAATCGGATCGGACTTGCCGCCAAGTTCGACGTGCAGCTTCGATCCGACACCGGCCGCGTGGACTTGTTTCGCGACATCGGGATCGACCATGTACAGGACCAGCGCGTCCGACAAGTCTTGCTCGACGAAAGTCCGTAGCACTTCGGTTGAGTCCCCCGGAGCGCCACCGCCGGTGTTGTCGGCCATGTCGGCCAACATGATCGGGAAGCGGCCGATCTTTTGCCCTTCCGCAATCGCGGCCTGCACCTTCGGCGGCTGCTTGTACCACCGCTCGCGGCGAGCCCACACCCAATCACCGATCTCATTGGCCGCAGCCTGCGCAGCCTCGCGATTTCCATCCGCCACAACAATGACCGACGCTCCCATGTCCGGCACATCGGCCCACGGAAAGCCGGTGGAGATTGTCGCGGACAGCATGCCAGGCCGCCGCTCGACCTCGTGAACCAACCGTATGAGTTCATCCATCGGCGGATGAGCCGTGACTTGGCAAGCAGCGCTCCAGAACAACGGCAATTGGCGGATCGCGCTGACCGGTCGCACCTCACCCCGAATCGCTCGCACAATCAAGTCAGCCGCCTCGCGGCCACGCTCGGCCATGTCGATGTGCGGGTAGGTGTCGTACCCGATGATTGCGTCCGCCGCCGCGACTCGCAGCGGAGCGTGATTCCCATGTAGGTCGGTCGTCACGATGATCGGAATATTCGGCCCGGCGACTTCACGCACGGAAGCCATGAAGTCGCCGTCCCCGTCGTCGATCCCGTCAACGACCATCGCCCCGTGCAGATCGAGTAATACGCCATCGATGCCCCTCGCCATTTCACGCCGCACACCGTCGAGGAACTCGTTCTTCAACGTGTCGTAGCTGGCCCGCTCGATGACCGCGCTCGGAAACGCGAACGCCCATAACAGCGGGATCAATTCAAAGCCGTGTTTCTCTGCACCGTCGATGAACCCGCCGACGCAGAAATTCGCGCCGCGATACTTGTCGACAATCTCTCGCCCGCGAGCACAGCCGATGCCGGTCTCGAAATCGCGCACGACCGTGACGCCGCTCGCAAAAGTGCTGGTCTCGTGAAGCACACCGCCCGTGACGATTCGCATGAGTGGATTCCCTAAGAGGTCGCTGATGTTGGAAACGATTCGCGGAGTAATCGATTTGGCGAGCCGGACGGCGTCAGCCCCCCGGTGCATTTGCCGCGTCACCGGGGGGGCTGACGCCGCTCCGCTCGCCTGTTTCATTTGAGCCTGCGAGGACTCCGTCAGGCTAACTCTCCGGACGTGAATTTCCCAATCCGCCCGCTACGATCCCGCGCGTCGATCTCTCCGCCTTCCTTTCCCTCCGGAGCCCGCCATGTTCGTTCGATGCTTGCAGACTTTCGCGTTGATGGCCGTTCTTTCGAGCACCGCGTTCGGCGCCGATTGGACTCAGTTCCGAGGCCCCGGCGGCTTGGGGGTCAGCGACGAGAAAGGGACGCCCACGAAATGGTCTTCCACCGACAACATCGCTTGGAAAGCGGAGCTTCCAGGACCAGGCTCTTCCAGTCCCATCGTTGTCGGCAATCGAGTCTATTTGACGTGCTACACCGGCTACGGCTTGGAACCGAGCAAAGGAGATCAGAAAGAACTCAAGCGGCATCTACTTTGTTTTGAGCGTGGCACCGGCAAGATGCTCTGGAACAAATCGTTCGAACCCAGGCTGCCAGAGCATCAATACCAAGGCGAAGGCTCGTATCACGGTTATGCGGCCAGCACGCCGATCAGCGATGGCGAGCGGCTGTATGTCTTCTTCGGTAAGTCGGGCGTGTTTGGTTTGGACTTGGACGGCAATCAACTCTGGCAAGCCAGCGTCGGCGATGGAACTCACGGCTGGGGATCGGGGTGCTCGCCGGTGCTGTTCGACAAACTGCTGCTGGTCAACGCGAGCGTTGAGAGCAGCTCGCTGGTCGCCTTGGACAAGTTGACCGGCAAAGAAGTCTGGCGGGCCGGCGGAGTTCGCTCGGCCTGGAATACACCGCTGCTGGTCACGGCGGCCTCACGCCGCGAATTGGTCGTCAGCACGGAAAGCCGCCTGCTGAGCTTCGATCCCAACGATGGCAAACCGTTCTGGAACGCAGACGGAGTGCATCGCTATGTCTGCCCCAGCGTGGTGTCACACAACGATGTCATCTTCGCGATCGGTGGCGGCCACACGTCATTGGCTGTACGAGCCGGCGGGAGCGGCGACGTCACCCAATCGCACAGCGAGTGGCGACAGAAGAAAGGCTCCAACGTCGGCTCGCCAATCTATCTCGACGGCCATCTGTACTGGGCCAACGACGGCGGCGGTGTCGTCTGCTGCCAGAACGCTGCAACCGGCGAGTTCGTTTACGAAAAGCGTCTGGAACCGAATGCCGGCACCATCTGGTCTTCCGGCGTGTTGGCCGATGGCAAGCTGTACTATGTGTCGCAGCGCAACGGCACCTATGTCGTCGCCGCCAAACCCGAATACGAACTGCTTTCTCACAACACCTTCGCCGACGACGACAGCCGCACAAACGCCTCACCCGCCGTCCACAACCGCCAGTTACTGCTGCGCACCGACCGAGCTTTGTATTGCATCGGCAAGAACTGACCGTCATTCGACGTCTACACGGTCACCACAAGATTGTCCCGATGGATAACCTCGGCATACGGGGCATCGCCGAGCACCTTGGCGATGTCGGCCGTTTTCTTACCCGCAACAAGTCGTGTTTCACGAGAATCAAAATTCGTCAGCCCACGAGCGAACTCTTCGCCGTGTTCGTCTTCCAATGCGACGACTTCTCCGCGAGCAAATTCTCCGTCAACCGATTTGATGCCGGCGGCGAGCAGTGATTTGCCTTGATGCTCGACCGCGCGGCGGGCGCCGGCGTCGAGTCGGAAGCGGCCTTTCGGTTTGACCGTGAAGCCGATCCAACGTTTCCAGGCGGGGACCGCTTTGTGCTTGCCAAGGAACAGCGTGCCGATGTCATTACTAGAGAGAATCTCGTCGAGAACCTTCGGCTGCGTGCCGTCGGCGATGATGACGTCTTCTCCGACGGCGGTCGCGATGCGAACCGCTTCGAGCTTCGATTGCATCCCGCCTGTGCCACGCGCGCTCTTCGATTCGACAGCCAGCGTGCGCAGCGCGTCGTCCCAGGACGCGACCAACGGAATCAATTTGCTGCCGGACTTGGCGGGATCGCCGTCGAACAGGCCGGCGACGACACTCAGGATCACCAGTAGCGGCGACTCCATCAGGCCGGTAACCATCGCCGCAAGTTGGTCGTTGTCGCCGAATTTAATCTCGGCGATGCTGACCGTGTCGTTCTCGTTGATGATCGGCACGACCTTGTATTCAAACAGCGTGTTGAGCGTGTTCCGCACATTGAGGTAGCGCGTGCGGCTCTTGAAGTCGTTGGCGGTCAGCAACAGTTGTGCGGCGGAGTAGCCTCGGCGTTGCAGGGAATCGTTGTAGAGGCGAATCAGGTGCGCCTGCCCGACTGCGGCAGCGGCTTGCAGGTGGGGCAGGTCTTTCGGCCGGTGCTTCAGCTTCAGCAACCCCATTCCCGCGCCGATCGCGCCGCTGCTGACCATCACGACTTTGCGGCCAGAGTCCAAAATCCGCAGTACCTGATCACACAGCGACTCGATGCGGTCGAGATCAAGCGTATCGTCGTCCTTGGAAAGCACATTCGTGCCGACTTTCACGACGATGGTTTTGGCGGAGTCGATGACGGCTCGGCGATCGGTTGTCGGGGCGAGTTTCATCGGGCTGGGCAATCTTTGGAGGGAGACTAAATTCGTGACGCGATATGTAGGAGATGAGTGGCTGCGGTGAAAGTGGTTGGAAGACGTGACTGGGTCGAGAGTCTTTTTTAGGTCGGCCCGCAACTCTTAGAACCGCCGGAAATCCCCATGAGGCCGACCTGAGAAAGACTCCCGATCCCTTCGTTCGGAGTGGTTGGTTTCGCCTTGGAGGGGCCGTTATCATCCCGCCGCTTTCGCTCTTCACCAATTCAACGGCGGGACGATTCATGGCGGAACTGCACCACGAATGTGGCATCGCGGCGGTTTATCATCTACCCAATCGAGGCCGCAGCGATTTGATTCCCAAGGAGGGTGTGGAACAGACCTCGCGGCTGATTCCGCGATTGCTGCTGGACATCCAGAACCGCGGGCAACTCGCGGCGGGAATGACCTCCTACAGTGCGGATCGCAATCAGCGAATCGACACGCACAAGGAAGTAGGAACGGTCACCGAAGTCTTTCAGCTCAACAAGCGTGAGGATTTCGAGTCGTTGATGTCCGACTATGCCGGCTCGGCGGCGATCGGCCACGTCCGCTATGCCACCTGCGGCAAGGATGATCGCAGCTACGCTCAGCCGTTCGAACGGCATCACATTGAAAAATCAAAATGGTTCAGCTTTGCCTTCAACGGGCAGTTGGCGAACTACCCGGAACTGCGGGACGAAGTCCTGCAAAATTCCGATTTCTATTTGGCTCGCGAGACCGACACCGAAATCTTGATGCACCTGCTTTGCCAGGAGATCAAAATCGCCAACGGAGGGACTCGTCCCGATCTTTTGGAAGTGTTGTCGAGCCTCGCGCGGCGGTTTGATGGGGCGTACAACATCGTCTTCTTGAACTCGCTGGGGGATATGTTTGTGGCCCGCGACCCGCTGGGGATTCGGCCGCTGTGCTACGCCATCGACGGGCCGCTGTTCGCCGCCGCCAGCGAAAGCGTTGCCCTCGCTAACATGGGTTTTCGAGACTCGCAAATTCGCAGCCTGCCCCCCGGCACAGCCATCATCATTCAGAACGGCAAGATCGAATTTGAACGCCGTTTCGCGGAGAGTCCGAAGCAGGCGCATTGCTTCTTCGAGTGGATCTACTTCGCAAACGTGTGCAGCAATCTCGACGATCGCAGCGTCTATCTGACTCGTAAGCGATTGGGCGAGGAGTTGGCTCGGCAAGAGCACGTTGATATCGACCAGGACACGATCGTTGTTCCGGTGCCGGATACGGCGAAGGCCGCCGCCGACAGCATGGCGTATCAATTGAACGTGCCAAGTCTCGAAGGCTTGATCCGCAACCGATACGTCGGCCGCACGTTTATTGAGAGCGTCAATCGCGCCGATAAAGTCCGCGCGAAATACACGCCGCTGCCCGACGTGCTGGAAGGCAAGAAAGTGTTGCTGGTCGAAGATACGATCGTCCGTTCGACGACCATGAAGGCGCTGGTCTCGCAAATTCGCGAACGAGGGCGAGCCAAGGAAGTTCATATCCGCGTCGCGTGCCCCCCAATTATTTCCCCCTGCTTTTACGGTATCGACATGAGCACCATGAAGGAGCTCTTCGCTCCCCGATTCATGCACGGAGTGACGGAACTTACTCCCGATATGGAAATCGAGATGGCCCGCGCGATCGGAGCGGATTCGCTGCGATATCTTCCGGTGAGCGCGATCGCTCGCAGCATCGGACTTCCGGCCAGTTCACTCTGCCAAGCGTGTATCAACACCGAATATCCGACCGCCGCCGGACGCCGCCTGTATCAAATCGCGTGCGATAAGGTCGGCGATGATTCGAGTTCAACCGGCCGAACATATGACGCCCCGAAGGCCGTCCTCACGCGAACGTGACAGGGCGTTGGTCTGCTTGCCGGTTTCTTGCATACGTCGCTTCGCAGGGAGGATTCGCCGATGCCATTCGGACAATCCTGGGAATTGTGGTTCACATTGTTGGTCGTGGTGTTGATGGTCTACGGGCTCGCGCGCAACTGGGCGGCCGACATGATCACGACCGGCTGCTTAACGCTGATCCTGGTCGCGGGACTCTTCGCGGGTGAACACGAAGCACCGAATCCGCTCTTCAAAGAGCATCCTGAAATGAAAGAGATTCCCGGTGTGCCCGCAACGAAAATGGTGCGCAATCTGCCCAGCGTCGTTGAGGGAGTCGCTGGTTTTAGCAGCGATGCGATGCTCACGGTGGCCGTGTTGTTTGTCGTGGTCGCTGGGCTGACCCAAACCGGAGCCATGTCGATGGTCTCTCGGCAGATCATCGGGCAACCCAAGTCGGTTGCGGCTGCGCAAGCACGGCTTTTATTCCCTGTCATGGGGCTGAGCACGTTTCTCAACAACACCCCTTGCGTGGCGATGTTCATGCCTGTCGTGGATGACATCTGCAAAAAGTACAAGATCAGCCCGTCGAAGCTGTATCTGCCGCTGAGCTACGCCTCGGTCTTCGGTGGCTGCTGCTCGAAAATCGGCACGAGCACGAACATTGTCGTCGCGACGTTGATGACCAAGGCCGGCTTTCCGGAAATGGGAATGTTTGAGATCACTTGGGTGGGCGTCCCAGCGGCATTGGTCGGTATCACCTTTATCATGGTCACGTCCAAATGGCTGTTGCCCGATCGCAAGCCCGCGATCAGCCTGTCCGACGATCCTCGCCAATACACGGTCGAGATGATCGTGCAACCCGGCGGCGCGATTGTCGGCGAGACGATTGAGCAAGCGGGACTGCGGCATCTGCCCGGTCTGTTTTTGGCCGAAATTGAACGGGGCGACAACATTTTGCCGGCGGTCGGCCCGACCGAACGACTGCAAGCCAACGATCGGCTGATCTTTGTCGGTATTGTGGAATCGGTCGTCGATTTGCAAAAGATGCGCGGTCTGATGCCGGCGACCAATCAAGTCTTCAAACTCAACGATCCGCGGACGCAGCGCTGCCTGATCGAGGCGGTGGTGTCCGATCGTTGCCCGATCGTCGGCAAGACCATTCGCGACGGCCAATTCCGTCGGCAATATGACGCGGCCGTGTTGGCGGTGGCTCGCAGTGGCGAGCGGATCAATGCCAAGATCGGTGACATCGTGCTGCAATCCGGCGACACCCTGCTGCTGGAAGCTCATCGCTCCTTCGAGAGCAAGATGCGGAATCGCAGCGACTTCTTCCTGGTCAGCAGCGTGCAGAACTCCGCACCGCCGCGTCACGAGAAAGCGACCGTCGCGTTTGGAATCTTGGCGATTATGGTGCTGTTGAACGGCTTCGAGATGCTGGACCTTGTGACGGCATCACTTCTGGCTGCTGGTGCGATGATCCTCACCAAATGCTGCACCGCACGAGAGGCTCGCGAGAGTTTGGAAATCGAAGTGCTCATCAGCATCGGCGCGTCGTTCGGCATCGGCAAAGCGCTGGAGATGAGCGGTGCGGCGAATCTCCTCGCCGATGGAATGACGAACGCGGCTCAGCTATTCGGCGATGGTCCCTGGCCGGTTCTCACGGCGATCTATCTGGCGACGATGATTCTCACGGAACTCATCACGAACAATGCCGCGGCAGTGCTGGTCTTCCCGATCGCGCTTGCTGCCGCGGAAAAGCTTGGGGTGACTTCGATGCCGTTTATCATGTCGATCATGGTGGCGTCGTCCGCCGGCTATGCGACGCCGACCGGCTATCAGTGCAATCTGATGGTCATGGGACCGGGCGGTTATCGCTTCAGCGACTATCTACGAATGGGCATTCCACTCGACTTGCTCTACATGATCGTCACCGTAACGTTGGCCCCGGTGATCTGGCCGTTCAAGTAGGTTCCGCATTCCTTTCAGCGCAGGCTCGGCCCCACTAACCCGATGCGTAAGCGAGAGATTGAGTCGCACAGCGCAGAAAGACGATTGACGCGATCCCTTGCTTGCGTGTCGGGCTATTGTGCCTCAGACGTCTGGCAATACGAAAACAGACCACCGTTTTTGCGGTGGTCTGTTGGTGTTTAATTGTTCGTAGTCTCGGTTACGGAGAAGCCGCCGGATTGTCGTCGTCATCCAGAGCAATGATGGCGATTGCGAGTCCCGCCGCCGCGGTACCCAGCAGAGCGATCGTAAAGATGTCGAGGCGGCAGAGTCCGCCGCAACCGACCGGCGGGCAAGACTCGCCCGTGGCGATGGCGCCGTTATCGACGACATGGACCCTGGCATACGGCTGCCCGTTGTCGTCGTAGAGCACTTCGCCGCCGTCGCTCGGATTTTGAGCACGCACGACAATTGCTTTCGACATCAACAGCACTTGCTCGTGTGACTTCGGCGGAGCGGAATTGGCAGTCCAGAAGCGGAACAGTCCGTAGCCGCTGTTCGCCGTAACGAGGTACACGCCACCCTTGAGGTTCGCGATTTCAAAGCGACCTTCGGCATCGGTGACCGCTTGAGCGACCTCCGTTTTACCTTGTCGAATGGAGACCGTGGTCTTCGCGACTCCCTTTTGATCGGCGTCGAGCACACGGCCGGCGATGCTGCCATCTTTGGCCATCGCCACGTCGATCGCCGTGGGCTGCACGACTTTCTTCGGTGCGGGTTGCTCGTCACCGGCACTTGGCAGGTCATCGAGCTTCACCTTTGCCGACGTGGATTCCGCTTTTGCAGGAGGCCCGGCCATCGACGGAGTTGTTTGAATCATCAACCCGCAGCAAGCCATGCCGACAATTAACGCATTTGTCTTACGCCCCAAATTCATAATCTCCCCCGCTTCCTTGCGAGCTCCTCGCGACCAGCCGTTACACTGGAGAACAATCGCCTTTTCGCCACTTCCCTGCGGTCAAAAGCCTCGGCGTACGGTTGGCGCACGCTGCGACTATTCCTGATTATCGGCAGACGGCGTACAACCGTTAAATCGAAATCGCCCGTTCGTGTCGAAGTTGCCACACCGATGCCCGCACCAACTACCAACCTCGAGTTTCACGGTCGCACAGTCACGGTCATGGGCCTGGGAGGTTTCGGCGGTGGCGTGGGAGCCGTCCGATTTCTGGCCGAAACGGGGGCCAAAGTCATCGTCACCGACCTGCGCTCCGAGAGGGAATTAAGCCCCTCACTGGCTCAAATGGACCGCGCGTGGCCGATCACGCTCAGGCTAGGCCAGCACGACGAAGCGGACTTCCGCAATACGGATTTAGTCGTCGTCAGCCCCGCCGTTCCGAAGAACAGTCCGTTTCTCGCGGTCGCTCGCGACGCCGGCATCCCGCTGACCAGCGAATTGAATCTCTTCTGGGAACGGAATCGCGGGCGAGTCCTCGCCATCACCGGGAGCAACGGCAAGTCCACGACGACGGCTTTGACACACGCGATTCTCGAAAGCGATCGCGCGCCGCGCCGTTGTTGGTTAGGCGGCAACATTGGAATCAGTCTGCTGCCCGACGTCCGGCGGATTCAGCCGGAGGATTGGGTCATTCTCGAACTGAGCAGTTTTCAGTTGGAAGACCTCGCACCGTTGCAGCCTCGGCCGGAGATCGCCGTCGTCACGAATTTCTCACCGAACCATCTCGACCGGCACGGCACCGTCGAGGCCTATCGCGCCGCAAAACAGAACTTGCTGTGCTGGCAAGCGACCGAGCAATTTGCGGTCGTCAATGCTCTCTCCGAAGTCGCGGACTGGCCGACAGTGGCGACTCGACTGCTATTCGGACCGAGCGATTCCGGACAACTTGGCATCTTTGGTGAAGGTTCGGAGGTGATGGCACGCATGCCCGCCGAATCAAGCTGTGAGTTACGAATGCCGCTCCGTCGCTGGCTGCGATTGCCGGGGACACACAACTGGCAGAACGCTCAAGCCGCTATCGCTGCCTCGCTCGCTGCCGGAGCATCTCTTGAAGCGATCGAACAAGGCGTGTCGAACTTTCGTGGCCTGCCGCATCGCCTCGAATTCGTCGCCGACGTTCAAGGCCGTCGCTGCTTCAATGATTCCAAAAGCACCACGCCAGAGGCGACGGTCCTCGCCTTAAAGTCGTTCGACGAGCCGACCGTGTTGCTCGCCGGCGGCTACGACAAACTGATCGACTTATCCGCGATCGCCGCCACCGCCGTGACTCGTTGCCGAGCTGTCGCATTGCTCGGTCAAACTGGTCCTCGACTGGGAAAACTGATTGAACAAGCCGCTCGCGCCGCGAACGTCGCTGGCCCCATCTGCCGCGGCTTCGAGTCACTCGCTCCGGCCGTCGCGTGGAGCTTGCAAGAGTCCGGTCCCGGCGACATCGTGCTGCTGTCCCCCGGCTGCGCCAGTTACGACTGGTTCCAAAACTACATCGAACGCGGCGAAGCGTTTACAGCATTCGTCGCCGCGCACGCTGCATCGAAAGGCTGACAAAAAATGGACGACAGAAAAATGAAAACGCAACAACTCTCGGCCTACCGCACGTTTCTAATTCTCGCCCTCCATCTTTCCGTCATCCATTTTTCTGTTAGCCTCGTTCAGAGTGCCGACGACCCGGCAAAAGCAGCAGAGCCAAAACCTCACGAATGCCGCTTCACCGAATGGCCCATCACGATCGACGGCAAAGCCGACGAGAAAGTCTGGGAGTCCGCCGAGGTCATTGACAAGTTCTCGCTGCCGTGGCTGGGCAAAGAGGCTCGACCCGCGAAGACGGCGACGAAGGCCCGGCTGCTGTGGGATCTCGACAACCTCTACTTCTTCAGCGAAATGGTTGATTCCGATCTCTACGCCGACGTCACCGAGCACGATGGCGACACCTGGAACAACGACGTCTTCGAGTTGTTTTTCAAACCGGCCGACAACAAGCCGGGCTACTATGAGTTCCAGGTCAACGCGAAGAATACCGTGTTCGACATGTTCCTTCCGCGGCGCGGTCACGTCGCTCGTTTCCGGCGCGATCAGGAGTTTCATCTCGAAACGAAAGTCGTGCTCGACGGGACGCTCAACAACTGGGCCGACCGCGACAAAGGATGGTCGGTCGAAGGAAAGATTCCCTGGCGAGACTTCATCAAGACCGGAGGTCGGCCGGCGATCGACGAGGTTTGGAAGTTCGTCCTCTGCCGCTACGACTACTGCATCGATTTCGAGACGTTCGACCTGTCGTGGTGCTCGCCGAAGAGTTCCAAGTCGGGTGCCGACTTCCATCGCTGGGAAGACTACGCCGATCTCAAATTCATTGGCCCGGAGAAGTCTCAAGCCCGGCGGCCGTTCGGCATCGACAAGCTCGAACCGTTGACGACGTCGAAAGTGCGTGGCTCGCCAGAGCCTCCCGCTCCATTTCGTACTCGCGTCGCGTTCCCCAAGCTGAAGCTCAATCAGCCGGTCTTCGGATCGCACGTCCCCGGCAGCGACTGGCTCCTGGCAGGCCAGCAATCGAAGTCTACCTTGATTCGATTCAAGGACAGTCCGGACGTCGAGTCCTTCGAGACGCTGCTCGAGCTGACTGACACCGTCATCTACAACGCGACGTTCCATCCAAAATTCGCCGAGAACGGTTTTCTCTACATCGGATCGACTGGTCTCGCGACGCCCGGCTTCGTGCCGGAATCGGCCGAGCGGTTCAAAGAATTCAAAGAGAAGTCGGTCCGAATCACTCGCTATCGGATGGACCCCAAGTCGTTTGAGTTCGATCCGAAGTCCGCCACGATCATTCTGGAATGGGAATCGAACGGCCACAGCGGTGCCGACTGCGTCTTCGGCAACGACGGGATGTTCTACGTTACCACCGGTGACGGCACGTCCGATTCCGATTTGATTGAGACCGGCCAGGGAATGGACCACCTGCTGTCGAAGCTGCTGCGGATCGACCTCGATCGTCCCGACCCCGGCAAGACCTACTCGGTACCGAAGGACAACCCGTTCGTCGGCCTGAAGGGTGCTCGGCCGGAGACGTGGGCCTACGGCTTTCGCAATCCGTGGCGAGTCACCTGCGACCGCAAGACCGGCGACATCTGGGTCGGCAACAACGGCCAGGATCTGTGGGAGCAGACCTATCGCGTCGAACGGGGAGCCAACTATGGCTGGTCGGTCATGGAAGGCTCTCACGTTTTCTACGCCGACCGCAAACGCGGTCCGACTCCGTTCGTGCTGCCGACCACCGAGCACTCGCACAGCGAATCCCGCTCGCTCACCGGCGGAGTCGTCTATCACGGCGAGAAGCTGGCCGAACTGCGCGGTGCCTACATCTACGGTGATCACTCAACCGGAAAAGTCTGGGGAGTAAAGCACGACGGCAAGAAGGTGACGTATCACCGCGAACTCGTTGACACGACGTTTCACATCACACATTTCTGCCTCGACTCGCACGGCGAGTTGCTGGTCGTCGACCACCAGGGGGGCGACAAAGGCAACATGTATTACTTGGAGCCGACGCCGGAATCTGAGATTTCAAATTTCAAATCTCAAATGGGGTTCCCTCGAAAGCTCAGCGAGTCTGGCCTGTTCGCGTCGGTCAAAGAACACGCGATGCAGCCGGGAGTCCTCCCTTACTCGGTCAACGCGCCGCTTTGGTCGGACGGAGCGCACAAGGCGCGCTGGATGGCGATCCCGCGCGATCCCGATCGCAAAGAGCCGCCGATCGACAACTCGGTCAATCGCGGCTGGAACTTTCCGGACAACACGGTACTCGTAAAGTCGTTCGCCCTCGACGGTGAAGCGGGCAACGCGGCAACGCGACGCTGGATTGAGACCCGCTTCCTCGTGAAGCAAGAGGGCGAGTGGGTCGGCTACAGCTACGAATGGAACGACGACCAAACCGACGGAGTGCTGGTCGAGAGCGTCGGCAAGGACCGCGAGTTCACGATCCGCGACGCGCAAGCGAAGGACGGCATTCGCAAGCAAACGTGGCACTATCCCAGCCGCACCGAGTGCATGGTCTGTCACAGCCGCGCCGCCAACTTTGTGCTCGGACTGACCTCCTTGCAGATGAACCGCGATCACGACTACGGCGGCATCGTCGACAGCCAACTACGAGTCCTCGATCACCTCGGCTTGACCAGACGCGCCGCCTGGCAGACGGAACACACCAACGCGATCCGCCGCGAACTGCAAGCGACAGGACTGGCCGAAAAGGAACTCGACGAGGCGGTCAAACAGCGCACCGCGACTCGCGATCAACGTGGCTATCCCAAGACCGAGATGCTGGCGATGTCGCCGGAGTCCTTCCCTCATCTTGTTGATCCTTATGACAAGAAGGCCGATCTCACCGCGCGAGCCCGTTCGTACCTCCATGCCAACTGTGCGATCTGTCACGTCGATGCGGGTGGCGGCAACGCTCAGATTCAATTGGAGTACTTCACGCCGCTGGCGAAGATGAAACTGCTCGACGAGCCGCCGCTGCACCACAAGTTCGATCTCACCGATCCGCGCATTATCGCGCCCGGCCACCCGGAACGCTCAATACTGTTGACTCGCCTCAGTCGCCGAGGCCCCAGCACCGGACAGATGCCTCAGTTGGGAACATCCCTCGTCGATCAAAAGGCGGTCGAACTGTTCCGCGAATGGATCACGAGCTTGAAGTAGCAGAGGCTGTCAGGCGAGCGGGGCGGCGTCAGCCCCCGGTCCTCCGGCTAATTCAAGGGGGGGCTGACGCCGCCCCGCTCGCCAATTCTGTTGTTTACCGTCTCGGTCCCAGTGCCCGTTCCAAAAACTCATACGCCCGCTTTCGAGCGTCCTCTGGAAACGAGTGCCCCGCCTCCGGATAGTGCCCCACTAAATCATCGCCCTTGCCATGCAAGGCATAGATCGGCCGAGCGGCGTCGAGCACATCCTTCACACCGCTCACATCGAAATCACTGTCCTTCGTCGCGGCTGATGCGAAGAACGGACGCGGAGCAAGCGCGGCGATCAGTTCGTGGAAGTCGAACGGCAACCGCTTCGGATCGTTCTTGAACTCGCTAGCGATCAGCGGCATGTAACGCGGGTCAGTCCAACTTGGCACGTCGTCCTTCTGCATCGAACAGAACCCGCAACTGGAAACGATCGCTTTGAGGCGCGGTTCAAACACCGCCGTAAAAATCGCGTTGTGCCCACCGAGTGAATGACCAATGCAGCCAATCCGCTGGGCATCGACTTCTGGCAGCGTTTCGAGCAAATCCACCGCGCGAATGTTGTCCCAAACCGCCTTCATCGTGCCGCTGACGTAACCATGCTTCGGATCGAAGTCGTAAGCGTGTTCGCCGAAACTCGGATAATCGGGGACCAGCGCGATGAAACCTCGTTCGGCCAATTCCAGTGCGTATTTCAAACCCGGATCGCCGCGAACGCCGGCCGGCTCATCCTTGCCGACGTTAGTGGTTTGCTGAAGACAGAGCATGGCGGGCCACTGTGGACCATGAACGCGAACGGCTCCCGGAATCTTTACGGAATCGGTCGGTGCGGCCGGGAGAAAAAGATACGCCGTCACGCGATCGGTCGGATCGGATTGATAGGTCAGCTTTCGCCGTGTCAGCGATCCGAGTTTGACTTCCTCAACAACCTTCACGTCCAGCGGAACTTGCCGCATCGGGCTCGGCAGCGGCCCCGTCACACGTTGGAAATGTCGCAGGATGTGTTCGCGTCGCATGTCCGAATCGGCGAGGGTCTTGATGTCCCGTTTCATTCCATCGCGGCCGAGCACAAACGACAGATCTTGATGATTCGGATATTCGGGAAGCGGTTCGCGGGGGACGAAGCGGCCGACGGGGAAGCCGTTCGAGTAGTCGATCTCGAACGCACCATTCGTCGTGCGGTAGCGGATCGACTCCGCCCGATCAAAATCGCTTGGTCCGAGTCGCATGATTGGGCCCGGCTTGGCATCCAGCGAAAGCGAGCGGCTGGGAACTTGCAGCACAATCTCCGTGCGGTTGCCGAGCGCATGGCCGGTCGTCGTGAAAATCTTGCCGTCCACTCGTTCCTTGGTAACGAACTGCGGCTCGACATCCAACTTCGCTCGCCGCATCCAGCCAACCATCTCAACGGCGTCGGCATACGGGCAGGTCGAGTCATCAACGCCGTGAACCGTCACGATCTTGCTCGCCGAGCCGAGGACTTTCATCGTCGCGAGATGATCCTGATTGCCGAGGAAGCGCAGCTCCTGATGATCCAGCGACAGGTAATTCGGACTTGCCGGATCGCGGCTGAACCGAGCATCCAAATCGCTGCCACCCGGCAAATGAAAAGCGATGTCATCCGACAGCTTCTTCATGCCACACAGATCGACCACGCAAGCGAACGTGCGCGGTGCGAGCTTGTTGCACATCAGCGTCACGTTGCCTCCGCCTGAACCGCCCGTCGCGAAGACTCGCCCGCCAGCGAATTTGATCTCTCGTGACTTCAGCCCGTGATCGAGCCACCACAACGCTCGCAGCGCATCGAGCGCCTGCAAGTAGCCGAAGTCGTATGGCTCCGGACCTTCGATCGAGTCCTTCGGGCCGCTCTGCAAATAGTTCACGCACAGTGCGACGACATTTAGCTTCTCAGCTAATACCGTCGGACTCGCCGTGCCGACGCAATCGGTGCCGCCCCAGTTGTGCAGCGTCAGCATCAGTCCGGTTCGCTCGCCGACATTCGCCAGCTTTCCGCCCGGATAATGTACCAGCACTCGGACACGTCGCGGTCCCGGCCGCAGCAGCCATTCCTGAGCGGGAGTCTCGACAACAGCATTGTGCTCCGGCAAAGCAGGCCAGTCTTCCGCGAGAACGGCGGAACTCAGCAACAACAAAAAACTGACGAAAACAATTCGGCTCAACATCAAAGGCTCCCTTGGCAAACTAACCCGAAGCGTCAGCGAGGACGCGCGCTCCACCGATTTTCAATCACGACATTTCCGTCGTTTGAAGCGTTCGCCCTCGCTGACGCTTCGGGTTAGTTTCGAAATGCCGCGATCAATAATCGGCGACCGATCCATCCGGCAGCGTGACTCGCGGGAACTTCCATTTGTAATTGGGATCGGCGGCGATCTTGGTCATCTTCTCCACGTCGATGGTCACACCGAGGCCGGGGCCTTCCGGCAGTGTCGCGTAGCCAGTCTTGTCATCCACAGTCCACGGACGATTCATGAACTGCTCGCCCCACTGCAACGATCCGGGAGCAGTCTCGTGGATCAGCAGGAACGGAATCGACGCGCCGACGCTGAGGCTGGCCGTCGCGCCCAGCGGCGACGTCGTGCAGTGCGGGGCGAGCGGAACGTGATACGCCTCGGCGAGGATCGCGATCTTGCGCATCTGCGTGATACCGCCGCAGTGCGCGACGTCGGGTTGCAAGATGTCGATGCACCGCTCGTGCAGGTATGGGATGAATTCCCAAATCGTGTGGTCGCGTTCGCCAGTCGCCATCGGGATCGCGATCTGTTCCTTGAGCCGCTTGAAGACTTCGATGTTTCCGGGAACAGCGACCTCTTCAAAGAACAGCACTTCGTAGGGTTTGACCGCCGCCGCCAATTGGATCAGCGTGGCCGGGGGCACGGCACAGTGCGCGTCGAACATCACAGTGCCGTCGGGGCCGACTCGCTCGCGAGTCTGCTTGATCGCGTTGACCATGCGTTCGATTTCGTTGGGCTTCCCCGAATGATCGTAGATGCCGTGCGGCGGTACCTTGTGCGCCTTTGCCGTCGGATAGACACGAATCTTGTCTCGGCACGGTCCACCGAGCAGCCGATAGACCGGCACGCCCCATAACTTGCCGGTGATGTCCCACAACGCCATGTCGATCCCGGCGAGCGTGTGACTCATAAACGGCCCGCCGCGAATGTCGCGATGAGCGCGATACAGCTTGTGCCACAGATGCTCGATGCGCGTCGGGTTCTCGCCATCGAGCAACTCAAACAGCGACTTGCAGAGTTCTTCCGCCGCCGTCGGCACGAGCGCGCTGACCTCACCCCAGCCGGTGATTTTCGCACTGGTCATCATTTCCAGATAGACCTTGCTCTGCACGCGATGCGTCTTCATCGCCGTGATTTTGATGCTCGATGCGGAGTCGGCGACTTGCGCGGCGGGATTGTTCTCCTGCGCAACCGCGTGACTCAACAAAGCCAATCCACCAGTGGCACCAAATGCGCCAACCAGTTGACGACGAGAGACGCTGCCTCGTGAGTTTTGCATCGGAAGATCTCCAAGCTGGCGGTCCATGGAAGTTGGCTGACGATCATCTGTGCCCTCCGCGTCATCCGTGTTCTCAGGTGGCGGCCAGGAACACGGATGACGCGGATTTCACGGAGTCGCGCGGACGGGGAATTGCCATTGCTCGTCAAAGTACCCGGTGCGGATGGCTTTGTCTTCCATCGGCACGATTCACACACCGGCGCATTTCAGTGCGGACTCGGCTTCTCAAACTCCTGCGTTGGCTCACCAGAATTTTAAAGGTTTTTTTTGACGATCCAATTTCCGTTGATATCGTCTGCACACCATTCACGATCAGTAGCTCATTTCTGATCAAACTCCGCTTCGGTCATTTCGTTCGGAAAGAGATTTTCTCTCGTGGTCTCGCCGTTGAGACTTGGATGTGCTCCGTTAGTTTCACCTCGTAGGAGTGCCCTCATGCTGATGCAATCTTGGAGTTCGTTGTTCGGGACAAAAAAGGCCAGTCAACCTATTCAGTGTGCCCCCCCCCAATTTACCAAAGACTAAATCGGCGTTGGGCCGCCGAAGCGAGGATTACAATCCGAACGACTTCTTTGAAGGCTTTGATGAATCAAGCTTGGCACCCGCAGCATTTCAAGAGGCGTGGTTGACTCGAACGCCGCTCGCACGACGAATCTCAAACTGGCTACGCTCGCTGAGCAGCGGTCGGTTCAAGTCTTTTTCCCGCGCAACCAAACGAAATCCGTGGCGTCTGGTTTCCATCAGTACATTTGAGCGTCTTGAACCGAGACTCTGTTTGTCGTACGAGCCGGTTGCCTCGGCCGCCGTGCTACCAACTCAGTTCTACGCTGGCGACAGCCTCACGCTGGACTGTCCAGGTTCATCTTCTTCGATGGATATGAATGCGCCAAATCCAGGCCAGTTGCACTACCATTGGACAATCTCCGGAATCGACGTCAATCAAGACAGCGGGATGATTACCGTTCCCTGGAGCGATCTGGAAACCACTTATGGCTGGGCAAAAGGGACCACTGCGACGTCAAAGTCCGTGAGTCTTTATGTGAGCGATAATAACGGCAATAGCACCAACGTGGTGAGGGGAACGAGTATTGCGGCAAATCGGCCTCCTATTGCCGATGCTGGTGGCGTCATTAGCAACGCGAGCGGCGTCATTCGCAGAGAGTACCATTTCGCGTACGTCAGTGGCTCCGTCATCCTCGACGGAAGTGCGTCAAGCGATCCGGACATGATCGACAGTCGGTTCTACAGGGGGGTATCGGTAATGACGGCTCGGTTGAATCCACGAATAGCGGGATGACCTTGGATTGGCCGGCGCTTTGGGCACTGGGGATGTCAGTTGGAGACTCTCTTCCCGTCAAGTTGACTGTCAATGACGGCTACGTGGACGCCACGGATACCGCGTACTTAGTTTATGACAACACCGCTCCCAACGCGTGCGCGGGGCCGACCGGCGAAGGTAGCACCTACGAAATCTACAAAGGTGACGGACTGCAACTGAGCGCCGCACTGTCAAGCGATTCTGATGGTGGCCCGAACGCGATGACTTATGAGTGGGATCTCAACGAAGATGATGTGTTTGGAGATGAGTCTGGTGTGGTAGTCAATTTGACGTGGGCGCAGTTGGTCGGTCACGGTTTCGGGGCACCAATGACGCGGACCATCAAAGTGAAGGTCAGCGACGGCGATTTAGAATCCATCGCGGAGTCATCGGTCACCGTTAAGCTTCCCGAAGTGAGCATCGCCTTTACTGACGGGATCATGGGAGAAAGAAAGATCGGATCGGATGACGGTGTGCTGGAAATCACACGCACTGGCCCAACGACAAACGCGCTTTCGGGATCGGTCACGATTCCAACAATGGTTCCGGGAGTGACGAACTTGGCGACCACCTTTGATTTCACGGTCTCGTCGCTGAATTGGACAATTCTTGCCGGAATGAGTTCCACAACGATTGTGTTTACGACCGCCAACGAAACGACGGCAGTCGCCGCAAATGTTGAAGGTGAAGAGATTCTCGTCGTGAATTTGGAGACGTCGGCTGATTACACAAGGATGACGACGTCGGCTCAAGCGACGATTTCAGACAACGATCGTTGGGACTTTGACTACAGTGGGAACACTTTGGCGATCTCGACGACCAATCATATCTGGGGTGACGGTTCGGAAATGTGGTCATCCATCGGTGCAGGGAAGACGTCAGCAAGAACAGTAGAAGCGACCGTTAGTGGAACTTTCGACCCATCGTTTGGTTTCGATCGACAGGTCGCGCTCGAGCTCGAATTGACATTCGATATCAATGAGTCGACCGGCGTCATTACTATGAGCACGCCTACTTGGATGAGTTCGAATACAACCGATGGTGCCCTATCTTGCGGATTTGGATGGTCTGTAAACGTCGATCAAACAAACCATCTCGCCACGGTAAGTTTTTCGACTCTCACTGTGTACGCCGGCGGAAGAGTTGAGATGACCGCGGGTGCCCCGCCCATTTACGGTGCGACGGTCAGTTTGGTCTCAGACTACACCTGGAGTTATGCGGAAACCGTGGCGGGGATCATCGTTAATCTGCAAGGAGTCGTCGTGGAAGACTAATTGCCAACTCCGACGAGAAGGATGTTTGCTCGGAGATCGCGTCTGTTAACAACCATGATGGCATGCGATAACAATGATTCTAGAGGATTGTTCTGTTGACGTTATTTCGAGGAGCAGAATTCATGAGCCTAGTTCAACGGAATTGGTCGCTGGTGATCCTTCTTGTCATCACGGTACTGGGCTGCATGAAGTCTCCCGGGAATTTAAGCCATCACGGCAGATCGTTCTCCGAAGGCAGTTACCATGGATTCTGGACTAGCCCACGTTTTGCGTGCGCGCAACGTAGCGCGTATTGTGACGCGTAAGGAGCGAAGTTCATGTCAACACGTCGAGTGTTTACGAGGGAGTTCAAGGTCGAGGCCGTGTCGTTGGTGTCTCGTCAAGGACTGA
>SXGS01603601.1_pt1 | contig 73439 bp, 68 predicted proteins | sample 3174681 | NCBI WGS metagenome assembly SXGS01 (sample SAMN11356861, study PRJNA531348) | freshwater metagenome | isolation source: freshwater sample F1-80 | place: China: Fuxian Lake, Yuxi | collected 2017-12-25
CGAGTCGCCTTCTTCCAAACCTCTTCTAAACCATTGCTCACGAAATTGGGGTATTCGTAACTCGGATAACGAGCCGTAATTTCGCGCATGAGCTTTTTTGAAGTCGTCTCCGACAACGCTTGGCCGCGGCGAGGACGCTCTTTCTGAACGATCTCGAGCACGGTTTTCAAATATTGTTGCTGACGGCGAATCGAATCGATATCGCCGGAACCTCCACGGCCCGTGTGCACGTACTTGGGTTTCATGGATTCTATTTCATCCATCCGCTGAATCCATGGCTTGATCAAACCGAGTTCAAGCCAACTATGAAAACCTTGAGTGACAAGGTCGCCTACGAAAAGATGCTGATCGTACTCCACAACTACATGAGCTTCACTACAGCCTGCACCTAGGACGTGGGCTTTAATCTTGAGTCCAGCGGCTGAAATCTCGGTTGTTTTCGATCCAAATGAATCGAGTTTAGGTTCATCCGCAGGATAATCTGGTTTGAATTTATCGAAGAACCAACCCATACGCAGTTTGTGGACCGCAGGGACTAAAGCTTGAACTTGATCTGAGGTCACAACTTTAATCCCGCGTTTCTGAAATAGCGCGGCTCCGTTAAACTTATCCGGATTAGGATGAAGGACCACTGCCAGAACCGCTTTCTTGCCCGTGATCTTCTCGGCAAGATTCACCATCTCTTCGGCAGCAGACAGTAAGAATTGTGCATCAATGAGAATTAACCCTTCGGGTCCTTCGATCCAATAAGAGGTCGTGCGAAAGCCTTTCCAACTCGAAGTGTAGGAGCCAACGCGCCCATCTCCCGAAACGAAATTCACTTGAACATCTTTTGAAAGTTCGAAACGGGAGGCCTGGCTCATTTGCGTTTGGCTTTTCTCTGGAGCGACCGATTTGCTTCCGCAGCTTGAGCTGATGAGGGCCGCTACGGCAATGAACAACGACGTCGTCACAAGACCAAACGTTCTCCGCACGATCGCTCCTTTTTATTTAGCGGAACGAGGGATGCGGTTCCGCTCTAAAAAGGATAACAAACGGGAATTTGCGTACCAAATTTTTCGGTTCGATCCGGACGTCCAACTAGATGACACACTCTATTAATCCCATTTTCTTAGTTGTCAGAAGTCCTTCGCCTTTGGTGATAATCCAAGGTTCCAGGACTAGTTGAGAGGATTAACCATGCTTTTCCAGCAACTATTTGAAGCCTGTTCATCTACCTATACCTACATCGTGGGTGATGAACAGACTCGCGAAGCTATCATTATCGATCCCGTCCTAGAGACACTTGATCGCGATTTAAAACTCATCGATGAACTAGGCCTAAAGCTTCTTTATTCTCTCGAAACTCATATACACGCGGATCACGTTACAAGCAGCGGGCGTATCGCCGATGTTACCGGCGCCCAAATTGTTGTTGGCGAAAACGCGCACGTCGGCTGCAGGGCGATGAAAATTGCCGACGGAGAAACACTCAACTTCGGGAAATACACTTTGCGAGCCATCGCGACGCCGGGTCATACGCCCTGCTCGATGAGTTACTACGTCGAAGATCGCGTTTTTACGGGTGACACATTGCTGATTCGTGGAAACGGGCGCACTGATTTTCAAGGCGGTTGTCCGGAGAAACTTTATCGCAACGTCACGACGAAGCTTTTTGGACTTCCCGAGGAGACGCTGGTCTACCCAGGACACGATTACAAAGGTTTCACGAGTTCCACGATCGGCTGCGAAAAGAAATACAACGCAAGACTCGGGCAACAAAGAACGCTCAACGAATTCGTCGAGATCATGAAGAACTTAGCGCTCCCCCCGCCTAAAAAAATTGATATTGCCGTCCCCGCAAATCTGCAATGCGGGCGCGTTTAAGTTTTCCCGATTTTGTACGAATCATGATGTTTGAATCAAAGCTCTGAGGCGCCTCCGCGCCCTCCTTGCGAGAAACTACCCAAATGAGGCAAGTTGCTCGCTAGGAGGAGCTGATGGCCGAGTGGCGATACGGATTTGGTTGGACGGAAAAAGAACTCGAAGCGCGCTTAGCCCGGGTCAAATCGGCTGGTCTTAACTTCCCTATGACGGGGCCCGAGAGCCAGGAAGGTAAGAACTGGCGTCGCTACTACTCCGAATCGATCATCGCGAAAGAGAAACCGGGCCCACCGATTGCCGAAGGCCCTTTCTACATCGCTTGGAAAGCCATTAAAGAATATCAATTCTCAGATCCCGGGATCGTGGTGGGTCATTTCAATCCAAATGATCCCGTCGATGGCCGATCGATGTTGCTCGAACTCAAAGTTCTGGGTTTACGATATTTGTGTGGCGTTCGGGTCACTGCGGTCCGCGAAGAACATCGACACAACGAAACTCAGTATGCATTTCGCTATGAAACGCTCGAAGGGCACATCGAAGTTGGTAGTGAATGGTTCTTCCTCACAAAACGTCACGATAGCGGCGAGATTTGGTTTCGAATCTCAGCGTCGTGGCGGCCTGGACATTTCCCGAACTGGTGGAGCCGTGTCGGCTTCGAAATGGTAGGCCGTCGTTACCAGCTTGCTTGGCATCGACTCGCCTATCTTCGTTTACGACAAATTGTTGGCGATCACGGACGAGATCTCGTGCCGATTCCCTACGGCGAAAAGCTTGTTCACACGGGCGCCGAAATTTCCAACTCCGACATTTGGGTCTTGAACGTGCCGAATCCGACCGAGCGCGTACGCCAAGCAGGAAAGGATAATAACCTATGTCCAGACTCCGAAGTGGAGACGTCGTCGTTATCACCGGGGCATCAACCGGGATAGGTCGCGCGGTAGCGCTTGAATTTGCGAAACGACGTTGCCGTTTGATTCTCGCCGCTCGCCGAATCGAGAGGCTCAACGAAGTGGCGCGTGAGTGTGAGAAGTTGGGCGCCGAATGCTTATCGATTTCAACCGATGTCAGTCGCGCTGAAGATGTGCAGCTTCTGGCTGATGAAGCCATCAACCATTGGGGTCAGCTCGATGTTTGGATCAACAACGCAGGTGTGGGCGCTATCGGATCATTCACCGAGGTTCCACTTCGCGAACATCAGCAGGTTTTAGAAACAAATCTTTTTGGATACCTTCATGGCGCGCACGCCGCTTTAAAAGTTTTCAAACGCCAGAAGCGTGGCGTGCTCATCAACAACGCTTCCGTTTGCTCGCGGCTCGCAACGCCTTATCTCGCTTCGTACAACGCTTCGAAGTTCGCGATACGGGGTTTAACACATAGCCTAAGGCAAGATTTAGCTGTCGAGGGACTCAGGGATGTTCACGTCTGTCAGATCAATCCCGGCGTCATTGATACTCCCGCTTTTCAGAGCGCCGGCAATTACAGCGGAAAACCTTTACGTATTCGAATCCCCATGACTAAGCCCGAAACGGTCGCGCGAAAAATTGTTTCGCTGGTTGAGCGTCCTCGACGTGAAGTCTTTGTCGGCCCGCTCACGGGAATCGGCACCTTGGCGTACACGCTCCTCCCGGCATTCACCGGCGCCTTCTTGGTTTGGGGAATGAAGCGTTTGTATTTTAACGCCGACGGTAATCAGCCGGCTAAATCAGGTAACGTCTTGCGTCCGTCTCCTTCTGAGACGTTCAACTAATTCTGTACTCGGCCCTCAGCCGCGGCTTCACCTCTGCCGATAAAAATCTATCCGAGGTCGAATGCCGTGGCGATGTTCCATCATGCAAACTATTACCCAATCCTAGTTTCATCTCTGCAGGTTGATCGTCCCGTGCCTTTCGACTGCTACGCAAGGCTCAATAAATTCAAACTTATCCAGTGGATCACCAAAGGGGAAATGTTCACGCTCGAAAAAGCGCAGAAGGTCGCCTCAGGATCCATGAAAGACATCTACGTTCTCACGGCTCAAAAAGAGGCGTACTTCGACTTTCTGGACGGATTTCTCGGCAGCTCCGAAGGCAAACAAACCTTGGAAGCACTCAAAGTGGCAGACCCCGCAACGCTTGTGGGAATCCCAACACCCGACGAATACAAACTAAAATCGTGGATGGATCGTCCCAGCTCTTCGCAAGCGGAACCTTTATCAGTCGTCCCGCAAGAAGCATTATCTGAAACGCCTCCGGAATCGGGCAATGATGAGAAAACCCACGTTGATGGCCTAGCCTCGACTCAAGAGCCTCAGAGCGAAACGATCGTTGTGAGTCCCGAATCCTCGAGCGAGATGGTGAAGAAGATCATCGAGAATTCTACGCTGAAGATCGTTGATGAACTGCGCAAGGTGACCGGACCAAGCGCGGAAGAACACTTCGAAACCAAGCTCACCAACGCAACCCTTGTGCTGAAAGAAGAAATTATTCGCGTTCGCGGTTACGTTGACAAAGAAGCTCAAGCGAAGCGTCTTGTAACTTCTGGTGAAAAACTAAGTCAGCGACTCGAACATGCCTTGGTCTCTTTGAAAGAAGCTAATGGGGCTTCACCGGCTCTGTTGGCGCTTGTGAAATCCCTGCGGGAAAATTCGAAACCTCATTTCGAAGAACTTGAACAGGTTTTGGTTTCGACCCGACCGCCTGCCTCAAGCACCGGAAATTCAGATGAACTTCAACGACTTAAAGAAGAACTTAGGCACAAAGAGCGCCTTCTCTTGGCAGCGCAAAAAGAAAACGGAGAGCTCACGCAACGAATCGAGGACCTCCGCCAAAAGGGGCATGTCATTTTCAAGAAATTAGAAGGCGCGCTCGAAGAACTCGATCAATTGAAGCGAAAAGATCGACTCGTTGAAACCAAAAACGAAGGCGCACAAAACGCTGTTAAGAACTTGCAAGCGCAGATCGAGAAACTGACTCGCACGAACGAAGATCTTCGCCACGAGAAGCTGACCTACTTGAAACAAGCGAATGAAGCTCAAGAACAGCGTCGCGCTCTCAATGCGAAAGCTGAACACTTAGCACGTCAAATTCAGGCCCGCGATCAAACCATTGAGGAGCTGAAACTCAAGCTCCAACAACTCGTTCCGAAAAGCCAAGCCAGCTGATTCGACAGCTAAGAGAGCTTGGAAGATCCGGTGCGCCCGTGCTAATCGATGCACATGGAACCTTTTAAAAACCTACTTGGTCTTCCGGCAGCATCTCGAATCTCGAAGGCTGTTAAGCGCGCCCATCCTTCCTTTCACGACACGGCCTTTCTTAAAAATCTCAAAGCCGAGTTGGAGCCTCTTGAACTTAAACAACGTATGATGCTCTTAACTGAGCGCCTTGAGCGATGCCTGCCTGAAGATCCGCGAGAAAGCTTCCGCATCCTCGAAGACTCACTTAAGATGTCGGAAACTGACGCTATCGGTTTATCAGGGTTTCCTGTGTGGCCGCTAACGCATTTTGTTGCGCAGAACGGTCAACGGCATTTCGAACTTTCGATGCGAGCCCTCAGCGCGATGACAAAAGTTTTCAGCGCCGAATTTGCGATTCGTCCTTTTCTCATCAACGACGAAATACGCTCTTTACGTCAATTGCAGAAATGGACCGAGCATGAGAACGAACATTTGCGAAGACTCGCGAGTGAAGGATCGCGTCCCTTGCTTCCCTGGGGAATAAAGCTTACGGAGTTCGTAAAATCGCCGGAGAAAACTTGGCCGATCCTAGCGGCCCTCCGAGATGATGAGTCTAAATACGTGCAGAAGTCGGTTGCGAATCACCTGAACGATCACTCAAAGAATCACGGGGACTGGCTCATCAAGCGTCTAGGTACCTGGAGGAAGGATTCAACCCTCAGGCCAACAGGCGAATGGATCATTCGGCACGCGACGCGGACGTTGGTGAAGAAAGGGCATCCTGGCGCCCTGCTTCTTCATGGCGTTAAGCCCCTCACGCTGAATCGTGTGAAAACGGAGTTGCTAACGAAGAAGGTCAAGCTCAACACTTCGCTCGAAGTCAGAGTTCATTTGCAGAATTCCACGCCTGAAGATGTGAATTTGATCGTCGATATCGAAATATCGTTCTTGAAGGCGAACGGAAAACATAGTCCAAAAGTATTCAAAGGGAAGAAGCTTATCCTTGCGGCGGGCGCTAAGGGTCGCATTCTCCTAAAAGTTCCTCTTCGCAAGGTAACGACGCGCAGGTACTACGCGGGAAAACAAAAAGGCTCCGTTTTGATTAACGGAGCCCGACAAAAAGAATTTTCGTTTGAGCTTCTTACTTAGCTTTTATATCCGTTTTACCTTCGAGCATAAGTAGGAAAGCATAGCGAAGAGCCGTTTCCTTAAGTCGCTCGAATCGACCCATCTTTCCGCCGTGACCAGCTTCCATGTTTGTTTGGAAAAGCAGAAGGTTTTGGTCCGTTTTCTTTTCTCTTAATTTCGCCACCCATTTCATTGGCTCCCAGTATTGCACTTGGGAATCATGGAACCCCGTCATCACGAGCAAGTTGGGATACGCCTTAGCTTCTACGTTGTCGTAAGGCGAATATGATTTGATGTACGTATAGGCTTTCTTCTCCGCTGGATTCCCCCACTCGTCGAATTCTCCAGTGGTCAGCGGGATACTCGTGTCGAGCATTGTTGTAACCACGTCAACAAACGGAACAAGGGCGATCATACCGTTATAGAGATCGGGTCTCATGTTCATGACTGAGCCTATGAGCAAACCACCGGCACTTCCACCCATCGCGTACGTGTGGGCAGGTGATGAGATGCCTTTTGTATGGAGGGCTTCGGTCGCGCTGATGAAATCAGTGAACGTGTTCAGCTTCTTGTCTTGTCGGCCATTTAAGTACCAGCTGCGGCCCATTTCGGATCCGCCACGCACGTGCGCGATCGCGTACACGAAACCGCGATCGAGAAGGCTTAACTCGTTGAGATTGAAGTCAGGCTCCATCGAGTATCCGTAAGAACCGTAACCGTAAACGAGCAAAGGCGTTGCAGCCGAAAGTGAAGTCGACTTCCGGTAGACGAGGGAGATCGGGACCATCGTGCCATCTTTTGCATTGGCGAAAATCCGCTGCGAAACGTAGTCGGCGGACGAGAAGCCACCCGGAATTTCGTTCTGCTTGATCAACTTATGTTTGTGATCAGCGAAGTTAAATTCGTAGACGGTAAAAGGAGTCGTCATGGACTCGTAATCATAACGTAGGACGTTCGTGTCATATTCGCGGTTATCTCCAATGAAGACCGTGAATACAGGGTCGTGGAATGTAGGAAGAAAGCTTTTTTTCGTCGCTCTTTCAATTACGTTCAACCGGGTGAGACCGTTATTTCGCTCCTGCAAGACCAGGTGATTCTTAAAGACGGCGAAATTGGAGATCAAAGTGTCTTTGCGGTGAGGAACCACGTCTTTCCAAGCGGAGAGCGATGTGTTCTTGTATGGGACTTCCATCAAACGGAAGTTTTCGGCTTTATGGTTCGTTCTAACATAGAAGCGATCTCCGCCGTCTTCCACGGAGTATTCAAGACCTCGCTTACGAGGTTGAAAGACTTTAAACTCACCGGTGGGTTGGCGTGCATCTAGGTAACGAGTCTCTTGGCTAACTGTGCTGTGCGAGTAAATGAAGATGAACTTTTGGGATAAGCTCGACTGAACTTGTACGTTAAAGGTTTCATCCTTTTCGTGAAAGACAAGAGCGTCTTTTACGTTCGGAGCTTGCGCGATCTGGTGACGGTAGATCCACTGTGAGCGCAATGTCGTGAGATCTTGTTTCGAGTAAAAGATAGTTTTGCTATCAGCACTCCAAGCGAGATTGCCGGTCACATCGGGAATAATGTCTTTTAAAACTTCACCACTTGCGAGATCGATGAAACGGATCGTGTAAATGCGACGTCCAACAGTGTCTTCAGCGAAGGCGAGCAGTCGTGCATCGGGACTAACCACAACGTTTGAGACGCTGAGAAAGCCTTGACCCGTAAAACGTTTGTTGACGTCGAGAATCACTTCTTCTGTGCCCGCTTCTCCTTTTTTACGGCAGAAAATCGGGAACTCTTTTCCCGCCTCGAAGCGACGATAGTAGTAGTACTCGCCCTCTTTCACGGGGGCGGAGGAATCGTCAGGTTTGATGCGACTTTTAAGCTCCGCAAAAAGCTTTTCTTGTAAGGGTTCAAGCGGCTTCATCACGGATTTGACGTAGGCATTTTCCGCGTTGAGATGAGAGGCGACTTTTGGATTCTCGCGATCTTTCATCCAAAAGTAATCATCGATGCGAATATCACCATGCTTCTCGAGCTTCGTCGCTTGTTTCTCTGCCACAGGAGGTTTTGCGGCTACTTGCGCTTGGGCGGATTCGATAGCGGGTTTTGACGAACATGATAAAAAACTTGTCGAGGAAAGAAGTGCCGCGAAACAAAGTAGCTTACGCATGATGACCTCGGTTGTCTGAAGGAATGAGTGACAACAGGTTCAACGCTTCCGGAATGAAAGTCAAAGTCGCCGACGCTCGCGTGAGAGCACACCGACAGAAAGATGAAACGAGGGAGTTAAAGCACGAGCTTTATGCCACCAACCCGCAGGGATGTAGAGCACGTCGCCTGCTTTGAGGTGACATCGAACTTCAGCTCCTTGAAAGTGATTGGCAAAGTCTATTTTTTCGGGGAGTTCAACGCGATTGAGCGATGGAATCACTTTTGGTTCACGTAGATAAAACTCCTTTTCTCCCGAACTCTGAATCACGAAGACTTCTTCGAGATCGTAATGCCAATCGAAACCTTCTTCGCCTGCAGGGGTAACGTAGAGCTGAATATCCACCGGATCGTGAAAAAATTCTTCGAAGTCTAAGCCAATCTTTGCGAGTGCTGGATGCGCCTTCTCAGAATGTCGCACCAGGATGGTGTAACCCTCATCGAACGCTCGATGCGCACGATTAAAATCGAGACTACCTGACGTGAGAGCCGGGTCATCCGGCAGTCGCCCCTTGCGCGCGACCCAACAGTTGAAGCCACTCTCCTTATTTTGATTTGCGAAAATTTCCAACAAGAGTGGCCAAGAGATAAGCTTTCGGAATTCGAGCGCCGTAGCTGGAGCGGCAAAAGGCTTTTGGAACAAATAGTCCCGCTTGAATTCGGTAAAGGTTAAAGGAGAGAGAATCTGTTCTAGGATCGCCATTGAGATCAACCACTGGAAGATTCCGAGTCAGGCGTCAATGATCAAGCGCAGCCTTTATTGATTCAGCACATTTTCCTCCCTACGATGGCGCCCGTCCGCTCATTCGAGCGAAAAAAAGGAGAAGCGAATGGAATACCGTCGACTCGGTCGATCTGGTCTCAGCGTCCCGGTACTCAGTTTTGGCACGGCGACTTTTGGCGGAGGCAACGAATTTTTCAAAGCGTGGGGCACAACTGACGTTAATGAAGCCAAACGCATGATTGATCTCTGCATGGATTCTGGATTGAACTTCTTCGATACGGCAAATGTGTATTCAAAAGGTGCCGCTGAAGAAATTCTTGGCCGCGCCGTCGAGGGCAAACGAAATGAAATGTTACTCTCGACTAAGGCCACATTCCCGATGGGCGATGGACCGAATGATTACGGCTCCACCCGACGTCACTTGATCGAAAGCTGTGAAGCCAGCTTGCGTCGTCTGCGTACGGATTTTATCGATGTGTACCATATGCACGGGATGGATTCGCATACGCCGGTTGAGGAAACGTTGAGCGCGCTGGATTCACTCGTGACGAGCGGAAAAGTTCGCTACATCGCTTGCTCGAACTACTCAGCTTGGCACTTGATGAAGTCGCTTGCCACATCGGATCGTTTGGGCCTGAGTCGCTACATCGCTCACCAAGTTTATTACTCACTGGTTGGGCGCGATATCGAATGGGAGTTGATGCCGCTTGGGCTTGACCAGGGTGTCGGCACGATCGTGTGGAGCCCTCTTGCAGGTGGAGCCCTCACCGGTAAAATTCGTCGCAATCAACCGCCGCCGAAGGAGAGTCGCTTAGGGCAAATCTCTTTCGTCCAATACGATGACGAGACACTCTTCAACGTTGTCGACGTTCTCGATGCGATCGCAAAAGAGCGAAGCAAAACGATCAGCCAAGTTGCGCTCAACTGGATCTTAAGAAAACCAACGATCTCAAACATCGTCGTGGGTGCAAGGAACGAAGAGCAACTTCGCCAAAATTTAGGTGCTGTCGGTTGGCGCCTAACGGATGAAGAAGTTGGTCGCCTGGACAAAGCGAGCGAACCAAAAACTCCGTATCCCTACTGGCACCAGAAAGGATTCCCGCAGTTGATTCCTTCGCTTCCGGGTGCCGCGCAATAAGTATGAACTGGGCCACTTTGTTGCAGATCAACCGATCGCTGACGCTAGGTTGATCTCGATGAGAGTGGCCAGAATCTTGCTCTTCTCGCGCCTATGCCGCGCGAATGCCCCTACTGCTCAAACCAACCATCCTGCTCGTCCGAAGATCGGAAGATCGTCCGAGCCGGATGGTTCCGACGCAAATCCGACGGGCAGCACGTTCAGCGTTATCAGTGCACATCGTGTGGCCGTGGATTCTCCAGCGCGACGTTTTCAATTTGCTATCGACAAAACAAACGTCACTTTAATCACCGAGTGAAGATGGATAAAGTTGAAGGCGTTTCGATGCGCGGAATTGCGCGAAAACAAAATCTGCATCGCACAACCGTGAAACGAAAACTCATCTTTCTCGGGCTCAAGGCAAAACGAAATATTAAAAGAATGAATGAGCGACTACCGAAAGTCAGTCACGTTCAATTCGATGATCAAGAAACGTGTGAGCAATCAAAATGTAAGCCACTGTCTATCACCCTTGCTGTTGAACACGGCACACGACGCATTCTCGATTACGAAGTTTCGCAATCTCCACCTAAAAGTTCCCTGGCAAAAAAAGCCCTGAAGCGCTTTGGTCCAAGAAAAGATGATCGAAAGAAGGGTCGCCTAAATTTGTTTAGAAGACTCCGGAATGTCGTGAATCCTGATGCACTTATTGAATCTGATCAGAACCCGCACTACCCACCCGACGTGAAGAAATTCTTCCCGCAAGCGACTCACGTCACTTTCAAAGGTCGACGACCAAAAGATCATGGAATGGGTGAGCTGAAGAAAGGTTTTGACCCACTCTTCTCGCTCAATCACACCTGCGCGATGACCCGAGATCGCATCAAGCGCCTGGCGCGAAAGACCTGGGCGATCTCAAAAAAGAAAGAGTATTTGGATCTCCATCTCGCGATTTATGTCGATCACCACAATCGAAGCTTAGAGGCTCTGGCACAATACTTCTGACAACAGGAAAAATTCGGGTGTCCGGAAGAACTCTTCCTTGAAGCACCCTTCCTGCACGATTGCTCATTCTCAAATAAAAAAGGGCCGACAAAATCAGCCCTTCTAACAGATCAAAAACTGCAATTAGGTGGTCCAGTTCACTTGCAGTACGTTTTCATCATCGACACAACAGACGTATACGAGTCTCTCGTTGTGCGGAGAACAGACCAGTAACGAGCTCCGCCGCGCCACGAAGTTCCCACTTTTCCGGCAATGCTCTTATCCGTTTTCATCCAGCGGTTAAAGATCCGAAGCCCGCAAGATAAGTTCAGATAAGGGTCGTGGATCTCTTGCTCGCTGCGGAATCCGCAATCGTAGCCTTGGCTACTCTCGAGCGAGATCTGCAGCAAGCCTCGGCTGATGATGTAGTTGCCATCTTGATCGCGGAACGATTCACGGTAAGTCACGTTCGGATCAAAACCGCTCTCGTACCGAACCATGACTGAGAAGAGATAAGCCCAGAAATCTTTTTTCTGCGCGTAAGAGTAAGTCGGATACTTCGGACAGAATGTCGCGATGTCCGTCGGCTGCGTTGAGAGAAGATCCTTGCCCAACGTATCCAGCTTATTGATGACGTGAGCCGTCCATTCCTTTCCGTCAGCGTGTTTACTTTCCCACTGCGGTCTGAGCGTCGTCGGCGCAGGTGTCGGAGCCGGAGTCGGCTTCGGTTGCGGCGCCGGTGTCGCACCAGGAGTCGGTGTCGGCTTCGGCGTGGGTGCCGGAGTAGGTGTTGGCGTCGGAGTCGGCCGCGGCGTGGGTGCCGGCGTAGGTCTAGGGGTTGGTGCAGGAGTCGGCGTCGGCGTTGGCTTTGGCTGCTCCGGTAAACGAGCTCCCATGCCCTGCGCTCGCTGAGCCGCGAAGATTGAAGTGAGGATCACCACCGATACGATAGACTTCCATCCAGCTGTTTTATTCATGCCGGACCAATCGGCCAGTCGAGCCGGAACTTAACCCCGACCTCGACAAATTTCGACGTCTCAATGAATTTTGTTTTTGAGATCCAGTTCACTAGCCTTTAATCGCTAGCCGCGACGTTTGGCTCTCGACCCTGGTCGCAATTTCGAATCGAACTGAGTAAAGAAACGTCAGGACGATCGTCTGTCGTCCGATGTCTCGCTGGATTACCTAAACACGATTCCTTGACTTGAGCCTAGGTCAATTCCCGAATCAGACTCTCGCTCGACGACAGAGTCCAGAGATCAACCAGCAATCGAGGTGAATATGCTCAGACCCCTTACACTTCTAAACAAAGGTATGCTTGCCGCTCTCGCGTTCATCACTCTCCCGAACTGCATGGCTGCAACGGCTCAATCGCCAGGAAGTCAAAACCCACCAGGACCTTCGTCGGTTGAGTCGCTCGCGGCACCCGCACTCACGAAGACAAACTTCATGACGCGGTTGAGTGAGCCGTGGGATCTCGCGTTTCTTAAAGACGGCACGATGTTCTTTACCGAGAAGTGCCGTGGGCTTTCCGTCCGGCTACCTAACGGGCAAGTGAACCGACTCTTCGGAGTTCGCAACTACGCGGTCTCGGCTCCCGATCTCTTCTGCGAAGGTCAGAGCGGAGTGAACGGGGTGACCGTCGATCCCGACTTTGCGAACAACCGTTTCATCTACGTCTATATGGCCTCGAGCCTGAGTGCCAATCCGCGGACGAACCGTGTTGTTCGCTTGGTCGTTGCGGACAATCTAACTTCCGTTCAAAACCGGACCGATATCATCACGGATATCCCTTATAAGAATCGTCCGAACGCGGTCGGTTCTGCGGGCGCTCACAGTGGGGGGCGTTTGCGTTTTGGACCCGATGGCTACTTATACGTAACCACCGGTGACAATCACAACAGCGTACTTCCTCAAGGTCTCACGAATCTCGGCGCCAAAGTTCTTCGCGTCACTCGTGAAGGGGCTCCGGCACCAGGCAACAATGGTCCCGCAGGAGCTGATCCGAGAATCTTTACCTACGGTCATCGCAACGTTCAGGGACTTTCCTTTCATCCAACAACGGGTCAAGCCTTCGTTGGCGAGCATGGTCCTGGACACACGGATGAAGTCACTGCCCTCGTGGCCGGAAAAAACGCGGGGTGGGATCCCCGACCCGAACCTGGAGTTGATTGCCCTGACAACTACTGCGGTTACACGACCAATAAACTCGACGGAACTTTAACGCCGATGACGGATTTGGGGAAATTTCCCGACGCCATGATACCAACATGGACGACTGGAAATGATTCACAAGGCATGGGCCCCGTTGAATTCCTTCGCGGCACAAAGTGGAAGAGCTGGGACGGGAGACTCGCAGCTTCTCTGATGGCAACGCAAAAACTTGAAGTCCTCGCCTTCAATTCGGATGGAAGCGTCATGAGCACGACCCGCGCGCCACTTCCCGCCACTCGCATGCGCTCTGTCGTTTTGGGTCCCGACGCCAACCTCTATATTGCGACTGATAGTGGAGCGATTTGGAAAGTTGTACCGAGATGAGACGCAGGAGATTACCTTGTCTCGTAACGACACGCGTACGCGAGGATTTCGGTAAGCCTTAACCCTCAACGCGATTCTGCGAGATAATGAAAGGATCGTTTCGCCAAAGATACTTTTGCAAGAAAAGAGGTACGTACATGAATAATCTGCGAAAGTCCCTGAACAATGGCTATAACCTTGAGGAGAAGTACTTCTACGATCAGGACAAGCGACTGATTGAGAAGAACCGTCGACGCTCGAACCGCGCATCCGGCAATGATTCGCGCGGCAAGGTTTTAGAATTCAAGCGTCCGGGTTCGTCTAATGACACCCCTCAACTGCCAGTGGGGATAAAAAAAGCAGCCTGAGATCGGCCGCTACTTTCGCTTAGAAACCGCTGGTCGGAGATCAGCGGTTTTTTTATTTCTGCCGGTTACTACTTTTGGGCCGCGGCGATCAAAGTCTGGGCGTGCTTGAAGGACCGCTGAAAAGCGGGCCGCTCCTCACACCGAGCAACGTAGCTTGTGAACGAAGGACGAGGTTCGATTGTTTTCGTGAAGAGTCCCCAACCGATCTGCGCGGCGAGATAAAGATCTGCCGCAGTGAATTGGGCACCGAGAAGGAACGGGCCTTTGCTCACGGCTGTTTCAACGGTTTTCATCGTACTTTCATACGTCCCGTAGCCGATCATGCTTGCTTTCACTTCTTGGACGCGCGGGAAGGCTTTGTCTGTCGTTGCTTGTTCAAGTGGACCTGCGGCAAAGAAGAGCCAGCGCAGGTAGGTGCCACGAGCCGGATCATTGATCGCAGGCGCAAGTCGCGATTCAGGAAATGCATCCGCGAGATACGCGCAAATCGCCGCGCATTCCGTAACAACGAGGTCGCCGTGCAGGAGTGTCGGAATTTTTCCCATTGGATTTAGATTCAAAAAGTTCTCGGTTTTGTTCTCACGCGAGAAAAGATCCATCGTCTTCAACTCGTACGGAATGCCAAGTTCCTCAAGCATCCAATGAGCGACTCGCGCGCGCGACATTGGACTATAAAATAAAACGAGCTTTTTCTCTGCTGACTGCGACATGAACCTTGCCTTTCGAACGGACGTTAGAACAGGGCTTTCTTCTTCACCCAATCCTTGAAAGCTACGTTCAAATCTTTGATCTCGCAATAAGTGACGATGTAGTCTTCCATCTTGCGTTGCACACTCAGACGAATCAGGTTCTCGAGATCGCATTTCTTTGCGAGCATTTCGGCTAACGCCTGGGACGCTTTATAACGATAGCTGATCAACGCAAAGCTACCCTTAAATGGATGCGCAAGTTCGCGAACATCTTCAGGGTACGGCTGACTAGCTAGCCATTTGTAATCGACCTTGCCCCGCATCGCGAGATGATTAGCAAGACCTTCTTCGAGCCATTTTGGGATCGCGTCTTTGTATTTTTGGTTGATGATGACGTGGACCAATTCGTGTCCAAAAATCTCGTCAAAGTTTTTCGTGGTCACGGTGGGGCCCATATGGACCGTAGTGACACCACCAGACTGTTTAGTCACTGCGGCGGCAAGCGGCCCCATGCCGTGCGCACGATCAAAGTCTTCAGGAGTCGAATACCAATGAACGACGACTCTTCTGGTCGACCACTCGAGCTTGTTCTGAATCCGATCGGTGACTTTCTCCACCCGCGTTTGCTGAAGCCACTCAGGTGCGTTCGGCATCGTGACTTCATTTGTTCGGATCTCTTTTGCCTGCGCAAAATTTGAAAATCCGATCAGTAAAAATGCTGTAAACCACTTCACGCTCATCCTGACCTCTCCTGAACCCTGCCGCAATTTCGGTTGGTCATTCGAGTTTAACGCGCTCGAAGGCCGTCCAAAACAAAATAAGGAGCTTATAAGCTGCCTCTTGGTCCTAGGGTGGAGCGGCTTCACTCCCTACTTTGTACAGCGGGACATACGTCCGATCTTTTCCGCACCTCTCGTAGGTGGAAACGAGAGAAGCTAAACTAGCATCATACAGGAGTCACAATGAAATCGATGAAGCTAGCGCTGGCTGTTGCCTGCATTGGTGCCACTTCGTGCGTTTCGATGATGAGCAATGAACCCGAGATGGTTGCCGGAATCAACGAACCCACCGATCAAGACATCCAAGCATATCTCGCCAGCCCTCAAGGGAAAGCGCGCCAAGAAAAACTCGCGAAAGTCTTTGCGAGCTTGAAGCAAACCCGCAACGTGGCTTCAACGACTGGAGGACTTCGTGACGTAAAAACGGCGCAAGATAAATCGGCAAATGAAGTTGCCGTCTACTTAGATGGTGCTTCTACGCAATTCATGGCGGCACCCGAAACGAATTATGCGATCAACTCGGCAAAAGATGAGGCCGAGATTACCAAGTTTAAAGCTTATCTGATCGGCAAGAAAAGCCAGCTTGGAATCGACGAACGGGTGAAGATCGACTTCAATACGCTCTCCGTAATCAAGCGTGGTTCCCTCGTGAGCGTTCGACTCCAACAAGTCATTTCACGAAACAAAAGCAAGAATTTCAATTACACGGTCCCCGTCGTTGGCGCCGGTGTGGTCGCACAGATCGAAAGCGGTAAGCTTCAATCGATCAAGAGCACACTGCTCAATCCGCCTGACGTGAGCATGGTTTTCCAGAATCCCGGTATCGATCTTTCCGCACTCAGCGAGAGAGAGTTCGATACGCTCCTCACATTGATCCGCAAACCGAAAGATGAGGCGAAACTTGAAGCTTTCTTCTCCGCGATTGCGAAGGCTTCGAAACTTGATTTCAATCTCACGAAATTCCGCGAACTTGAACTTCCCGAGCAACGCACGAAGCTCACGGAATTCTTTAATCAAATGGGCCCCGTCTCGACGGTGAAGCTCCTGGTGAATATGGCTCGCCGAGGCGAACTCGCGCTCACTAAACACGGTGATTATTGGTTCTTCCAATTGAGTCATCTGTTTGACCTTCCCTTTGAACTGGATATCGAGATTCCCGCGACTCCGAACGAGAAGCTAAAAGCGCGTAATCTTCGTGGAAAGCTTCTTCACACGATGGTTACTGTCTACGAGGCCAAACTTTTTCCGAGTTCTCCCATCACACGCGTTGCGGTCGCAGGAGTTGATGATGGTGCGGAAGTCATCCCAATTGGAAATTCGAATAAAGGCATTACGGCCGCGAGAATCGCTCAAGGCGTAGTGCGCTACTATCGCGACTACTTCAACTGGGTTGGGATCATGGGCTATGATCCTAGCGAGAACGTCAGCGTTTACATCAACAACACCGACGAGAAGTTCAGTGATAACGCTTACTACTCTCACGGCGATCGCGCGGTCGTTTTAGGTGCCGGCGGTTGGCGGCATCAAGGAATTGACAAATCCTACAGCATCATAGGGCACGAATACTCTCATGGTGTCGTCGCTTCTTCGGCTGGTCTTGTATATGAAGGAGACTCCGGAGCTTTGAACGAGCACTTCGCAGACGTGCAGGGTATCTTTAGCCGCGCCTATACAAAAGGTGAGCGCCTGAATTACGTCTACGGTGACGACGGTATTAATCCTTCTGCGGTGACGTACGAAAAAATGGTTCGAGGAGCAACACTCAAAACCCTGGGCGTCACAGCCGATCAAATCAAGCGCTACAATCTTGAGGGTATTGGCTTCCGTCATCTTTACTTCCCCGAGCTTTCATTCAGCACTTCGTTTAGTCACTACGCCGAAGTCACCGGCCGGTACGGCACAAAGTGTGAGCCTTCGGAAGACAATGATTACTGCGGCGTCCACTATGCATCGGGCGTTGCGAATCGTGCGGTCTCACTCTTGATCGATCGACTCGGCGAAGGTGCGGTTCGTTCACTCGTCTTCAATACGGTGACGTCACGTCTTGGCTTCCGTGCCTCCATGCAAGAGTATGCTCGTCAAATGTACGAGGAGTGTTTGACGAACCCTGCTTACGGCGCAACGGATGACCAGTGCGCAATCATCCCGAACACGTTTGCGGAAGTTGGCGTCGGTTATCCAGTCGCGAAGCCTGCTCCGCCAAAGTACGATCCGGTTCCGCCGAAACCGGCTCCTAAACCGGCTCCGAAGCCCGCTCCGCAACCGGAGCCTGAAGACGGGCTTCCAACATTGAAGCTCTGCGGCCTCACGGCACCGAAGAAAAATAAAAACGTCACCATCATCGACAACAAGTTTGATGCGGCTTTAATCATCGCTTCTGGCTTCAGTGATCTGACGCGGGGAAGTTTCGCCGGTATCGAAAAGCATAAATGCGCATGCGCTCAAGGCCGCATTTCGCAGATGCAGAATTCGAAGGGTGTTGTTTTCAACTACTTCTACGATGTCATCTCGTGGGAGAAGAAACCCGATTCCGCATGTAAAGGGATCGTGTTCAAGAGCGCGGCTGATTAAGCGTTCTGTCGACCCGTTTTTGGCTTCGCCGGGCGTTTTGGACTGGCGAAGACTCTCCTCAGGCGGCTGCTTTATCTTGTGTCCTGAAAAAAGCGTGCACCAACGAGGCCCAGAAGAATCCCGCTAGCAGTCCGCCCACAGAGTCGGTCGGGAAATGGGTTGCCGTTAGAATTCGAGCGATCGCGACAGCAAAAATCAAAACTCCTGCTGTTACGTAAAGACCACGCCTCGGAAGTGAGGGAGCCTTGCTTCCTTTGAGTGCTTCAGTCGCCATCAGCGCAAGCGTGAAATACATGGCCGTTGCCGTTAAGGTGTGGCCGCTTGGATATGAACTTGTGTAGAAGCCTAACGATTCTGAGATCTCTTCGGGGCGTTCCCTTTGAACGAGCCACTTCGACGATCCCGTTATCAGTCCCGATCCGCAAACCGCGATCAAGTACTGCAGACTCGATCGTGTCGATCGAAGGAGCAGCGTCACAGCAACTACTGTCGACGAGATGAGGATCACGCCCATCGTTGAGCCGAGTGCTCCCGCTTCCATCGCAAAGTGAAGTACCGTTTCTGAGCGATAATCGATCCACTCTTTCAAGAGCTTCGCTTCGAACTTTCCAATGGCGGGCATTGCAGCCACAACGATCGAAAGGACGATATAAAGAATTGCGGCGAAGATCGCCCATCGAAGCCAGGAATTGGTTTTAAATTTTGGAAGTTTCATCGGCGCTCATCTTCACCGAGAGCGCTGGTCTCCGCAAATTGCCTTTTCGACACGTTTCGGAGCTGCTAGGCTGCCGCTCATGGCGAACCAAACGGCAAACGAGAAAACGAACGAGAATCAATGCCCGCAATGCAAATCACAGAATATCTACCAAGACGGTAATCTCTGGATTTGCCCCGAGTGCGGCTACGAGTGGAGCACGTTTGCTTCCGCTCAAAACACGACTGCTTCCGAAGTGGCGGACACCCGCATTCGCGATGCGTTCGGAAACGTCTTAAACGACGGCGACACGGTTACCGTTATCAAGGACCTTCGCATCAAAGGCTCCTCTTCGGTCGTTAAAGTCGGCACGAAAGTAAAGAACATCAAGCTTGCCGATGCTGGCGATGGTCACGACATCTCTTGCAAGATCGACGGGTTCGGAGCCATGAACCTAAAATCTGAATACGTAAAAAAGTCTTGAGCCGCGTTGCATCCCGCAAAGGTGCCAGGCACCCTTTGGTGGGCGGCACCCTTTGGTGCGCGCCGCGTCCCGAAAAGGTGCCAGGCACCTTTGCGCAAGCACCTTGCCCTGTCTCATTTTGCCGATTGGTTTCCGTTCTCCCCTTATTTGACCTAGCCACGCCAACGTAAACTGTCTTTATTCGGCACTATCCCCTGGGTTGAAACATCATTTAATCAATTCAGGTTTACTCCGATCGCGATAACTGGATTGAAGACCCCTCGTCGATGGACCGAAAAATTCTAAGTTCGGTTTATTAGGAACCTCATTCTTAAAATCCACCGACCAGCGAGGCATGAGATGCTACCTCCGAAGACGGACCCCAGATGGAAAAAGATCGCGATGGATCCCACGGCTGTTGCGATGACAGCACTACCTTCTCGAATGCTTATGATGCGGATCAAACAGATTAATCCTGGAAATGATCCCAAGAAGCTCGAAGAGGCGATCGGTATCGCGTACGAGTTTTTCCAGAAAAACCAAAACATTGTCGCCCAAGACATCAAACTGCTTTTCGGCTGAGGAGCGAGGTCAATATGAAGTCCATGCAGAACGTAACTGAAGTTTCCGCTTTGATCCGCCAGGGTAAAAAGCTCGTACTTGCCGGCGATGAGGCTTTACTGGCGCAGCTTCCAACGGGTAATTGGATTGGCGGTACGATCCCCTACTTCATGAGTGAAGACGGCGGAGTTCTCACGCACGATCAGATTCAAGTGATCGAGCTTCCGCCCGAAGTCACCGAGGCCGATGTAAAATTCTACTCGAGCCGGGAGCTCGAGAAGATTCCAACGGATTACCGCAACAATGGTTTCAGCTGCATTATTATTCCGGCGGGCACCGAAGCTCATTCCAAGTTTGCGCGAGATTGCTCGACTTGGCCCTCGATATTTGATCGCCCTCTGATGGGATGGATTTCCGGCGTCGACCTAAAAGACCTCGGCAAGGTGAAACCAAAAGTTTTCAACGGAAAGACGGGCAAGTCATCGGATGAAGATGCTGTTGTGCTGCATTTGGATCTCATCCCCCGAAAAATGGCGAGCCTCAATATCATCAATCTTTTTAAGCAAGGGCCAGGCGATACAATCACGTTCCCTGAAACCGAGTTCACGATCGGCGACTGTTTCGTAAACGGAGAGAAACGAAATTTCGCCGACTACTTGGCATCGAAGAAGATCAACACTCAACTTCCACTTGTTGCGAATTACATGGGAGCGATGGTGAACGTGAGCTTCCAGGGCGTCGATGCCGGCACGAAAAAGGTTTCTCTCTACGCGCCTGTTTTCCCCGGAGTCGAGTACAAGATCGCCGAACCGATCGGTGATTACGAGAAAGAGTTCAACAAGGAGATTGGGGCGCACGACGTTAAGCCCGCTTACACGTGCAACTGCATCTTAAACTACTTGTACGCAAACCTTGAAGGTAAGAAGACGGCGAACATCGTGGGACCGATCACCTTCGGTGAAATCGCCTACATGCTCCTGAACCAAACGATGGTTTACCTCACGATCGACGACAAGATTAAGCTATAAAGGATTCGCGGAGTTGGATTTGAAAGATCCAGCTCCGCTTCGGTTTCGCATCGCATCCCGCAAAGGTGCCAGGCACCCTTTGGTGACCTTCGCGCCCTCAGGCCTGAGCGGCCAGGTGCTCCTTAAGATGCTGGTGGAGTGCGCGGAATACTTTCTTATCTCGCAAGATTTTTACCATTCCGTAGGCGCCTTCGTGGTTCATGACGATGAACTCCGCGAGGTGGCGAATGTTGACGCCTTTTCTCAAGTGACCTCGAGACTCGGCACGCTTGAGATTCTTCTCGATTCCGGAGATCCAAATCTCCAGAACGTCGCGGAGCTTATCGCGAAAGACCGGATCAACAGACGACATCTCCTGAATCAGGTTATTGAGCGGACATCCCAGCGACAAATGTTCTTCAGGACTCGCATCGATGATCTTTTTTAAATTGATCGTGATTCCCTCGAGCGGATTTTCGTATTCATCAAGAGGCGCGATCCAGCGATCGATCGTCATCTTGCGCAAGGTCTCATCAACGATCGCGTAACCGAGCGCTTCCTTCGTCGGGAAGTGATGAAAGAAAGCCCCCTTCGTCAAATCCGTTTTCTCGAGAATGTCGTTGATGCTGACGCCTTGAAAGCCATTTCTAAAAATCTCGTGGAAGGCAACGTCAAGAATCTGCGCACGTGTCGCTTGCGGATTGCGAACTTTTGTTTTCGCATTCGCCTTGCCCAAAGGCCGTTTCGCATTTTTCAGATTCCGATGGCTAGGGAGGGATGTCTTACTCATTTTATCCATTCGAGAGCGCGTCGTCTCTCGTGCATAAGCCAGCTTTGTTTAAGGTCCAGATTTACAGATCCTCAGCGCTTTAGAATGAGAAATCATACCAGCTGGTATTTACAACATACCACGGGGTATGTGAACCTTCAAGAAGCCCACCCAGACACCGGAGCCACCATGATCCTCAAGCTGCTCGTGCTCTTTGCCATCATCGTGATTCTCTTTGGTTTCTACGCAGCGTATTTGCCGGCGGCCTTTCGAGTCGAGAGGAGCGTGACGATCAATGCATCGAAAGATTTGATCTTCCCCCACTTCAATAATTTGCAGAAGCTCGACGTCTGGAACCCCTTCTCGAAGTCGGATCCCCACATGAAGATGGCTTTCGCAGGCCCGACCGAAGGAGTAGGCGCAAAAGCCACCTGGGAAGGTAATGCACAAGCCGGTGCCGGCGCGATGGAAATCACTGAAAGTGTTCCGAACGAGTTTGTAAAAATGCGTCTGGATTTTCGTAAACCCTTTGAAGGCACGAACTACACTCAGTACTCTCTAAGTTCGCAAGGCGATCAAACGACCGCAACGTGGATAATGGAAGGAAAGATGGCGTTCATTCCCCGAGCGATCAGCATCTTCTTCAGCATGGACAAGATGATGGGAAGAATGTTCGAACAGGGTCTTGCGCAAGTGAAAACGCTCTCCGAAGCCGAAGCAAAACGATAAGATCCTCCGAAAACACGCGGATCTTTTAAAAGCACCCCGACCAAGACCGACGAAGCAGGAACAACTCAATGAAGATCCGCGAAAAGTTCGCTGTCCTCCGCCGCGCCCTCAAAGGAGAAGAACACGACTATACGGAGGGAAACCTTTCGGAAGCCGTAATCCTCCTCTCCATCCCCATGATCCTCGAGCTTGGCCTTGAGAGCGTCTTCGCCGTGGTCGATATGTTTTTTGTCAGTCGCCTTGGCCAAAACGCCATCGTGACCGTGGGTCTTACGGAATCCGTCGTGACCATCATCTACTCGCTCGGCATCGGCATCTCAACGGGCGCTACGGCGATTGTTGCGCGCAGAATCGGCGAGAAGAATCCCGAAGCAGCAGCACACGCGGGAGCTCAGGCGCTAGTCCTTGCCGCCATTGCTTCCATCATTCTAAGCATCGTCGGCGTCATCTTCGCCGGAGACATTCTTCGTTTGATGGGCGCCAGCGCAGGTGTCATTGAAGAAGGAACAAAATTCGCGCAGATCATGATTGGCGGGAACCTTGTTATTCTCCTTCTCTTCTTAATCAACGGAATTTTCCGCGGAGCCGGTGATGCTGCGATCGCGATGAAGAGCCTGTGGCTTGCTAGCATCGCGAACATCATTTTCTGCCCGATCTTCATCCACTTTTTCGGACTCACCGGCGCTGCGATTGCAACCGTGCTGGGAAGAGCAACGGGTGTCGCGTATCAATGTCGCCATCTTTTCAAAGGCGACGGTGTGCTGGAATTCCGCGCCTCGCATTTTGCACTCGATCTTCCGGTCATCAAAACGGTCGCGCAAATTGCGTGGCCAGCGTCGTTTCAATTCTTAATCGGCAGCGGAAGCTGGATCTTCATCACCAAACTCGTGGCGGAGAGTGGCGGAACGGCGGCTTCCGCTGGCTACCAAATCGCGTTCCGAAACTTCGTCTTCTTCATTCTGCCCGCCTGGGGCTTGAGCAACGCCGCCGCTACTCTTGTTGGACAAAACCTCGGCGCAAAGAAGTTCGATCGTGCGGAAGAAGCCGTCTACATCACCGCAAAATACAGCGCGGTCCTCATGGCGATCGTGACGGTGTTCTTCTTCCTCTTCTCGGCTCCGATCGTGAGAATTTTCACGCAAGATCCCGAAGTCATCGCTCATGGAGTCCGCGCACTGCAGATCATCGCTTCAGGCTACGTATTCTACGGGCTCGCGATGGTTATGACTCAGGCACTTAACGGCGCGGGCGACACGAAGACTCCCACGTGGATCAACTTCGTTTGCTTTTGGATTCTGCAGATGCCGCTCGCCTACGCACTCGTCAAAGGATTCGATGCGAGCGCCATCATCGCGGTTCCTGTTTCGGAAGCGATACTTGCTCTCATGGCTTGGTACTTCTTCCGCCGCGGAGGATGGAAGAAGGTTCAAGTCTGAGTAGTCAGTCCGCTTTCTTAGATTTAACCGGTGGGTGACTCGAATGAGGCGATCTTAAGAATTCAATGTAATCGCGAAGCGTGTGAAAGTCCTCGCGCTTATATCTCGTCGAATGCGAAGGCCGGTCGTCCCCTTCACGAGGATTTGGTGTATTTGAAAGTGCACAGGCTTCACGTTTGCCGGCTCGGCAGACTCCTCGCATGAGGGCGTAGCCGTAGTTTGTGTTTCCGTTCAGGAGAGCTTTAGTTGCCTCGCTCCAGCACTTCGCCGAAATCGTGAGGCAAAGCTCCGGGTCAATCGCGACATCCTTCTTATTCCAAAATGAGTTCACGTCATGTTCACGAAGCGATGGATCACTCATTTTAAACTCCGAGACTTGTCCGCTTGATGTATCCCAAATCCGCTTCGTCTCAGGGAGGTAGAACCATCGACCGTCTAAGGAAAGACCAGCTGATCGTAAATCCCCTTCTTTTACGCAGAAGTAAGAACAGAACTTCGTCAGCTTTCCGGAAACAAGATCTGCATGGATGAGATCGTTGACATCATTCATGAGTCCAACAGCGTATCGACCATCTTGACTAAAAACCGCCGACCGCAGACCGAGGTCCGAAGGAGATTTCGCAATCTCGGGTTTAAAGAACCGCGCATTCTTCGGATAGCCATAGGCGCTGTGTTCTATTTGAAGCTTTTGGAGACCTTCATCCCAAACGTACCAAGAGGGTGTTGGATTTCCTTCTGTCGTGGCCGTGAATGCAATCAGCTGGCCTCCGGGAGAGGACTGCAAACTATCAGGGTCAGCTGTCGAGAGGACCTTTTGATAATCAACTTTTTGAGCCTTACGATCCCAAATCACAAAACGCGGTGGCGTCTCGCCAACTAGGCCTGCAAATTTCTCTGCGGAAAGTCCAACAGGCGTTACGCTTAGAAGTCCTGGTTGAAACCAACGACTGACAATTCGCTTCTCCTCAAGATCCCAAAGATCCGCAGAGACAAATTTATCGCCGTCACCCCACCCGTCGTCGCGAACAAAGAGCAGGAATCGGTCCGCCCAGACATGCGGCGGCCCCGCAAACTTTGCATTATATCCAGCTTCAAAAGATGCAAATAGAAGCTCTGACTTCGGCATTTCAAGTACAGCGAGCGCGTGGTTCAAGCTCACTACAATTTTAGTCTGCGAGTCCTTCCCTTTAGAGGCCTGTGAATTCGATTCTTTTTGCGCGGGCGGAACGGCGACCTCAATGACATTAGCCACCTCGCGCGACTTATAAGTCTTCATCACCCAAAGAAAAATGTTCGTCGTAACGAGCGCCAAGCAGGCAGCGCCGACCAAGAAATTTTTTACGACGCCTTTTCTCACCTTCGCGATGAGTTCGTCTTCCTTAACGTCGGAAACGAAATGCTCCGTAAGCGAGCTGATCTCGACGACCCCGTACCTATAAATCTGGTGATCTGAAGCCAGTTTTTTAGTTCCTCGGTAAAATTCTTCCGCGAGTGCTGTCGTGTAGCGGGCGAGATCGGAGGTTTGCGAAAATCTGAGTGCTGAGCCTTCCACGGAGCTTCCAAAAAGTTCGTAGTGGAAACTGCAGAGAGCCGCATCGCTGATGAGTGCTGGCGTTTCACCTTTGAAAAGGCCCCGAACGTAAACGGGATGGCCAACTAAGAACGAGTGCTCGACGACCCTGAACTTCTTCGGATTTTGTTCGAGGGCCGGCAGCTTATCTTTTATCACTTCATTTCGAATCAATTCGCGCTGTTGGGAATCAAGTTCCTCCCACATGAGAGTTTTTTGATTCTTCGGCTGCGACCTTAAGAATACGGAGTGCGCCATAACGTAGGCGGCGCCGCCTTTGTCGACGACGAAAAAAGGTAACCACTGCTCATCTTTCACCTTTTCTACCCAGGTCGTTCCTCCATTTTTCGTCTCGGTAGATTCTTCGACTCGAAGAATTCGGAAGATGGCCGGACCGCCGCGGAGAGTTTCGAATGGTTTTACAAGCGGCCACGCGAACCCCTCGAGTTCGACCCCGCCCACGGCAGCGGCCGATGTCGTGGACCGCTCGGTATCCCCCACGAGGCGAGCGCGGCGGAAACTGAGATAAGCACGAACCACTTTGTAAGTACCGACGACGAAGAGAAAAATTCCGATCGTCCAGCTCTCAAATAGCACAACCTGCTCCGAGGATTTTGGGGGTAACCTTATGATAGATGATTTCTGGAGGCTTCACACATGTATCATGCGTTTCTGTTTATCCTCGCGCTCGCCACGTCTCACCTCTTTTTGCCTGCGCACGCTACACCTCCGCTTCCACCCAAGACGAAGGACGTGCCCATTGAAGAAGCGATCCGAGATTTTAAAGCCGCGGCAAATTCAGAGAATCTCCACGAGGAATACACGTTGCTCTTGCTAGAGCTACAGAAGGTGTTCGAAGTCCGCCGACAAGTCGCGGTTGAAATCGACAATCCAAAGAGTCTGTTTTCAGGGAATTCGGGGTTAATCTCGAACCTACAAAGCAAGATTATATCGTTTGGAGTTCGCTCGCTTCCGCTCCCTCTCAAAAGCCAGATCGATGCTTTCCTCCCTAGAATCGAAAATACGTTCGAAAAGATCCGAAAGAAGGACGAGACGGAAAATTCCCTTGGGGAATTCGCAGGTGAGGAAAAAGACCTTCGAACGATCCTCTCTTGGATCTACTTTCATCGAGGCGAGTGCGGAAAAGTGAAAAGCTACTACCTCTCGCAATGGGAGAAGCTGATGCTCGCGCAGGGTTCAGAAGACTCTTTCAGTAGAACTTCACAAAAACTCGTTTGGCTTGAAGAGAGTGATGTCCGAACTATCTTGAAGAGATGTCTCTCACCCTCTGAGTACGCAACTCTCATGAAGCAGTACCATCAAGAGAACTAAACATCTGAAGCTGAACTCTTGCTCACGCGATGTTGCCTGCATAGATCGAAGCAAGTTAAACCAAATGCATGCCGGAACTAGCCGAAGTTGAAACCGTCCGCAGGCAAATCGTAAAGCGTTTAAAAAAACGCAAAATCAAAGAGGTCATCGCGGATGAATCCGACCGATACCTCTTCGCTTTCGCGGCGGTCTCGGAGTTTCGCGAAGCGCTTGAAGGCGCCACGATTCTTGATGCGCACCGAAAAGGAAAATACTTTTGGCTGGAGCTTGATCGCAAGCCGTGGCCGATCTTCCATCTCGGGATGAGCGGCAACATCGCTATCCTTGATCCCAAGGCGAAGAAACTCGGGCACGAACGCATTTGGGGTGGCGCGAAGATGTGGAGTGAACGCGATCGAGACCTCAAGGATCGACTCACCTTTTGTCATCTCTTGATGGAATTCGAGAAGGGATACGAGTTTGCGTTTCTCGATCCACGAAGATTCGGACGCGTTTGGCTCAGCGATGACCCATGGACACATCCTCGCATCGCGCAGCTCGGTTTTGATCCTTTACTTGATTTCCCTTCAGCGAAGGTACTCGGTGAGAAGTTAAGCCGTCGGAAGAAAGCAATCAAAGCCGTCTTGCTTGATCAAGCTTTGTTCGCCGGAATCGGCAATTGGCTCGCGGACGAAATCCTCTTTCACGCGCGTCTTTCACCACATCATCTCTCCTCGTCGTTAAACGAGAAACAAGTTGCGGAACTTCGGCGCAAGATTCTCGCTGTTGTGAATAAAGCCGTGGATGTTGATGCGGACTACGAACGCTTCCCCAAGGGGTGGCTCTTCCATGAGCGGTGGGGAAAGAACGAGAAAGCAAAAACCCATCGTGGGCAAAAGATCATCCATGAGGAAATTGGCGGTCGAACGACCGCCTGGGTACCGGGCTGGCAGGTTTAAATTGGTGTGACCAATAGGACCACTAGCGCGAGTCATGAACGAAACTGCATCCCTCGGAAGAGGAGCGAAGAGTAAGATGATGCGCGAAACGATCGTGGATTGCTCACACCAAACAAGAGAAAGGGTCACCTATGATTAAACTAACATTTGCTGTCCTAGCTTTAACGCTCGCCGTATCGACACCAGCTTCAGCCGATGAACTGCAGCCCGTGGAGCGAGTCGATCTCGCGCGCTATGCAGGTGCCTGGTACGAGATCGCTAGTAAACCCACGTTCTTCCAAAAAGGCTGCGTGTGCACACGACAGGTCCTCACAGCGCGCGCAGACGGACAACTTGACGTCTACAACTCCTGCAACAAGAAAACTCCGCAAGGTAAGTTGCGCGATATTCGCGGCACGGCTGAAAATGTAGATCCGTCTTCCAACGCGAAGTTCAAAGTTGATTTCGGATTTCCGTGGAAAGGTGACTACTGGATCATCGGCCTTGCCGAGGACTACTCTTGGGCCGTGGTGAGCGATCCAGGCAACACGACTCTTTATATCCTCTCGAAAACGCCTACGCTCAGCCAGGCAGCTTATGATCAAGCCGTGGCTTCCGCAGCGAAGCAGAAAGACACCAGCGTGTTAGCAAAAACCCGTCAGGCAGATTGCACTTACCCCTAACTCTTACCTAAACAGAAGCACGCAGCGCTTGGGCCCAAAGACTGAATTAGAGACCAGCAAAACCAGTTGGCTCGTGGGCCCTTCGCATTTTGAGACTCTAAAGCTATTCTTCTTTACACCCGATGAGCCACTACATACCATATGGTATGTAGTACATACCGATTGGTATTTAAGACCAACCGCGAGACTATCGAGAAGGAGAGAATGATGGCGCAACTTGGGACTTGTCTTTGGTTTGACCAGCAAGGCGACGACGCAGCGAAGTTTTATACGAATTTGTTCCCTAGTTCACGCATCACTCGTTCCGGAAAATACGGAAGTCAGACGGCGCCAGTCATCGGCCGTACGCCTGGTACGACGATGGCGGTGGAATTCAATATCGCTAACGCAATCGTTATGGCTCTCAACGGCGGCCCGATTTTCAAGGCTACACCCGGTCTCTCGTTCTTTGTCACCTGCACCGATGAAGCCGAAATCAACTCGCTTTGGAAATCACTTTCCGAAGGCGGCACGGTTCGGATGAGATTAGACAAATATCCGTGGGCCGATCGCTACGGCTGGACGAGCGATCGATTCGGCGTCGAGTGGCAATTGATCCTCACGCCAAATTCGACCGGTGAGAAGATTGCTTCATCCTTCTTGTTTGTCGATGAGCTTTTCGGTCGCGGTGAAGAGGCCATCAAACACTACATGTCGATCTTTCCGAACTCAAAGATCCAGGCCATCAGTCACGATGAGAAAACAAAAACCGTCATGCACGGAGCATTCACGCTCAATGGCCAAGACTTTAAGTTGATGGAAGGCCCCGGCACCCATAGCTGGAAGTTCAACGAAGCCACGTCTATTGTCGTGTTCTGCGATACTCAAGATGAGATCGACTACTATTGGTCAAAGCTGCTGGCGGGCGGATCCGAATCCCAGTGCGGATGGCTTAAAGATAAATACGGCGTATCTTGGCAGATCGTACCTAGTTTCATGGGTGCTCTGATGGCGGACGAGAAGAACGTCGATAAAATCATGCAAGTCGTCTTCCCGATGAAGAAGATCGACATGAAAAAGATTCTTCAGGCCGTTGGCTAAGCCCCCCGCAGCTCTCAAAGAGCCGCAACGTAACGCCGAACCAGCACTTCGGCGTTTTCTTTTCGCGTGAGAGTTCCGGAATACTCTTCACGGAGTTCGCGGTAAGTCTCGACGGTTTTCTCAAGCGCCCTTTTGAGATCTTTCGTCGAGGTCGAAGACGCGTGTGTTTTTAGAAGTTGTTCGGCGCGATGTGGAAGATCGCGCTCCAAGAATCGATACGCTCGGTTCTTCTTTCCTTCGGCTGCCCGAACCATGGGCGCCAAGCTCATCGAACGAATCCAAGATAAAGCATCAAGAGCTTCGAGAGTCTCTCCCGTTTGATCTTCGTCGCCGCGTAGTGGATCCAAACCCAAAAGCGATCTTCAATCCACTGAACTTGCGGATCCGGATACTCGCGAGGATTTGCTCGAACTTGTTCGGTGAGAAGGCTTTCGCGCTCCCACAACACAAGCGGATCCTCCACTCGCTGATCGGCGAACGCCGGTAAGGTGATGAATTTGAAGTCGACGTGAAGTAAGGCTTCTTCAAAGAGCACGATCACGAGCCGAGGCTCACCTACGTGCTCACCCGTAAATTGGCTCGCGATCGATCCGAACTGCGCGGTAAAAGCAAATCGTTCGCGCATGATTTCGTCGAAGTATTTCTCTTCGACAACGATCTGCAGATCCAGATCCGACTGCTCATCAGCTTGACCTGTTGCGATTGAACCTGAGATCGCGACCCCAAGAAGACGCGGATCGCGCTTTGTAACGGCCTCAAGATTCTCGAGAAATTTCTGATGAGCCGCTGGCGCTTTCTTCAGAATCACTTCCACGAGAGTCTTCTCCTTTAGTGACCCGAAGCGCCTGCAGCGCCGATCCCAGTTTCTGAGCGAACGGATTGCGCGAGATATCCAGCGCGGTCACTTGCGGCTTGCTCACTTCGATCCGTAATCGAAACGAGCCAGATCATGAAAAACGCAAGCGGCATAGAAAACAGCGCAGGTGATGTATACGGGAACGGCGCACTCCCCGCTGGATTACCAAACGTAGCCTCCCAAACCGTCGGCGAGAGAATCGTGAGCCCCGTCGCTGCGATCAGACCGGCCCAACCGCCAACAAACATGCCTCGTGTTGTGCAGTTTTTCCAGAGAACGGATAGGAACAGAACGGGAAAGTTCGCCGAAGCCGCAACGGCGAACGCGAGCGACACCATGAAAGCGATGTTCTGCTTTTCGAAAACGATCCCCAGCAAAACCGCAATGATCCCCAGGACGATCGTCGTCGCGCGAGAGACCCGCAACTCCGCTTTAGAATCTGCATGACCTTTGCGAATCACCGTCGCGTAAAGATCGTGCGAGACTGCAGAGGCCCCCGACAATGTAAGTCCAGCAACGACAGCCAGAATCGTCGCGAATGCAACCGACGAAATGAAACCTAAGAAGACGTTTCCACCAACGGCATTAGCGAGGTGAACGGCTGCCATATTGCTCCCGCCGATCAAGACTCCCTTGGCGTCAACAAACTGCGGGTTGTTCGAAACCAAAACGATCGCACCAAAACCGATGATGAACGTGAGGATGTAGAAGTAACCAATCCATGTCGTAGCCCAGAAAACGGATTTGCGAGCTTCCTTCGCGTCAGGCACGGTGAAGAATCGCATAAGTATGTGCGGTAAGCCCGCAGTTCCGAACATGAGCGCGAGACCAAACGAGAAAGTCGATATCGGATCTTTGACGAAATTCCCTGGAGCCATGATCGACTGGCCGTTGGCTCCGCCCTCGCTCTTCACCCTCACTGAATCGGCAAAGAGAGCTTCAAGAGAGAATCCGTATTTGAGTAAAACCATGAAGGCCATAAATGTTGCGCCCGAGAGCAGCAGACATGCTTTGATGATCTGCACCAACGTCGTCGCCGTCATTCCACCGAAAAGAACATAGATCATCATCAAGATGCCGACGATCACGACGGCTACCCAATACTCAAGACCGAAGAGGAGTTTGATCAGCTGACCGGCCCCCACCATCTGCGCAATGAGGTAAAACAAGACGACAACTAAAGTTCCACCAGCCGCGAACCCCCGAATAGGCGCCTGCTTGAAACGGTAAGAAGCAACGTCTGCAAAAGTGAACTTTCCTAGGTTCCGCAATCGTTCGGCCATGAGGAACGTCAGAAACGGCCAACCGACGAGAAATCCAATCGAGTAGATGAGTCCGTCAAAACCACTCGCCATAACGGCTGCGGAAATTCCGAGAAACGAAGCGGCCGACATAAAATCGCCAGCGATCGCGAGACCGTTTTGAAATCCAGTGATGCCCCCACCCGCCGTATAAAAATCTGCAGCCGAGCGCGTGCGCGCCGCGGCCCACTTCGTAATCCACAAAGTAGCCGCAACAAAAACACCGAACATGATGATGGCGGTCCAATTGGTGGCTTGTTTCTCGAGTTGCCCGAGATCACCTGCCGCCATCGCCCGCGAGCCCAATAAAAAGAGGATTGCTACGGAGTTTTTCATTTCTGATGCTCCTTTACGATCTCAGCGGTCATTGCGTCGAACTCCGAGTTAGCACGGCGAACGTAGAATCCGGTGATTAGGACCGTGAACACGATCAAGCCAATGCCGACGGGGATACTCCAGGTGGTGACGCCGCTGCCGATGGGTTGCGCAAGCACTTCTTTCTTGAAAGCGACGAGGAAGAGGAAGCTGACATAGGCAAAGACCATCAATGCCGTTAACGTCCACGCAAAGCGCGAACGTGTCCGCACCAGAGTTTTGTACTTTTCATCATTTATGATGCGAGTAACGAGTTCATCAGATGTGGCTTTCACGGCGACTCCTTCCGCTATCAAGCGTGGGATAACCGCTCCATTCTTCAAACGGAATCGTTGAGTCGCAAGCGTTATCTTCTAAAAGGATGAAGGAGAAATTCGCTCTAAACTATTTCGAGCTAGGGGTCCGCTCATTCTTGTCGCAATAGCCACCTAATTCGCAATATCGATAACGGTAGTATCGCTTGTTTTCTTCCGAGAGCTGATAGTCATCGGCCCTATCGAAAAGCGTGCCGCAATCGTCTTTGCTCCCGCGAACGCACGTATCATGTAGACGCTCAATATAAGCCTGACTTCCGAAGTCTTGCTTCTTCTTCGCATTCGTAAAGATATACCGCACGTCCTCAAGTGCTCCGATCGTATTCGAAGGCGAGCAGCCCGCACCAGGACCGAAAATGAGCGTGGCTCCCATCGACAGGGAGACCAAGCCCACTCCCAGAAAGGCTTTGCTCTTAAATTTCAAATCGCCGACGAGATGACGCTCGTGCTGGTTTGCTATGAAGAGTTTGTGTTCAATCGTAGAAGTCACCTGACCGCAGACTTGAAGAGACTCTTCGTTCGTACCTGGATTTTTTCGAGAGAGCATCGCAGCTTCGGTGTAGCCAGCTTGCTCTTCCTCTTTCGATACTTTTCCGTCGTTGTTCTTATCGAGGATACGGGTGACGTCTTTAAGCCCCCCGGCTCCTGTGTTGAACACTTTGCTCCGAAAGCTCTGCAAACCCGCATCGATCACGATGAGGTCATCACTTGCTGCGGTGGAGAACGATCCCGCTACATAGAGCGGGGATCCAACTAGGAGAGATTTTTCGACGACACGAAACTTACCGCCGAATGTGATGCCCAAGATTTTGAGAGGATTGCTATAGCCTTTTACTTTGTCGCCGACGAGAAGCTCAACGCTTTTTTTCTCCTTGTCACTCAGAGAAGTGTAGAGGCGTGCCTCACTACTCCCGATCTCAAATTCACCCATGATTGGATGAACCATCGCCAAACCGCTCACATCGACGACGTAGAAAGGATGAATGTGGTTGTAGCTGAATTCGGTTCGCCAGGTCTTTCGCTTGTTCTTACCGGAACCGGTTTCGACTTCTTTCTGAAGAGCGAACTCATAGTAGATGGCTTCTTGGTCCCGCAACGTTCTGAAGGTATCAGCCTTGGGCCAAGCGAAACCTTCAAATTCGGAATAACCCTGAGCCGCGGTCGCGATTTTTGAGCGAGGTGTATCTTCAACAAGACGAGCCCGCTTGCCTCGGCGGTAACCCTCATAACATCCGTATATTCCCGCGCAGGTCAGGAATATTACGACCTCAGCGGGCGGCATTAAGCACCTTGGCCGAACTTAGGTAAATTCATCTTCAGGCTCGGCGCCACTTTCTCCGCTTCGCTGACTTGGTAAAGAGATTGCGCCTGATAATTGAGAATGCGTGCAGCAAAGACGTCAGGAAACTGCTCAATACGTGTGTTGAAGTTCGTAACGGCTTCGTTGTAGGACTCGCGACGATCCGCAATCATGCCCTCGAGTTGAGAGACACGCGACTGGAGCTGGAGGAATTGCTGGTTAGCCTTCAACTCAGGGTACGCCTCGCCGATCGCGAAGATCCCTTTGAGTGCCATGCTCATCTCGTTCGAAGCCTGAATCTTTTCGTCGACCGTTTTTGATTGTCCGTAGTGGGATCTTGCTTCCGCGATCTTTTGGATCAAGCCCGCTTCGTAGTTCGCGTACTGTTCGATGACTTGAATGAGCTGCGGAATCTCGTCAAAACGTTGTTTGAGGATGACGTCGATGTTCGCCCAAGCGCGTTGCACCTGATTCTTCAAACGGACGAGGCCGTTGTAGATCCCGATGCCCATGACGATCAATCCGGCCAAGATAAAAAGAACGAAAGTCATGGTGAAAACAGAAAGCATAGGTGTCTCCTCTATGCTTTCTTCTCGGCATTTCGCGGATTTGAATTAAACAGATCGAGTTCAGTCGAACTTAGGACCTTGAGGTTTCGTCTCAGATGAAGACGTTTTTCCCCGACCCGCCAGCAACGAAATACCACTCAGAGCGAAACCGAGAATCACCACCACGGCTAGCGCTCGACCTCCGTAGTCAAACGCTTGGCTTTGGTCGACCCAGCCCACCGCATACAGAATGGCAAAGATCGCGATGACGACAACAGCGAGGATGAGAGTCGCGCGAAAAAGCTTCATGTTGTTTACTTTCGAAAGAGCGATTTGATTGTCGAAGCATAAGGCTCAGCAAAGAAAGAGAGGTAGATCATGAGCCCACCCATGATGAGCGCGAGCGGTACTCCGCTCGGTGCAAGAAAAGCGTGTACGAGAAAGATGTTGAGCATCACCGGGGCGAGCACAACGAGGGCCAAAGGCACGAAGTAACCTGAAAGAAGCATCAGGCCGCAAACCGCTTCGGTCGCTTTTACCAGCGGAAAGAAGTATCCCGCCGCCATCATGCCAGCATTGAACGCCTGAAGCTTCTCGGGAAGATCCGGTGGCGTCGGAACTAAGTTGAGGAGACCGACCAAGCCGCTGGCGAAGAAGACGAATCCAAGAAGCAGACGAGCTGCGATGCGGATCTTGTTTTTCATTTGCTGGGTTCCTAACCTTGTTCCGAGGCTAAGCTAGGCGCTACCTCGTTCGTTTTGTCTTGAACTCAGTCTAAACAGAAAAAGTGAATTCGCAAACTTGAGGGTGGCTGGCTGGTCCTACGTCGCGCGTCTTGTGATTCGTAAACTCAACAAATTGATTTCGCCAGACGAGGTGATTCTTGATACATCCGAGGGGTAGGAGGCAGCGATGCCAAGTCGGGACCAAGCCAGGACAAAAATCTTCGTCGATGGAAACTGCATCGTCTGCGATCTCGAAGTTTCGCACTACAAACGAATGGCGCCAACTCTCTTTGAGATTGTCGACATCTCTCACCCTGATTTTGATCCTGCTTCTTACGGCCTGACTCGCGAGGCGGTGAACCTACACCTTCACGTGATGACTCCGAATGGAAAGGTTGAAGAAGGTGTCGATGCGTTTGCGCATATCTGGAGCCGCATTCCGAGATATCACTTTGCAAATCGATTGATTCGGCTGCCTATTGTCTCTCAGCTAGCGAAATCTGGATACGCCGTTTTTGTTGTGATTCGACCGTACTTACCGAAGAAGAAGCGCTAGAGCTGCTCTTCCGATTGCGGCTCAAGGTCTTCAGCCCCCGGATGACTTTTGAAAACCTTCAAAAGGTAGAAGAGGCTGGGAAAGATAAAGATGCTTCCGACCAAGAGAGCGATTGCGAGCTGAAGAAGCGTCGCTTTGGGTGCAGCTGCTTGGTAAAAGGTGATCTCAGCTCCTTTCGCCACGAAAATTCGAGGCGCGTGCACGAAGTACCATCCCAACAGAATCAGTGTCACTTGCCCAGCCGCAAGAATTCGCGCGAGATAAACGTGATGGCGACTCGAAGCCAGCCAAAGAGCCAAGAAGAGAGTTGTCGCGCCAGCCAAGCAGGCAAGCGATAGCGGACTCGCCACAAAATCTTCAACGAGCCCTACGCCGTCCAGCCAAGACGTAAAGAAAACTGCAGCACCTAAAACGACGACAAGGCAGTTGAAAATGAAGGCCCGTCTCGAAAAAAAGCGCATGAGCTCCTTATCCGTCGACTCTCCCACGAGATAGAGGCTAGCCAAGTAAGCAAACGTAGCAGACACGAAAAGACCCATCGTGAAAGGGAAGAGGCCCCACCAAGGTGCAACGTAAGCTTCATGAAAATCGCGACTATCGATAACCATCTGACCACGAAACAAACTTGCCGCGATTACGCCAAGCCAAATGCTCGTCCACAAACTCGAGAAACAAAAGAGTGCGGTGTAGATTCTCTGCGATCGATCGTCTTTTACCGCATCGTAATGACGAAACGTGAAGACAGCTCCCCGCACGACGATTCCCACAAGAAGTGCAACGACTGGCAGATGAAGCGAAGTCATCAAAACTTGAAACGCGAGGGGAAATCCCATGAACAAGATCACGACGAGAATGATCAGCCACATGTGGTTGGCTTCCCAGACAGGACCCATCGCGACGTTGATCAATTTTTTCTGCCGCTCTCGATATTCTCCCGAAGGAAGAAGCTCGAGAATGCCCGCCCCGTAATCGGCTCCCCCGAGAACAACGTAGAGAAGAAGTGATGCACCCGTAAATAGAATGAGAAGGTTAACGAGCCAAACTTCACTCATGTGCCCGACCCTTCGACTTGCTGACCTTCGCTTTGAGCGGCATCAATCTGGCGTTTTAAGAGCCACGCCGTGACGAATCCCAACAGTAGGTAAAGCGCTAAGAAGAGGAAAAAGTGATAACGCATTCCGGGGACTGGCGTGACCGCATCTTTGGTTTTCAGAAACCCGTAGATGATCCAAGGCTGGCGCCCTACTTCGGTCACGATCCATCCAGCTTCAACCGCGATGAAACCTAAAGGAATCGTAAGCACAAGAACTTGCAAGTAGCGCCGTGGAAAATGGCCACGCCACCAGAAAAAGAAATAGGCGAGTCCGAGCAGTGCGAGAAGGCTTCCAATGCCGACCATAATTTGGAAAGCAATGTGAACGATCGGAACGTTCGGCCACTCATCGCGAGGAAACTGATCAAGTCCTTTGACTTCCGCATCGAAAGAGTCGAACGCAAGAAAACTCAACGCGCCGGGAATCGCTAAGCCCCATTTCATTTCCTTCGCTTCGACATCAGGATACCCGCCGATGTAAAGAGGTGCTTGGCGTGAAGTGTGGAAGTGACCTTCCATAGCGGCAAGCTTTGCGGGCTGGAGAACGGCAACTCTCTGCGCCGCGAAGTGGCCCACGAGAGGTTGAAGAAGAGAGGCGCTCGCACCGACGACCATCGCAATTTTAAAGGCAGAGAGATTTAATTTCGGGGCGCGACCTTTCAAAAGAAGGTAGGCGTGAATCCCTGCAACCGCGAGTCCCACGGCTTGGAGTGCTGCAACTTGCATATGCGCACTCTGATGCAGCCAAGCGGGATTGAACATAGCGCGAACGGGATCAATATTCGTGGCCTCACCGTTGACCCAGTCAAATCCTTGGGGCGCGTTCATCCAACTGTTAGCCGCGACGACGAAAATCCCGGAGGCGAATCCCGAGATCCCGATCACTAATCCCGTTGCCCAATGAACCCACCGGTTCATCTTCTTCCATCCGTAAAGGAAGAGTCCAATCGCAATGGCTTCGATGAAGAAGGCCGTGCCCTCCCATGAGAAAGGCATGCCGATGATTGGTCCTGCGTACTTCATGAAACCCGGCCACAGAAGCCCGAGCTCAAATGACAAGACTGTTCCCGACACCGCACCCACGGCAAAAAGGATGGCGACGCCTTTCATCCACATCTTCGTCAATCGCAGATGATCGGGATCATTCGTTTTGAGATAGCGGTAATGAGCGATCGACATCAAAAACGGCATCGTCATGCCAATGCACGCAAAGATGATATGGAAACCCAACGAAAACGCCATCGTAGATCGGGCGGCGAGTATGTCATCCATAGTGGCCGAGAGTGTGTCACACTTTGTGAATCAAAGCTGCAACGAGTTTCAATTCCATGGAGATTCTTGATCGCGTCAGGAGCTCAAGACAGCCCCATACGCATCAAGAACGAGAGAATGACGTAGACGAGCGAAATGATGAGAAGCAGTGTTTGCATCCATCGAAGTCCTTGCCTCATCAAAAGCAATCCTAGCGTTCCGACTGCCGTCATCTCGGCCCCCCATCCAAAAAGAGTGATTTCTGTCAGCGGCACATGGCTCAACAATCCGATTGGGACGAAGGCTGAAAAAACAAAGAGGCTGAAGCCCAGAATCCAAGCTGGATGCTTTTTGCGACGAGGATGAACGCCGCCAAAAAGCGCTTCGATAAAGAAAAGCATCGCTTGGAAAAAGAAAATGCATGCAAAGTATTTTGCCGCCCAATTGATCGACAAAAAATGATTGAGATGAAAGCTCCAGCCGATTCCCGCCCAGACAAAGCAAAGCGCGAGGGACGAAATCCTCATTCGAGCGGCAGTTGGCTTTAAAGAGATGAACGTGAGAACAGCGGAAAAGAGGAGACAAGCGATCTGAATCGGCCAGATCGCCTTGTTGTAGTCGGCGACTACACTCTGATAAATCTCACGAGAGAAGAGTAGAAAGTCTGAAATCCGGTAGCTAAGAAGAAAATCAAGCATCGCAACTAAAGTGCACCGTAGGCTCTCGCCATTGCATCGCGTGTGGTTTTGTCGGGAAGTTTTCCGCGTCCTGCTGCCATGTTCTCCCGGAGGTGTTCGGTCTTTGAAGTTGCCGGGATCGCGCAGGTGATCGCCGGGTGCGAGACAATAAATTTGAGAAGAAATTCAGCCCAGGTTTTGCAATCGAAAGCTTCGGCTACCGCGGGCAAGGGCTTCCCTTTTAGGCGGCGTATCAGCGTCCCGCCTTGATAGGGGCGATTTGCAATAACCGCGATCTTCTTCTCAATGGCGAGTGGAAGAATCTTCTGCTCGACCTCTCGATCTTCAATGTTGTAGGTGAGCTGAACGAAATCAATCGGTTGAGACTTCATAATCTTCTCAAGCTCATCGTGGCGTCGGCCGTGAGATGTCGTTACACCTACATAGGCGAGTTCGCCTTTTTCCTTCATCTTGAAGAGTGTTTTGAGGTGGTCCTCCCAAGCATCAAGATTGTGAACTTGAAAGAGATCAAACTTTTTGATTCCCCAAAGCCGTTGGGAATCCGCAATTTGTTCCAAACCTTCTTTCGCCGATGAAGTCCAAACTTTCGTCGCTGAGAAAAGGCTCTTTGGATGATCCAGCTTCGAAAGGGCGTACCCGATGACCTCCTCGGACGAACCGTACATCGGAGATGAATCGACAATGCGACCACCGAGCGATAAAAACTCACGAAGAACCTCGGTGCGTTGATCGCGAAGGCCTTTATTGTTACCAACATTAAAGGTGATCCACGTTCCGAGTCCAATGACCGGAAGTTCGAGACCAGTCGACGGAATTTTTTTAGCCAGCAGAGAAGAGGTCTTAGCTAACTCTTTTTCGCTCGGCTTCTTTTGCGCCGAAGCCCTTTGCAAAGGAAGCCCGGTTGCAAGAGAAGCCAAGATTAACGACTTTAGGAAGTCCCGTCGATCTGCTTGCATCCCATCTCCCCGATCAATGCTTTACGGAGTAGCGAACCCAGAGAACGCCGCCATCTAATCGCTTCACCGACTTCAGCTGAAGTTTCTTCGGAATCATTTTGCCTTTGGCTCCATCCGTTTCGAAGACCGTCGGACCATCCATCGTTCCGTCAGCAACCGGCATCACGATGTGACTGAACTCATCGATGAGCCCCGCTTTTAGGAAGGAGCCGTTGACGTGGCCTCCACCGTCGATGCGTGCTTTCTTGATCCCGAAGAGTTTGCGCAATTTCGTAAGCGCTAACTCGAGATCGATCTCTTTCCTGCCGGCGAAAATGTAAGACACTTGCTTCTCACGTAAGTGATGAAGGTAGGCATCCGAAACTTTCTCGGTCAGAACTTCAATCGCATGTTCTGTGTCCACCATGTTCTTATCCCAGAAGCACTTTCCGCTCGGGTCAATTCCGACCGCGTAAGTCTTGGTCTTGTGCTCACCAACGAAGTCCGTACGCGGAAGCTTCGACACCCGCGTCTGAAGTTTATGTTTTCGTGGGCTACAGAATTCTTGCATCGTGGTGCGCCCGACGATCCAAGCATCGACTTTGATTTTTGAAGCGGGTTTTTCAAAGTACTGAGCAGGATTCTTAAAGCCCCAACGATCGCCGAGGATGCGGCCGTCGACGGAGCTCATGGAATGACAAATGACATAAGGTCTCATCGTGAAAACCTCCTTGCGACTCGAGTTTAGAGATCACAGGGAGGCCGTCAAGACGCACATCAGGGTGACGCCCAAAGAGCTGATTCAGAGCTGAGCTAACTTCGACGCATGCTCGCGAATATCTTTCGGCCAATCTTGCAGGAGCTTTCCAAACTTCTTCGCATCGTTTGCATAAAGCGCACGAAGAGCCTCTTCGTAATTAGGCAAGTCTCCACCCATGACCGTCATGAACTTGTAAGCTGCATCTTGAGCTTGGCGAAGTTCATCCTTAGCCGCATTTTTCTTTTTCGCAGCATCGACGAGCCGCCGGAGGGTGACGGACGCGCCACCCGGCTGACGTGAAAGCCAATCCCAATGATCTGGAAGTAACGTGACTTCTTTGGCAACCACGCCGAGCTTGGGCCGACCTGGTCCCGTCTTCTTTTCAATCTCAGCTTCAGCGTCGGGAGATCGAAGTGCTTCGAGCCTTTTAACGACTGCGTCTTTCGTTCCGCGAAGGTCCAACTCCACTTGCTGACTCGTGCGATCGTCGAAAACGAGAATCGAAGCCTTTGCATCTTTCGCGAGATGATCTTTGATCTTGAGAGCCACATCGATCATCGTGCCGCTTGCAATCTTCTTTGTTCCGGCAAACGCCGTGCACTTGCTATCGGGGTTATAATTCATAGCTAAACTCCTGAATCAGTGGCTCGTGCTGCCGTCCGCTTGCGTTGCGCGAGGTGCTTCCGGAATCGATCGGTGAATTCTCCACATCATGAAAAGCGTAACGAAAGCCGTCCCCAACACCACGTAGCCAACAATTTCAAATCGATGCAACTCCCCGCCTGGACCCACGATAACGATCAATCCCGCAAGAACCGATGCAAAGCCGCCCGCGATTTGCTGAAGCGAAGAGCTCACCGACATGAAGGCCCCACGATTTGCGGGCGTTGGAATCGCCGACATGAGTGTCTGTGAGGGAATCATGCGCGAGAATACGCCCACGAACATCACAACGTTGATCAAGATGACACCCAGAAGCGGTGTCACACCCATATGCGTATACGTAAACACGGTGACGATACTGACAAGGGTCCCCACGGTAAAGGTTCGGAAACTTCCAAACTTATCGCAAGCTCGCCCTACTAAAGGACCAATGGCGATCGAAGCAAGGCCGGTGATCAGGTAGATGAGCGGAAGCTTATCCACATTGATCCCCAAGTTATGCACAGTGAACACATTCCCGAACGGCATCAACATGAAGCCACCGATCGATAAAAGTGCTGTCGCCGAGAAGGCTAAAACGTGCCGTGGAATCGAAACGGTTGCGAGCAGATGTCGGAACGGACTTTTCTCGGCCTTTATTTTCAAGTGCTCATCGACCGGCCTCAGGCGCGTGAAAATGACGACCCCAACGATGACGCTAACAATGACGATCATTATGAATGGCGCGTGCCAACCCATTAAGTTCGTTATGAACAACCCCGCCGGCAAGCCAAGAATTTGGCTCGCGGCAAAGGCTGTCTGCATAAAACCCATCACGCGACCGCGCTGTTCGAGGGGAAACAAATCCGTTACGATGGCAAACACGATGGCGCCGATCACGCCTCCGAAGAGCCCAGTCACGATCCTTGCGGCTACGAGCATCTCGTATGTGTTTGCAAGACCGCAGAAAAGCGTACCGAGCACAAACCCAATGTAAAAGAACATGAGAAGCTTTTTGCGATCGTATCGATCCGCAAATCCGGCCGCGAGAATTCCCGCAATACCTGCACTGAACGCGTAAGCGGAAACGACGATTCCAAATTGTGCCGCCGTCATGTTCAAAGCCGGCATCATCATCGGCCCGAGCGGCGATACGATCATAAAGTCGAGGATGATCGTGAACTGCAGGAACGCAAGAACCGCGATGACGAACTTTTGGTAACCCGTAAAGGGCAAGGGGGTGCGAGTGGATTCTTTCATTTGGATCCGCCTTTTGAGGTTTCAAGAACCGGCAAGCGACAGATCCATTATTACCCGGGTAAAATAGAAAATCAATATCATCCGGGTAATATTTCGCGCGCGACTCGAATCGCGATTCAAATCACGAGGTTACTCGCTGAGAAGGACGAACTTCCCGTCTTTCACCACACTTAAGTAAGCTCGTTTTAAGCCTTGGTGATCCGTCGAGCTAAAGGACATGCGCATCCCAGCGAGGCTTGTCTCACCCATGGACTCAAACCCTGCGATGAACGATTCCCGAGTGAGATTTTTCCCGGCTCTCTTTAAGGCTTCAACCATCGCGAGGGCGCTTAGGTAGCCCTCGACGTTGACGGTTTCCTTTTCACCAACGGCTGCAGCATCGGCCTGCATTTGACGAATGATTTCGAACTTCGTCTCAACCGGCGGAAAAGCATTTGAGACCAAAGTCCCTTCAGCCGCGGCACCAGCTTCCTGTAAGAAACCCGCGGTCGCAAGTGAGGTCGGTCCGCCAAAAGCCCATTCCATTTTGTCCGCTTTGGCTTTTTTCACGAATTCCGCGGCGGGCTTGAAGACCAAGCCCATGATGACGGCTTGGGGCTTTCCTTTTTTAATCGTTTCGTAAGCGGCATCGATCGGTAAGTTGGTCGAACGTGTCCAACCGGCGGAAGACTTGATTGAGAGTTTGTAGCGACCGAGGACCCGCTGCACACCTTGAAGAACTTCTTGGCCGAGGGCATCTTCTTGATAAAGCACGCTGATATCTTTAACACCTCGATTTTTCACGAGCTCTTCGACCACGGGTTCGACTTCCTGAGCATAGCTGAGACGCACGTTGAAAATGTTCTTCACGACGGGATTGCGCAAACTCTCAAGGCCGCTTCCCGGCGCGATGAACGGAATACCGTTTGCCGCCACCCAGGGTTGAACGGCTTTGCTGTTCGGAGCGCCGAAGAATCCAAACAGCGCAAAAGCCTTATCTTTATTTACAAGTTGCTTCGCGTTTTCGAGAGACCGCAAAGGGTCGTATTGATCGTCGTAAACAATCATTTCGATTTTTCGACCGTGGATGCCGCCAGCCGCATTTACTTTTTTGAAGACGACATTGCTTCCACGCATGATCTCTTTTGGACGCTCACTCGAAGGTCCAGTGAGATTGACCGAGCTACCGATGAGAATCTTATTGTCGCTGACGCCAATCGTACTTGTAGTCGGAGACGCTTTGGCCTGAAAGGTCAGGAAGAAAGTCGCGAGTGCGACGGCCGAAGTGACTCGCACCGCATTTCGGTGAAGCCTAAAGTTCAAACCGCTAAACATTTGATTCTCCATCAACTTTGTTTAGCGTCAGTTTTTCATTTGTACGATCTTAACGCAAGAAGGCCTGAGTCTAGATTCCCTCAGGCCCTTCGGAGAGGCGAGACTTAGAAGACTAAGGATTCAGGCCCTTGCGAACAACCACGTAGGCCCTCTTGCTCGGTCAGAGATTCTCTCACTTGGCGAACGTAAACTTTTGTTCCCGCTGCAGGCGCCAGTAAAGTTCTGATCTCCGAGGAAAACTCCGCGATCATCGCTTGACTAGGAACGAGGATCATCATTTCCGCTTTGTTAAATGAGCCACCGTAACTGAGCGTACCAACGACCTCTCCGTTTGTTCCGAGAAGCTGAAGCTCACCTTCTTGCAGACGCGTAAGCCCTACGAATGTACCGTTCATCTCAACCGAAACCGCATTCGGCATGTCAGGTGAAGGCTTGGAGATTTGAAGATTCATTTTGTATTTGCCCGAGGTCATGAACAGATCAGCAGACCAGCGATGTCCGTTGCCGAGATCCATGCCAGGTCTTGTCGACATGCCGTCGGTCGCGGCTTTCCGCAGCATCTTGGACTGATTCGACTTTTCACAGTTTTCCATCTTGATGTTGAATTGCGCAAAGTACTCATCCGCCGGCTTATCGCCGTAGACAAACGATTGTTTTTTGACTTCCGTCGAGCTTTCGCTAGAACACGCCGCTAAACCGAGAAGGCTTAAAACACAAGCGCTGATTCGCACCCCAAACGACATAGAGATCCCCTCATTTCATGGTTCCGTTTTCTGACCTGGCTACAAGGGGCTGACTCGAGCAATCCGGAGACCACGACGAAATCACGAATACCGCGTTTGGTTGGCGGGATCTCTGAATTAGTTTCAGGACCCCGACGCAAATGAGCTTTAAGCGATCGTGTTCTTTCGGAACCGATCAAGACCTTCAATTCGTTCGGGCCTATTTTGCTCTCGGCTCGGGGTAACGAGGGATAAGGCTTTTGAATTGTCCGGCGCGCGCAGCTTTCACGGACTGCGCCAGTTCGCCGGCAGCGTTGCGTACTTCCTGCTGGAGAGCCTCGTCACGATCGAGTGCGTGGTGGCTGGTGGCGTAAGGTTCGTAGTAACCAATGTAACGATCGAAGGACGACGAGATGGAGGCCGGGAGGAGATGAAGATCCGTAAGCCAATTCTGTAAGTTTGAGCGAAGCTGGTTTGCCCCTTCTGCATCACCATGTACGATGACGGAGAACAGTCGCCCCTGGAGATGCTTGGGATAATCCCACCCTTTCATCTCGATCTCTTTTGCGAGTTTTGCCTTCTTTCCTTGTGTCGTTGTCGGATCAGGATTGCCGCCATCAGCGCAAACGAGTCGATCGATCATGAGCTTCAACGCACTCGGCGCCTGATACCAATACACTGGCGTAATGATCATCACTCCGTGAGCTCTCGCCCACATGGGATAAATCTCGTTCATCCAATCGTGCACTTGATCGACGGCGTAGTTGGGGTAACAAGAACACGGCCAATGACACAATGGCATCGAAGTCGAGACGCACGCCTTGCACGGAAAGATGTGCTTACCGTATTCGGAAGTAATCTCACTGAGATCGAGAACCGTTGTTTCAATGCCCTCTCCCTCAATCGCTTCTTTTGCGAGCGACACGAGCCGGCGAGTCTTTGAAATTTCTCCGGGGCATGACTGGTCATTGCGGTCGGCGGCGGAGATCAGAAGCACGTTACTAGGTTGTTGAGCATCTTTTTGCAGAGCCTGCGCTTGTTTAATGGCATGACTTGCATCACGCCACTCATCGCTTAAGTCGTAGGTGGGATCAGCGAATCCTTCACCGGCTTTCGATGTTCGCGGCGCTTTATGATTATCTTCGTGCGCTTTCCACGCAAGATCAGCGAGAGCTTCGATTGCACTACGATGTTCGTCATAGATCGGATCGATGAAGCGTCTTACAAAACGCTTTTTGAGTTCCTCTTCCGTGAGAGACTTCGCTTCCGGATTCTTCCTTGGTTCCAGATTCATTTTGGGCCTCCGCTGCCGAGCTTGGTGGAAACCCGTTCGATTTGCTGCCCGCCGATGAGAAGAATCAGTCAACTAAACTAAATACCCGGCCGTCTCATCTTAAATTCCGCCGTTTTTACGCATGGTTAACCCGGCTAGTTTACATTTAATTGACTTAAGCCCGTAGCCCGTCGATACTTAACTCATTGGTTAATTAACTCAATGGTTAACAAAGTGGGCGGGAAATGATGAGGCCAACGCATGATCAATTGAGCCAGACGTTCGCAGCGCTTGCGGACCCGACGCGAAGGGCGATGCTTGCGCGCCTTTCTCAAGGCGAGACTAGCGTTTCCGACCTTGCTCAACCATTTCTGAACGACATGTCGCTGCCTGCCGTTACGAAGCATCTCAAAGTACTTGAGAAGGCAGGTCTCGTTACGAAAACACGCTCGGCGCAGTGGCGTCCTTGTAAGTTGAACGGCACTCCGTTGAAAGACGCGGTCAACTGGATGGAACAGTACCGGGTTTTTTGGGAGGAGAGCTTTGATCGCCTGGGTGAATACCTCGAAACCCTGAAGGCAAGTTCTTCAAAAACAAAGTCACCAACAAAAACTAAGACTAAGAAATCGACTTCGAAAAAATCTTCCACAGAGAAGGGTAAGAAAAATGGCAAAAGGTAAACCGAACGAATTGAAGATTATCCGCGTGTACGATGCGCCCGTCAAAATGGTTTGGGATGCGTGGACCGATGTGGAACAAGTTGCAAAGTGGTGGGGCCCACGAGGCTTTACGATTACAACCCACGGCAAAGATTTGCGACCCGGCGGATTCTGGGCCTACACGATGCACGGCCCTGATGGAGTGAACTATGAAAACAAAACTCTGTATTACGAAGTCGAAAAATATTCGCGCCTCGTTTATGACCATGGCGGCAATGATGATCGGCCGCCCTTGTTTCGCGTGACGGTTACCTTTAAAGAGGTCAAAGGTAAAACCACCATGGAAATGACGATGGCTCTCGCAACGGCCGAAGCTGCCGAAGCGGCAAAGAAGTTCGTCAAACAAGCTAACGGGAACTCTACTTGGGATCGCCTTGCCGAGTACCTTGCCAAAGAAGGCTCCGGGCAGGAGCGCTTTGTCATCAATCGCTCCTTTGATGTACCCGTGGAAACGATGTACAAGATGTGGACCGAGCCTGAGCACATTGCAAAGTGGCTTCCGCCTACCGGCATGCGAATGGAATTTATCAAAGCCGATATTCGACCAGGCGGAACGTCCTCTTATTTCATGACGAACGATGCAGGTGTCAAGATGTGGGGCTCAGCCCAATACATTGAGTTAAGCAAGCCCCACCGAGTCGTCTACACGCAAGATTTCCGCGATGAAAATGGCAATCTCTCAAGACATCCTCACGCCCCGACGTGGCCGCCATCAATGCTCACCACCGTGACTCTTTCGTCAGAGGAGGGCAATGAAACGCGCGTAATGATCGAATGGGAACCCCACGGCACTACCACACGGGAAGAATTAGAAACTTTCCTAAAAGCACGCGCCGGCATGATGCAAGGCTGGACAGGTTCTTTCGACAAGCTCGAAGACTACATCGCAACTCGATAACGGCGATTCAAAAAAAGACCCGAACGTTCCCACGCTCGGGTCTTTTTGTTCTTTGAATTTAGAATTCGGTTACTTAAGCGCGGCTTCGATCGCGCTCGTTATCATAGGGTCATCCGGAGTGATGTCCGGTGCAAAGCGCGCGATGATCTTTCCGTTGCGGTCAGCGAGAAATTTTTCGAAGTTCCAGAGTACCTCACTCGGATTCGTACGGACTTGCCCATGTGACTTCAAACGATCCTCGAAGTTCGAGCCTGCCTTCAACTGCGCCTTCGGCATCTGCTCAGTGAGATATTTGTAGAGCGAGTTTTTGCCTTCACCTTTTACCGAGATCTTTTCAAACAACGGGAACTTCACTCCAAAACTAGCCTGACAGAATTGTTGAATTTCGTCGTTAGTTCCTGGCTCTTGACTTAAAAAGTCATTCGCAGGGAAGCCAAGAACTTCGAGACCCTTGTCGTGATACTTCTCGTAGACCTTCTCGAGTGCCTCGTACTGAGGTGTAAGTCCACACTTGGAGGCCACGTTCACGAACAACAAAACTTTGCCGCGATATTCGCCGATCGTCGCAGGTTTGCCGTTGATCCGGTTCACTGAGAAATCATAGACGCTCGTTGCCATGAGGCCTCCTTCGTTTTGGTCTACTCCGAAGGCTGCGCGAATTTTCAATCGCTGGCAATCGATTGTGCGGAAGGTTTAAATGAAACTCATCTATTTCCTGATCGCGTTTGTTTGGAGCCGTTCCCAAACGCTTCGAGCGACGGGACCAAGAGGCTTGCGTCGACATCGCATGAAGTGCAGATCAAATGTCACCGGTTGAGCGATCGAGGCTTTTACTTTCAGGAGCCGTCCACGCTTGAGATCATCAGCGATTTCGTGAAGCGCTAAGCGCCCCCATCCGAATCCTTCCTTAATCAGCTTCGTCTTCATTGCGTGATCAGTGACAAAACACATTTGCCCTTCCGAAACGGTCGGCTGAATCGCTCGCCGGCCTTCAGCTTCTCTCCCGCGGTTCTGCAGAACAAAGACTTGAGGACGACGGCGAAAGTATTCAATGTCTCCCAAATCAGAAAGCTCAACTGACTTTTTAGCAACCACCGGAATCATCGTGACCCGGTCAAAAAGACGACTCTCGATTTCGTCGTGGTCTTCAAGCTTCGGCGCGATCGCGAAATCAGCTTCGCCAGAAAGCACGGCGTCCATTCCGACTCCCAAGATCTCGGATCGGAGCGTAAGTTCAGTCGGCACGGGTTGACCCAGACACTCTTCGAAGATCCCTTCGATAGCTTCATAACGCGCGAGCGGATCGATCACGATCGTGAGTGTCGGTTCGGCTACCTTCTTTCCAAGTTCCTTGGCGGTGGTATCGAGTAACCGAAAGGAAGCGAGCGTTTGCTTGGCGCGCGTGAAAAACACGCGTCCTTCATCTGTCAGCTTTGGTCGATATTCATCGCGATTAAAGAGAAGGATGCCGAACTCTTCCTCGAGTTTTTTGATGGCCACACTCAAGCTAGGTTGCGATTTATAAAGCGCCTCAGAGGCTGCCTTAAAGCTCCCTTTTTGAACGATCATCTCAAGCATTTCCAACTGGTCGAAGGTCACCGGTCCCCCACAAACTATATAAATTGAAACTATAAAGAGTATGAAATCTTAATAATTTTCTTTGTCAACTCTTCCCCCGATATTGGGTTCATACGCAGTACGGTTAACAACCGGCCACACCATCAAGAACGCAGGAGATTTGAAAATGAAATTCCAACAGGTCCTCACGGCTCTCGTCCTCACATTGACAGCTAGCTTCGCCTTCGCCGGCAAACCCGGAAAGGGTCTTTTGACACCCACGAACCACACGGTGATTCTCATCGACCATCAACCTCAGATGGCGTTTGCCACCCGCTCCATTGATATCCAAGAACTTCGCAACAACGTGACCGGGCTCGCGAAGGCCGCCAAAGTCTTCAACGTTCCTACGATCCTAACTACAGTTGCGGAGAAATCGTTCTCAGGTCCGATCTTCCCCGAAATCCAAGCGGTGTTTCCCGAGCAAAAGCCAATCGACCGCACGACGATGAACACATGGGAAGACGATCGAGTCACAAATGAGGTTAAGAAAATCGGCAAGAAGAAGCTCGTCTTCGCCGCTCTCTGGACCGAAGTTTGCGGAGTCGGTCCCGTTCTCTCGGCCATCGATGAAGGCTATGAAGTGTACTTCGTTCTCGATGCGAGCGGAGGTGTCAGCAACGTGGCACACGATGCTGCAGTTCAACGCATGGTTCAAGCGGGGGCGCGCCCGATCACATGGATGCAGTATCTCCTGGAACTTCAACGTGACTGGGCTCGCGGCGGTACTTACGATGCCGTCACAAAAATCGCAAAAGATCACGGCGGTGGTTACGGCGTAGGAATCATCTACGCGAAAGAAATGTTCAAGGCGCAAGAAGGCGGCAAGAAGTAATCAACTCACTGGGCTCTGATGAGAGCCCAGTTTTTGTGTTTCAGGAGATCATCATGCATAGCACCTCCCTCTTCCGAAATTTGTCTACTAATAAGGTTACAGGCCTCCGAGCAAAGCTCACGACCCTCACTTGTCTCATCCTCGCGGCGTGTTCGAGCGCTAATAAAGTCGAGTCGCCTGCACCTGCGGATTTGATCGTGATCAACGCCAAAGTCTTCACGCAAGCCGAAGGTTTCAGAGAAGCCTTTGCCGTCAAAGACGGGAAGTTTCTGAAAGTCGGCACGACCAGCGAAATCATGGCAATGAAAGGTGAGAACACAAGAGTCATCGATGCGAGCGGGAAAACAATCATTCCGGGTCTCGTAGATACTCATGCGCATCCGATCCGCGCAGGGCTTAACTACAATCTCGAGCTTCGGTGGGATGGAGTAAAGTCCCTCAAAGAAGGCCTGCAGATGATTAAAGAGCAAGCCGCAAGAACACCCGAGGGCCAGTGGGTCCGAGTCGTTGGCGGCTGGTCGCCTCACCAGTTTGTCGAAAAGCGTTTGCCGACGATTGCCGAGCTCAACGAGGCGTCACCGAATCGTCCTGTCTTTGTGATGTATCTCTACTCTCTTGGTTACTTGAATCGCAAAGGCGTTGAAGCTCTTGGCTACAGCAAGGCAACAAAATTCCCCGGTGGTGAGGTGCAGCTCGACAAACAAGGAAAACCGACAGGAGTTCTCATTGCAAAACCAAACGCGTTCATACTGTATAAGACTCTCGTCTCAACACCAAAGCTTGCAAACCGCGAGCAAGAAAGAAACTCGACGATCCTCTTCTTCCGCGAGATGAGTCGCCTCGGGCTCACAAGTGTTCTAGATGCCGGAGGCGGTGGGTTCTTCTTTCCTGAAGATCACGTCATCGCAAAAGAGCTCAATGACAAAGGCGAGCTTGCGGTGAAGCTTCCCTTCTTTCTCTTTGCTCCGACACCAGGCAAAGAACTTGGCGATTTCGAGCGGTGGATCAAGATGGTTTCACCGGCCACGCGCCACGAACTCTCGCACGCCATTCCGTATCACCTGATCGGCGGCGGCGAGAACCTCACTTGGGCGGCTGCGGATTTCGAGAACTTTCTTGAACCGCGTCCTGAACTTCCGGCGACGATGGAAAAGGAGCTCAAACCGATCCTTCAACTTCTCTTCAAGTCACAATGGATGTTCCGCATACACGCTACATACGATGAGTCGATCGCGCGTGTGCTCAACGTCATCGAAGAGATTAAACGTGAAGGTGGAAAATTACCTGAGCGCTTCATCATCGACCACGCCGAAACAGTTTCAGCAAAGAATTTAGAGCGTATCGCAGCTCTCGGTGGAGGCGTAGCGGTTCAAGCCCGCATGGCTTACCAAGGTGAAGAATTCATTGCTCGTTACGGAAAGAAAGCAGCGGCCCATGCTCCTCCCGTAAGCGAGATCCTGAAGCAAAACATTCCGCTTGGCCTCGGAACCGACGCGACTCGCGTAGCCTCTTACAATCCTTGGATCGCGCTTCACTGGGCCGTGACCGGTAAGACACTCGGGGGAGTTGCGCATCTCTCACCCGAGAACCGACTTAGCCGTGAGAAAGCTTTGTACACGATGACGAAAGGAGCCGCTTGGTTCACGAAGGAAGAAGCTTTCAAAGGTGATATCAGAGCAGGTGAGATTGCGGATTTCGCCGTTCTCACGGATGACTACTTCACGGTGCCCGAAGAGAGAATTAAAGAGATTCGCTCTCTTCTCACTTCGGTCAACGGACGTATCGTTCACGGCGAAGGCGATTACAGATCGTTAGCTCCTGAAGTTCCGCCTGCCGTTCCCGAGTGGTCACCGGTTAACCACTTCGGTGGTTATCAGTACGCACGTTAATTACTCCTCCTCGTTCTAACAACTTCGACAGATCTCGCGGGTCTCGCTCTTTGAGACTCGCTCTACTCCAAAGTAGCGGGAAGTTTCGGCAAGAGCTGTCGAAGTTTTTCTCAGAATCCCATTCCCGACCATCTTTGTTTGAAACACAGGCCCTTGAACCTTCGGCTCTCTCCTTTCGATGTCGATGAAGAGGAAAGAGAAAACGAAAGTTCACTATGCGCATCCCGACACTTGCTTTCATAGGCTTCATCCTGACGACCCACGCCGCTCACGCGGAGTGGTCATCTAGAAACTCCGCAGATCTAGGCGCGACGAGCAACGCGAATCTGACGAAGGAGTCTCCCGTGGGAGATGGTTACTTAAAAGTCGCGTCGAATAACCGCTGGAGAGTATCCGCGCATACGCTCGGGTTTCGAGCGAGTTATGTCGACTTCTTCTCGCAAAGTCAGAATGACGCTCTTTCAATTCGTGTCTCTGATGCCTTCGCGCCAGACGGGTCAGCTTGGAAGTTTAGCGGTGCGCTCATGACCAACATCTATACCTCCGGAAGCCCCGGAACCACGGACGAATCATTCACCAGCTACGGAATGGACTTCGCGGCGGTCCGCGAGAAGTCCTTGGCGCAAGCAACGCTCCTAGAGTTTGGCGGCGGATCAAGACTTCGCTTCTTCCCCTCATTCAGCGGAAGAACTGATTTCGTTTTTTACGGTTCAGCCGCGATTGATCACGAATTTAACGGCAAGCTGACAATGACTGGTTTTACGGAACTCGGTCTGCTGCTTTCGACTTTGCCCGATTACAGTCGAACCTACCTTGATATCGGTGGGTCAGCTGACTACGCCTTACCTGCCCGTTGGAACTGGACTACTGAGCTTTCAATCGGCCAAAGCTTTTTCATGAGCCGCAGCGTTTCGACAACAACTCTCGTAACTGAACGGCGTGGTCGCATGATCAGTGGAACGCGCACCGAAAACGAATCCTATAGCTCGTTTAACTTCTCCACAGAAGCGATTCGAAAGGAGACTGAGTCGTTTAAGTGGGGTGCGAGCCTTTCGTCGACGAACCAAACTTCTAAGAGTGGTTACCAAGACTTTTCGGCCGTCGACATAATGGCACGCTTAATTTGGAATTTAAATTGAACCTTTTCAGGAGGTCCGTATGAAGAAGCCCGTAAGACAAACCATTCTATTGAAGCGCGTTTCAACTTTGATTTGCGCTCTCGCGCTTGCGGCACTGCCGTCGCTCTCTAACGCACAGGATGCTGGACATGACTTATCTCAACAAGAGCAAACGGCTGAGCAGGAAGCAAAGAAACCCGGCTTCGAAGAAGCGCTGAAGGAAAAGTACAAGCTCACGGACGAACAGATTAAAGCTTTACGTGATCAAGGCATGAACAATACGCAAATCACGATGACCGCAGCGCTCGCTGAAAAATCCGGAAAGACAACGGATGAGATCGCGAAGATGCGTCTGGAACAAAAAATGGGTTGGGGAAAGATCGCGAAAGAGCTCGGCGTTGCTCCCCGCGAGATCGGACAATCCGTTGCTTCCATGCACCGTAAGAACGAGGATAAAAAAGAAGCTCGCGAACAAATGAAAGCCGAGCGCAAAGCGGATCGCGAAGCGCGTCGTCAGGAGAAGAAAGAAGAGAGGGCGGAGCGTAAGGCAGAGAAAAAAGAAGAGCGAGCAGAACGTAAAGAGAAAAAAGGGAAAGCTTAATCAAAACGGATTAAGTCCTAGCAGTAAAGTGTTAGAGAAAGGGCCCGCGATCCGGGCCCTTTTTATTTATTTCCGGTAGACATCAACAAGTCGAACTTCAACGGCTCCCCCGTGAGATAGCGACGGACATCCTTTTGCAATCTCAATAGCTTCTTCCATGTCATTCGCGTTGATGATGTAGAACCCGCCCACCGCGTCTTTCGCTTCGGCATACGGTCCATCGACGACGATCTGGCTCCCCTTCTTTCGCAAGGTTCTACCAAGATCACGGTTGAGCTTAGCGCCGCCGGCGTTTTGGCCTGACTCTGCCATCTTGCGCGACCAAGCTTCATATTGTTGCATGAACTCCGCAAAATCTTTGGGCGAGAACTTACTGAAGTCCGTGGATTCCTCGCGAATCAAAATCATAAATTGTTTCAAAAGAGCCTCCTTTTAGACCAAGGACACTTGAGCCTCACCAGAATCGACATCTCTGAGAAAAAAAGTTGGGCTCACTGCAGTCGTGCTCTAACATTTTGAATTGAGGGTGCACTCGTGGGCAATGACTCATTCTTAGACTTGGATTCCTTATTTCGACGATCCTACTCGAAGATCGTCGCCGCCGTTTTGCGGGTTCTTGGACCAAATCAGCTCGACTTAGCGGAAGCCTCAGCACAAGAAAGCTTCTTACGCGCAGTTGATACGTGGCCCACCAATGGCCGACCCGATGAACCACTCAGCTGGCTGATTCGAGTGGCTCACAACTACGCATTAAACGAAGTCAGGAAAACAAACCGCCACTCCCTCGGGACGCCGGATGAGCTTGTAAGTAGCCATAGCAGCGCAAGCGAAATTGACGACGATCTAAAACTGCTCTTTCTTTGCTGCCATCCTGCGCTGACCCAAGAATCACAACTTGCCCTCATGCTGAAGATCGGTTGCGGCTTCAGCGTAGCGGAGATCGCGCGGCTTTTTCTCGTCGACGAAAACGCGGTTGCGCAGCGGCTTGTTCGGGCCAAGCGACTGATTCGTGACTCAGAGATTCCATTTGAACTTCCGGACTCGAACCGGCTCCCCGAGCATCTTGAGACAGTCATGAACGGACTGTACGGCCTCTTCAACGAAGGCTACGGCGCAACGAGTGGCGATGCGCTTTTACGTCGAGAACTCTGTAGTGAAGCGATCTATCTAACCGAGCAGCTCGCGAGGATGGAGATCGGCGCAAGCGCTCAGCTCAGTGCGCTTCTCGCGCTTTTCTACTTTCATGTTTCACGCATTGAATCTCGCGTCGGTAACTATGGCGAACTCCTCACCCTTCGAGAACAAGACCGAGCAGTTTGGAGAAAGCAGGACATTATTAAAGGCATGGTCTTCCTTCGTGAAGCCATGAATTCCGAAGCGTTAACTCGTTTTCACCTTGAGGCCGGGATTGCGGCGGCGCACGCTATGGCACCTTCATGGGAGGCGACTGACTGGAAACAAATCCGTCAGTACTATGAGTGGTTAGAAGCTCTTCATCCCACGCTCGTCGTACGTACAAACTACGTTGCGGCGACGTTATTCAGCGAAGGTCACAAAACAGCTCAAGCTCTTGCGCAAAAGTTCGACCTGATGAAAACGATGAAAGAGTACTATCTAACACCAGCAATTCTCGCGGAAATTCTTATTTCGGCAGGAGACAAGGACAAGGCCGAGGAGATGCTGCTCACTTCACTCAAATCAGTCGGCAATGAAGTCGAAAGAACATTCTTGAAAAAGAAGATCGCAACGATCCGAGCCGCAGCTACGAAGTAACTGCGTCTTTACTTTGCTTCCAGAAAGAATCAATTCGGACGCTGGTAAGCCGCCAAAATCGAAGTATTGAGGACCGAAGCTTCGAAGTACTGCTTTTTAATCGCTTTGTACTCACCATCCGAAAAGAAGGCGGTCATCGCTGTTTCATCCGGAAAATAGATCGTGAACACACGGTTGATGTTATGAGTAGCCTCCGTCTTCAAAACTTCTTTGATCCGGAAATCATGACGGAACCCGCCGTGATAACGATTGAGTAAAGGCTTCATCGCCGCTCGATATTGATCATAGATGGCATCATTCGACACGTTTAATCCAACCAACATCTCGTAGCTCACGCTTGATCCTTTCACTTCATCAGTCGCGAACGCGGTTACCGAAAAACAAAAGCGTCCCAGCTAAAGCAGATGAGAAAGCCAGAACGAGAACCGTCGGCAATGTGCCTTTGACTTCCATCAAACCAACAAGCGAAGCGAGCAAAGCTCCAAGCCCCATCTGTAGGAAGCCAAGAAGCGATGAGGCACTTCCGATGTTGCGCTCAATCGGTCGAAGCGCCAAGGCCGCGGCATTCGGGTATCCGACGCCAACACTTCCGAGAACAAAAAAGAAGAACGTAACAGTCGCCACCAATCCTAAATCTGTCAACGCGACGAGCACCAAGAAAACCGCGCTCAAGATCATTTGCGTCGTGATCGCACGACGGAAGATCACCTCACTCTCGACTCGCTTGAGAAGAAAGTTATTGAGCTGACCACCACCGATCATGGCTCCCGCAACGATTGCGAAGATCAAACCGAAGGTGCCCTTGGAAACGCCGAAACTTTCAATAAAGATGGCGGGCGATCCGGTGACGTAAAGAAAAAGACCTGAAAAAGCGAGCGCTCCGCTGATTGCGTTTACACGAAACTGACGAATCTTCAAGATCTCGGAGAAGACTTGAGCCATCTTCGCCGGCCGAAGACTGACGCTTCGATCCGCGTGATAAGCAAGCGGCAAACCAAACGCAACGAGAGCTATGTTCGCGATCGCCATGCAGGTCAACACGCCAAAGATCGCGCGCCAGCCGAGCTCTGCCGCGATCCAACCGCCGATACTAGGCGCAAAGAGCGGCGAAACGCTGAGAACGAGCATTAACATCGAAAAGACTTTCGCTCCGTCTTTAGGTGCAAAGTAATCACGCACCATCGTGACCGCACCAACTGATGAAGCTGAACCACCAAGCGCCGAAAGAAAACGGAACGTCCAGAGGGCTTCAACGGACTTAGCCGTTAAACAGCCGAGGCTTGCCACGATGTAAAGTACAAGCCCGAGGTAAATCGGAGGTTTCCGCCCGAATCGATCTAAAAGGGGTCCATAAAGTATCTGTCCAAGCGCAAAACCAACGAAGTAAGTCGCCACCGAGAGCGAAACTCGAGCCACCGTTGTATTCAAATCTTTCGCGATATCGGCGAAAGCTGGCAGGTAGAGGTCGATCGTGAACGGCGTCAGCGCGTTCATGATGCCTAGGAAGAGAATGATTTGGAATCGACGATTAGAGTTCAACGGCGCTGGTGACATTGGATCAGGTTCTTTCTCGTTTCGAGACAGACCGCGGAGCGAAGTCGCTCCAGAAGAAGACAGAATCACGTCATTTCTCTGGGTGGGTCTCCTGTTCGTTCTCCTTTAACTTTGTAGGTGAGTCGAGCGTTTTCCTCTGGAATCTGATCGGGAGGCTTAAATGAAATCGCGGTCGTTCAAAGTTGTCTCGGCCCTCCTCGCAACTGGCCTCCTCCTCGGCGGTTGCGGTGCTAGTTTCACGGCGAAAGATGTTGAGAAGTCGCAATTTGGATCTTCGACTCAGCCTCCTCCGCGCACGACGCCCACGATGCCAGGAGAGAAAGCCTGCGTAACCACGAATTTAGTTTCCGGCGGCGCTCGCCGCATGAATGCACGCGAGTACATCAACAGCGTGAAGAGCCTTCTCGGAAACGTCGCGATCGAGAAGACGGAGCTTCCTCCCGATAGCAAGAATCTCCGCGACTTCGATACGGACGGATCTGGACTCCATATTCTCGATCTCGATGCGGATAAGTATTTCGCTATCATCGAGCGAGCCACCGACGCCGTGTTTGCCGCAGGGAAGAATCCGGCGTTTGTCGCTTGCTCGCTAGATACGACTCAAAACGGCGTGACCGCTCAACAATGTTTCGACTCAAGTCTTCAAAAGCTTCTCGCACGTGCCTTCCGCAAAGAGACGAACTCGGCGGTGGTCAACCGATTCACCGTGCTCGCAAACGCTGAGCCGACGCCTCGAGCCAAGTTGAAGCTTGCGACTCAAGCGATTCTGCTGTCGCCGGAATTTCTCTATCTGAACGCAAATGCTGGTCAAGCCGTTGGCGTTTTGAACGATTTGAACTCCTACCAAGTTGCTGAACGCCTTTCGTTTTTTCTTTGGTCGTCGGTTCCCGACGATGCTTTGATGGCGGCAGCGAAGGCGGGTTCACTCAAAACGAGAGACGGCATCAAAACGGAAGTGGCCCGGATGATGGCCGATACGCGCTTTAACAATTTCTTCGATGGCTTTTTCAACCAGTGGCTGAAATTGGAGAATCTACCTTCGCACACTCGCGATGTGTCTTTGTTCCCTGAGTACAAGCCGGAGCTTCTCACATCAATGGCGAATGAGACTCGCGCTTTCCTCGCGCACATCATTGGTCAAAACCGTCCGCTCAATGAAATACTCACGGCTGATTACAGTTTCGTCGATCAACGTTTAGCTCAGTACTACGGGATCTCGGGCGTGAATAGCGCCCTACTCACTCGCGTGACCCTCCCTCCTCAACAACGTCGGGGGATCCTTACGCAAGGGGCCGTACTCACCGTCACCGGTCGCAATGCGAGTGCGACCGCTCCCGTTCGTCGCGGTGTCTTCGTTTTGAAAAAGCTCTCCTGCCAACCGCCGGCGCCGCCTCCACCGGACATTCCTGGCTTTCCCGAAGATCCGCCGACGGGTGCCGAAATGACGGCAAAGCAAAAGATGGCGAGACACCGGACAAATGGAGCTTGCATGTCTTGCCACTCTTCCATCGATCCGCCGGGCATTGGGCTTGAGAACTTCGACAACTTCGGAAAGTGGCGCACGAAGTACTCGCCAACTCTCGACGTCGATTCAAGCGAAGTTTTCGAAGGCATTCCCTTCACGAATCCTTCAGAGCTCGTCACCGCGATCGCGCAGAAAGATCAATTTGAATCGTGCCTCGCCGAGACAGTTGCCGGCTACGCAATCGGGCGTGTGCCTTCATACGAAGATAAATGCCACGCCGAGAATCTCGTGGTTCGCGTTCAAAAGTCCGGCGGATCTTTCGCAGACCTGATCACCGAGTTCGTAGTCAGCGACTTCTTCCAACGTGAGATCGGAGATTAAAATGAAAAAGTGGGAAATGAACCGACGCACCTTTCTCCGGGGCCTTGGAACAACGATCGCTCTTCCGATGTTCGAAGCCATGATCCCTTCGGTCGCGCTTGCGGCCACGGCTCCGATGCGAGTTGCATTCATCTACTGGCCGAATGGTCTTCCGCTCCCGAACGGCGCAAACGATACGAATCCCTACCAAGCAGGTTTGAACATTTTGGCCGACGTGAAGGCCGACTTCACTTTGCTTCACGGGCTCCGCTCGAACGCGTACTCGATTCACGGCAATAAATCAGGCTACGATGCCGATGACCATGGAGCTTCGCAAGTGACGCTGATGTCGGCGCAGGCACCGACCGTTAATGGAAGTCAAAACGTCGGTATGGCCATGACCGTGGATCAAGTGATCGCGAGCGAAGTCTTTTCGAACGCGAAGTTCCCTTCACTTGGCGTCAATGTTCAAACAAAAGGTCTTGAGGGAGTCGCGCCCCAACATGCGCCGATCTACTCCGAAACTCTCTACTGGAAAGGGCCAAATTCTCCGGTCAAGCTTTACGATCGTCCGCTTGAACTCTTCAATTTGCTGTTCGGCTCAACTAACTCGACTCAGAACAACCAACAACAAGAACTTCGACTTCAAAAGAAGAAGCAACTCCTCGACTTCGTCATGGACGATATCAAGACCGTACGGAACAAACTCGGCGCCGCCGATCGTCAGCGCATGGAGGAGTATCTGACAAGTCTTGAGCAAGTGGAGAAGAACATCGTTTCGATTCCCACGGCGCCCGCGAATCAATGTGCGACTCCCATGAGTCCTGGCAATATCACTTACGACATGTCTACTTATCCTCAGCGTTACGCCGCCATGCACGACCTGATGATCAAAGCTTTCGAGTGTGATCTTACGCGCGTCTTTGATTTCATGGTCGGTCACGAGACGATGTCGAATTCATACGTACAAGGCTTGCAAGCCGGAACGACTTGGCATGATTACTCGCACCTCGGAGACACTTCAAATACCTACGCTGAAGAAAACAAGATCGTCGCGTATCATTTTAATAAGTTCCGCGAACTCATGCTCAAGATGAAGGCGAAGCAAGAAGTCGGCGGAGGAACGATGCTCGATAATACCCTACTTGTTTTCCACTCGGCGTTTGGCGATGGAACATCCCACTGGAACGGCAACATGCACTTTTTCTTGGCCGGGAAAGGGGGCGGCCGTTACAAGCCAGGACAGGTTGTAAAAGCAACGGCCGATGTGGGTGACCTCTGGCTCACGATTCTGCAAGATTTCGGCGTCAATCGCTCAAGCTTCGGCGAAGGGAAAAAGATCATTTCGCAGATCAAAGCTTAATCAGAACAGCAAGGTTGTACCGAGAGTGATGTCGCCTACGAGGTAGTAGTTATGGAACGCGCCGATCATCAAAAACGGCGCCACTCGATACTGAACACCGGCGAAGATCGCCTCTTTATCTTGCATCGGGATAAGCGTCTTCGTCTCGTAGTCATAGTAGGAGCGATCTGACTTCTCGTTTCGCCAAGAAGCCGTGAGAATAAAGCGCTTGAGAAGCACACTACCAGTCAGCACGTTCACGCTCATAGGGCGCTCGGTGTAAAGACGAATCACCGAATAATCGAGAATGAGGGAATCAAGGTAAAAACCTGCGGAAACACTCTCTGCGTTGTACTTCACGACCGGACGGGAATCTGATCCCATCGGATCGTACTCAAGCATCGTTTCGTCTGAGTAAATCGAATACCCAAACGTGAAGGGTCCCAAGATTCCGCTGACGCCGCCCCCAGGCAAGATTCCTTGCGTGTCACGATTGTAGCGGGCCATCAAACCTACATTGAGCTCGAGGCGACGGAGACCCGTTCGTTTCCCCCTGTAGGCATTAAATGCACCGGCTAACGCAATCTTCGATGACTTATACTTCTCGTTGTTTTCCAGCCGGAGGGCGCGAGTTTCATCGAACTCAAGGCTGGGCGGACCAAAGAAAGTTTCTTCGTTGTTCGCGGGAGAAATGGCGGCACCGATTCTCCCGAGTCCTCTGATCAAGGCAAAATCAAATCCATTCTTATAATAGAGAAACTCTCCCCCGATGACTTTGTCGACCGGCACCATTGAAGGATTGATCCGGATCGTGTTGCTCTTCACAGGCCCCGCCGTTTTTGATGAGAACAAACCGCGTGCTTGGCAGTCCGCATGTGAGGAGCAAATCCAACCGGTTGATCCGGGGCCGTAATCAGCTCCATGCGCGGAGACGGTGACCCACGAAAGAGCGATCAATAATGTCAGGGAGAAAAGAAGTCGCAACACAACTTCAGTTTATCATCCGATTCCTACAAAAGGTGACTGCCGTCGAACCGATTGGACCTTTGGCCGAGCTTGCCGTAGTCCTGAGAACTCGAGACAACTAGTTTGCTCGAAAGGAAGGAGAGGCCGGTAGCTTAGAGCGCGGAATTCAATCCTTCATGGAGAATTAAGCGCCGCTTCGATCGCATCTTGTATGAGTCGCGCGTCAGGAGTGAGGTCCGGAGGGAATCTCGCTACGATTTCTCCTGAGCGATTGACGAGAAACTTCTCGAAGTTCCAATGCACGTCGTTTGTTTTCCGGCCTGGTAGATACTTCATCGCAAACGACAGAAGCGCTGGCTTCGCATCTAGATTGGGCCTTGCTTCGGTCAGATGTCGGTAAAGTGGATGCTGCTTTTTTCCTTTCACGGAGATTTTCGCAAACAGCGGAAAGCTTGCGTTATAGCGGGACTGAGCAAACTCGCAGATCTGCTCATTGCTTCCTGGCTCTTGCCAAAGAAAGTCATTTGCCGGAAAACCCAGCACCGAAAAGCCTTTTCCTTCGTACTTTTCTTGCAACTTTTGAAGTCCTTCATACTGCGGAGTTAACCCACAACGAGAAGCTACGTTGACGATGAGGAGAACTTTGCCTTTGAAGGCTGAAAGATTCGTGGGCGTTCCGTCGGGTTTCTCAACACCGATTTCGTAGAGAGAGTGACTCATGAAAAAGTAAGTCCTTCGTCATCAATGGGTTGAAACTTATAGCTGTATAAGTCGGCGAAATAATTTTGGCTCATCTTCCAGGGCGCTCTCGAACCTTGTTGCGGAAGAGACTCTTTAGCACGCTGAATGTAGCCGGATGAAAGATCAAAAAGCTCTGTCCGACGAACACCTGGATTCTCATCGGGTCGCACGGCGGAATATCCGCGAAGCTGCATGAAGGCTAAAACTTTAGCGACCCATTCCCCGATCAAGTCACACTTCAACGTCCAAGAAGCGTTCGTGTAACCAAAGGTCATCGCAAGATTAGGAATCCCGCTAAACATCGCGCCTTTATAAGGTAAGAGCGATCGTGGATCGATTCTCTGCTCATCTACGAAGATCGGGATTCCGGCCAAAAATTTCACCTTCAATCCCGTCGCCGAGATGATGAGATCCGCATTCAGTTGCTTTCCCGACTCCAGCTGCAAACCTGTTGGGATGAAGCTAGTGATCGCATCGGTGAGCACTTCGGCTTTACCTGCGCGCAGCGCCTGAAAAAGATCACCGTCAGGCACGATGCAGAGACGCTGATCCCAAGGGTCGTATTTAGGCTTGAAATTTGCGATCGAAGCATCGCTTCCTTTAAGTTCCTTCTTTACTCCCATCAAGAGTAAGCGACGAGCAGCAAAAGGAAAGAAGCGGCAGAAGGCGAAGAATCCAAGAGAGAGGAAGATGTTCTTCCATCGAATGAGATGATAGGCGAGAGTCTTGTTGAGATTCTCTTTAAGGAACTCGGCCACATGATCCGTCGAAGGCAACGCGGCATAGTAGCTCGGCGAACGCTGAAGCATCGTAACGTGTCTAGCGTGTTTTGCGAGTTCAGGTACCAGCGTCACTGCCGTAGCGCCACTGCCGATAACGACGATCTTTTTCCCAGCATAATTGAGATTCGGATCCCAGTGCTGAGGATGAACGAACTGACCTTGAAACGTAGACAATCCTGGATAATCAGGTAAGAAGCCGCTTTCATAATCGTAGTAGCCACTGCACATGATCAAAAAGCGGCAGCTCAGCTTTTCCGAACCACCTTCGCGTTCGATATCAACGGTCCACTTTCGATCATGACTCGACCAAGCAGCTGACTTGATCTTGTGTTGATAGAGTATCTTCTCGTCGATCTTAAAAGCCTTGGCCGTATCTTTGATGTAGCGAAGAATCGACGGGCCATCAGCGATGGCCTTGCGGTCCTCCCACGGGCGAAAAGAATAACCGAGCGTGAACATATCCGAATCCGACCGGATTCCAGGATACCTGAACAGATTCCAAGTTCCCCCCATCTCGGAACGGGCCTCTAAAATCACGTAGTTCAAATTCGGACAGCGTTTCTGAAGATGGTAAGCCGCTCCGATTCCAGAGAGACCTGCGCCGACGATGATGACGTCAATGTGCGGGATTTCCATGCTCGCAACCTAGCAGCGAATCAGAGTCATCGCTAGGGTCAAAAATGGCGAGACGGTGCTCAGAAGTTTATACCGAAGGTCCCAGAGTAGCTCGTCACTGAAAGATAAGGAGCCGTCACCGCCGAGGAGTAAACGTTGATGCGAAACGATTTGTAACCAAGAAAGAGGCCCACGGCTGGGAAAGTCGCAAATGAATGGAGCTTTCCTTTCTCCCCTTCGCATTCGAATGACTCGATGGGGATCGTGCCTCCAGGCTCGCTTTTCACCTCTTGGCAAACCGGACTACTGCTCGTGAAGACGACACCGTAGGGGTTGATGAGAAAGTTCCCGAGTCTCAAACTTGCTTGAACCCCCGTGTAGAGCCCCCGCATCTCGGGATTGAACGTGAACTTGGTTGAAGCTCCTCCCCCTGCCGAAATGTCCTCGTATTTGGCGGTCGATTTCGCTTCGATCATCGCGGGCCCCGCAAAGAGGCCAGCAGCAAGAATCGATTTCTCTGACCCGAGAAGCCGGTAACTGAGGCCGGCCGCGCCCGCGACACTTCCTGCCTCAATATCGCGAACCGCAAAAGAAGGCTCGCCACTTACGTACGACTGAACGTTTCCGTGAACTTTGCTCATCGTGCCGAAGAGAAAAAAACCGAATCCCGCTTTGTTGGAATAAGAGATGGAAAGGCCGCCGGTGTTCCCCGAAGTTTTCCCATCAAACGAATACATGCTCCCCATGACTTCGTATTCACTAGAGGCTCTTACCTCAACGTAACCATATTGAGGCGCGATGGTGAGCCCTTCGCCTTCGAGGCTCGGGAGCGGTGGAGCTGCCAACATTTTCTGTGCGACCGCCACGGCAATATCGGCTCCGATCGAAGGCGACGATGCCTTCGCAATCGATACCGAGAAAGCAGCTAGCAGAAAGAAGAAGACGGAAATCTTCGACAGCATATTGATCCAGTTTCACGGATCCTCTTCATTGATAAAAGAGCGCAAACAACAACATGAAAAATCCGCACCATCGTCGGGAGATTCCGAATTCGCCATATAGGTCTTGTTTAAACTGGGAGCGACATTCGTCGGGACCCCGAAAGAAGTTGAATTTAATTGAGAATCTCGGCATTTCTCTCCAAACTTGGAATCAACAACGGTCTTGTTTACACTTCGAGGAGAACCTTGTGCCTGCATCGAGTCTCTTAGCGCTGATCGATGACATTGCAACGACCCTAGACGACGTCGCCGTTATGACGAAAGTCGCGACCAAAAAAACGGCCGGCGTGTTAGGTGACGACCTGGCACTGAACGCTCAGCAGATGACGGGCTTCAATGCTGATCGCGAACTTCCGATCGTATGGTCGGTTGCTAAGGGCTCCGCGATTAACAAAGCGATTTTGGTTCCACTCGCGCTCGCGATCAGTCAGTTCGTTCCCTGGTTAGTGACTCCCCTGCTCATGGCAGGTGGCCTCTTTCTCTGCTTCGAAGGATTTGAAAAAGTCTTCGAAAAATTCTTCCACAAAAAAGATGATCATGCCGAGATGCCGGTTAATCCCGTCCAGGCACATACTCCGGAGTACGAGAAATCGCGTGTCAAAGGTGCCGTACGCACTGACTTTATTCTCTCGGCCGAGATCATCGTCATTTCTTTGGGAACCGTCGCAACAGCACCCGTGATGAAACAATTTTCAGTGCTCGCTGGGATCTCGCTCATCATGACAATCGGTGTTTATGGACTCGTTGCCGTCATCGTGAAACTCGATGACGTCGGGCTGTATCTTTCTGGTGAAAACAAAAGTAACTTCACCCGCAAACTAGGTCGCGGAATTGTTGCGTTCGCACCGCAGCTGATGCGCTTTTTGGGAGTTGCGGGAACGATTGCGATGTTCTTGGTTGGTGGCGGAATTCTTGTGCACGGAATCCCGTTTCTCCATCACATTGAACAGGAACATGGTGCGCTTGCAGGGAACGCGCTAGCCATGGCAACTGGCATCGTTTCGGGTGGACTCGTCGTCTTTTTGGTTACGATCTTCAAGAAGTTTCGCAAGCCTAAAGCCGCTTAACCACGCGCTTCGACTTTTGCAGGCAGCGCGAACGTTACCGTGAGCGAAACCAACGAGATAAGCGCTGCCGCTACGAAGACTGATCCCATTCCACTACTTAACGCATCGACGATGGCGGCGCGTGCCGCCGCCGGAACGTTTGACCCGCCATTCAAGAGCTTGTTAACGCTGTCGATTCCTCGTTCCCCCGAGAGATTTAGTTCCACGCCGTGGAGCTTTGCCGAAATCGTTGAGTTGAGAACGCCCCCGAAAGCGGCGACACCAACCGAACTTCCGAGCGTTCGCATGAACATATTATTTGCGGTCGCGACTCCTCGTTCATTCCACGGAACAGAGGATTGAATGGTGATGACGTATGCATTCATCTGAAGCCCAAGCCCTGCTCCGATAAAGAAAACCGCCATCGCGATGAAGATCGCGGATGAGTGATCAAGCAAGACTACGGCCGTCGCTCCTAAAAAGAGCAAGAGCGCCCCAAAGTTTGCGGCCTTTTTGTAACCTGTTCTCGCTATCATTTTTCCCGAGAAGTAGCTCGCAATGGGCCAGCCGATCGACATAGCCGAAAGCGTGAGGCCGCCGGCAAGCGCGCTTTGCCCGAGGACTCCTTGAACGTGAGTCGGGATCATAGCGGAGTAGCCAATCATCAATGCTCCATTTAAAAATGTCGCGATCCCGGCGATCACGATGAGGGGATGCTTGAAGATCCAGAGAGGAAGTATGGGCTCAGCTACTCTCGATTCCACTTTATAGAGGGCAAAGTACAAGCTAGCGCTCGCAATCAGACATCCGCCCGTTTGCCAGCTGAGCCAAGGCCAAGCTGTTCCGCCTTCTAGGAGCGCAATCATTAAAACCGACGTTGCGAGTACTAAAAGAATCCCACCACCTACATCGAGGCGATGCTTTCGGGGCTGCTTCACTTCATGGAGAAAGACGCTCAAGATCACGAGAGCTGCGATTCCCAATGGAATGTTGAGATAAAAAATCCAAGACCAGTGCCCGAGTTCCACGATCGCTGCACCCAAAGCAGGCCCAACCAAGCTTGAGATCGCAAAGACGCTTCCCACATAACCCTGCACTTTGTGCCGTTCGTGTGGAGGATAGAGATCGCCAATCATCGTGGCCCCGATTGGTTGCACAGCCCCGCCACCGATGCCTTGCAAGAACCGAAAGGCAATGAGTTGGCCCATGCTGGTCGCGCGACCGCAGAGAATCGATGCGATCAAAAACAGAATCACACCGACCGTAAAGACCGGTCTACGACCGAAAAGGTCAGCGAGTTTTCCGTAGATGGGAATAGAAACGACTTGCGTGAGTAAGTACGCCGAGAACACCCAACTTAAAAGCGCAAAGCCACCGAGATCCGCGACGATTCGGGGCATCGCGGTCGCGACGATCGTAATTTCGATCGCCGTCATGAACATGGAGAGTAGAATGGCCGCCGTGACCCAACCGCGGTGAGTTGTTTTCGAAGTCGTGGGTGATGTCATTAGAACCTCGATGCGCGCCCTGAAGTTAAACCGGAGTTCATCACCCCGGTTTTTTCGCAAGATAACAAACTTCGTCCGCAAAGGACCTTTAAGTTATCAACGAAATCGTAGGCACCCGGAGTCGAAGCTTTAGCGCGAACCCTCTGCGCGCGCTGGCAGCGTCTTCAAAAACTTAAAGAGCGCTTCGATTTCGACATCGGTCATCGCTTGGGTTGCTTTCCACGGCATGAACTGCGGGTTGATCTGATGATTGTCTGGCGTCAGACCGGTACGTAGGACCTTTTTGAAATCTTCAAGAGACCACTGAGCGAACCCTCCGCTTGGAGTTAAGTTTTTTGCCGGCGGCCAAGAAGGAGGAGTACCAGGAATGGCCCCACCGGAAAAGCCCGGCCCATGGCAACCGAGACAAGCATTTGCGATGTACTTTCCGTACTCGGCGGTTGACTCAACTTTCACGTCATCAATGAATTCGGCCTGTCGATCAAGGTGCTCATATGAAAAGAGAAGCGGCATCTGATTCATGTTGTAGAGCACTCGCGACACGGGACCAATCTTTTGCGTTTCGCTTTCGCGATCTACGGGAGGCACTGTCTTCAGGTAGGCGATCATTCGTGCTAGATCGCGATTGCTCATGCCGTGGAAATCACCTGCCGGCATCATGATGAGAGGACGTCCCTCGGGATCTACGCCAAAGCGGATAGCTCGAATCCAATCTCCGTCTTTGTAGTTAACAACGCGAGAGCCTTTTCCCAGAGTAAGGTTTGATCCAGCGAATCGGCCCACGGGCGGCTCGTTTACGAAAACCCGGCCACCCATGTCTTCACCGTGACAATCCGCACAACCTTTCGTTTGCAGAAGACGCTTCCCCTCCTGAAGAGAGGCTGCGTCTTGAGGAAGTTCGATGGCTGCTACTTCAATATTCACCTTCTCGTTTCGCCGAATTTCGACTCGCAAGGCCGCCAATGCCAGAAAGACTCCTCCAAGTCCCAAGATGATCAAAATGCCCCATCCAAACCGTTTGACACCCTTCTTCATGACGCCTTCTCCAAAGCTGCAGTGTTAGTGTTTACTAACAAATTATTAGCGTTTACTAACTTTTGCCAAATGCTTTTTAAATTGAGATAAGAATTGGACTTAGATAAAGGTAAGCCATGGCGAAACGACTCAGTGCACCCGAGCGTAGAAATTTAATTCTCGATGAGGCTAGTCGCCTGTTCGCGTTTCGTGGTCTACACGGCACGACGACTAAAGAAATCGCGAAAGCGGTCGGTATCTCCGAGCCTGTCTTGTACCAGCACTTTGCTAGCAAAGAGGAAATTTACTCTGAGCTCGAATTGATCTGCTCGCAGCAAACCGCCTACTTTAAAAAGGTCGTTCAGGAATTAGGTCTTGGCGTCGACTCACTCATCACGATTACCTACCTTTTGATTCGAGTCATTTCTTTCAGTAAAGAGCCTGCATCGAAATCAAAAGCAAAGGAATGTGCCCCTTCTGAAATCCTTCTCCGCTTAATGGGATATAGCTTTCTCGAGGACGGCCGCTTTGCGCGCTCGCTTGTCGAGAACTGCATTGGCGCTTTCTTTCAGCAGTGGTCCGAGTGTTACAAGCTGGCGCAAAAAGATGGCCACTTGAATATCGAGAAGGCTGACTCAACTCACTTGTGGCTCGCTTACGAATCTATCATCGGCTTTGGTATGTTCATCCTTCCGCCTCAGTTGTTAGTGGACCGGATCAACAAAACCGATGAAGCCTCCAAAGCCGCAACACTCTTTGTCCTTCGAGGATTGGGGCTTAAAGAATCCGTCGTGGAGAAATATGTAGATTGGCAGGAACTCCGAAAAACCTACGCCAATGCCCTAAAGCTTGCGGACGTATTTTAACGATCGCTTCGATTCCATCGATCCTAAACCGTATCGATTTGATACGGACACCTGCGCACTTTCCCATCTCTTTAAATTTAATGCGTTTATAAACCCTTGTTCCAAAAGTTCATTGGAGCAAAACCCTCTGACCAATGCACTACATTTCATCTGGGGCATGATCTGTCTCATCTTAAGACGCACGATCGTTGTCTTCAGCATTAAGAGATCGAGCAAATGAGTCGATAAGATTATGTGAAGAACGGTACCCTCCCCACCAGGAGTTCGACAATGCGCAAAGAATTGAGGAAAGGCCCGGAAGTCCTCCGTGTCATGGCTCTTCAACTTCTTTTGCTAATTCTGGTTTCATTGGGAACGCTTCTTCACGCCGAACATGCCTACGCGATTCAATCTGGAATCACGTACCACGGCCGCATCTTAAAGCCCGATGGCACGCCTCTCGAAAGCACGAACGTAAAATTCAAATTGCAGATCCGAACGCCCGGTACGGAGAATTGCCTTCTTTATGAAGAGCAACAAACCCGAAACCTTGCGGGCTCTGGTGGTGTTTTCTCAATCACTCTCGGCGACGGCAGTGGCGTCCGCGGCGCCGCTGATGAATACGCGCCAGGGCAAAGTCTTACGTTGGATCGCGCCTTTCAGAACAAAGCAGGTTTTCCATCCACACTGAAAAGCTGTGATTCGGGTTCGGCTTATGCTCCCAACATCGCAGACGGTCGGCGATTCCAGGTCGAGTTCCGCGATGCGAGCATGACGGCTTGGGAAAAACTTCCCGCCGCCGCGATCAACTACGTACCCTTTGCACTCGAATCGAAGTCTCTTTCTGGATTTCAACCGCAACACCTTCTGCGCTTTGACGATGCGGCTGCGCTCCTCAACACAACGCCTCTTTCAGTTACGGACTATACGGATCTTGTCGCTTTGATCGCGGGAACCAGCACGAAGTACACACGCGCGGGTCAACTCAACGGCGTGGCCCTGCCCACTCTCTCCAACGGCCAAAGCTTGCAATGGAACAGCGGAAGCTGGACGGCCGTGACGCCCCTCACTTCTGAAACCGATCCGAACGTTCAAGCATTCGCGAAAACCGCACTGCCTAACTGTGCGGCTGGTGAAGTGCTTCAATCAAACGGAACCGGGTTTCTCTGCGTAACCGACAATACGAGTGGAACTCCGGTTGATGCGACGACAACGGCAAAAGGCATTGTGCAGATTTCGCCGACGGGTGGAATTTCAGTTTCAGCTGGAGTGATTTCACTGCCAGACCAAGGCGGCATCACGGCTGGCAATTCGTACACGAAAGTAACCGTGGATGCGAAAGGTCGCATTACCGCTGGAGCTGCTCTCGCCGAATCAGACTTGCCTTCCATCACCAATGCTTGGTCGGGCACGATCGACGGTTCGAAGATTGACGGAACGATTGGCGGCGCAACGGCGATCTCGACCTCTGGTGCCATCACTACAGGTGGAGCTGTTGGTGCACGTACCTTCAATTTGTTCGATGCGGACACAAACAAAATTTCTTTCGTCGCTCCAGCGTTGAGCGCTGACTATTCTTTGACTTGGCCGGCCGCACTCCCAGGAGTCAGTGGACAAATTCTTTCGGTAAATACGTCAGGACAACTTTCGTGGATAGCGCCCTCAAGTGGATCTGTTACAAGCGTGACGGCCGCGGCTCCCTTATCGAGTACGGGCGGAGCAACTCCGCAGATTTCCATTTCTCAGGCCAACAGCACCACGAATGGTTATCTCTCAAACACCGATTGGTCGACATTCAATAACAAACTTGGAACAACACTTGCCAACGGTTCAATGTGGCTCGGCAACGGATCAAACGTTGCAACTGCCGTAGCTCCATCTGGCGACTTGAGCGTGACGAACGCTGGCGCTTTTACGGTGACACACCTTCAAGGTCGGTCGGTCGCGACGACAACTCCGGTAACGGGACAGGTCCTTCGATACAACTCATCGAATGCTTGGGAAGCAGCGAACTTCTCCGTCAGTGATCTTCGAAAGTCTGACGGCACTTCTCAGTTTGCTTCTGCGTCTTGCTCGGTTGGACAAACATTAAATTGGTCTTCGCTCACCGACACTTTTACCTGCGTGAATATTTCCATCGCCAACACGCAAGTAACGGGATTAGGTACTGCGTCTACGAAGAACTTTGGCACGGCCGCTGGAAACTTAGTTGAACTTGATGCTGGCGCGAAGATTCCTGCCAGCTTGTTACCAGCAGGTGCGGCTTCGCAGTGGGTTACCACCGGATCGGATATCTACTACAACACGGGCAATGTCGGCATCGGGACGACCAATCCAGGAAACGCGCTCGAGGTCAACGGAACTGCTCAAGCCGTCGCAATGACGGCGACGGATTCTTTCCGCATATCTCCAACGGGCGGAATTTTCTATGTTCGTGACAACATGGGAGTGGTCGCAAACTCCGGAATGTCGATCGGCTTCTCTTCGACGACTTCAAACGCCAACACCGGTCCAGATACCCGGGTTTGGAGAGATGCTGCTGGCATCGTCGGCCAACGAAACGGCGCCGCAGCGCAAGCCTATCGTCTCTACAATACATATACCGATGCCTCAAACTACGAGCGAGGTGTGCTTGATTGGCAAACCACCGCGAACGTTTTTCGAATCGGCACGGAGGCGGTCGGGACGGGTACGGTGCGAAACATCGCGCTCATTGGCGGCAACGTCGGTATTGGAACCACGAACCCCACGCTGTCGTTGGATGTGGCCGGCCCGATTCGCAGCACGACCCTCAATGGTAGCGTGCAAGAAAGTTTAGTGCTCACGAATACCCACGTAGGTGCCGGAAGCGGAGCTTCAATTCTCTTTGGTAACGCAGTTAAACTTGCTCAAATCGCAAACGTAGTCGAGAGCACGACGACCGATAGCTCGCTCACGTTCTCAACGCGCCGGACGAGCGGCAACCCAACGGAGAAGATGCGCATCACGGCGGCAGGGAATGTTGGTATTGGAACGACGGCGCCAACGTCGGAGCTCGATGTCGTCGGTACGGTGAAGGCGCGCCAGGGAACGTTTCAAATAAACGGCGGACAGGTTCTTTCAGCTACCGGCAATACCAATGGATCGTCGCCGTACGTGTTCCAGGTCTCGAATTCTACCGCGACGGCCGATGACCAGTATTTGATGCGAGCTTTTTCGAACTCGGTCGAGCGCTTTCACATAGCAAATACCGGCCGCACTTACTTCGCTGATAGCGTCGGCATTGGCACCACGACACCTGGCGCACCTCTCGACGTTAAAGGGGAAATTCGTTTATCTGGAGCTACGAGTGGTTACACAGGATTCCGTCCTGCAGCGGCAGCAGGATCGACTGTCTGGCAACTTCCTTCAACTGATGGCTCGAGCGGACAAGCACTCGTCACGAACGGTTCTGGTGTTCTGACTTGGCAGACGCCGAGTGGAACCGGAGTTTCGACTCTCACGGTGAATGCTCCAATCACAAACGGTGGAACCGCGACTGCACCCAACTTGTCGATCGCGCCGGCAAGTGGCTCCACCAACGGATACTTGTCGAGTAGCGACTGGACAACGTTTAACAACAAACAAGGAACTGGCCTCACCAGCGCCAACATCTGGGTTGGTAACGGTTCGAACACCGCTGCTGCAGTCGCGCCTTCCGGCGATGTTTCAATGACAAACGCTGGCGCATTTACCGTTACGAGACTTCAATCACGGACGGTAGCGTCGACTCTCCCCGTGACGAGCCAAGTGCTTCGTTACAACACGGCGACTACATCGTGGGAGCCACAATACGTTAACTTCGGTGACTTGAAGAAATCCGATGGAACTTCGCAGTTCCCGGGCACACCTTGTACCTCGGCTCAAACCCTCACTTGGTCGTCACTTACAGATACATTCGTCTGTTCAAGCATCTCGATCGCGAGCTCGCAAGTCACCGGTCTTGGAACTGCCGCCGCGAAGAACTTCGGCACCGCTGCGGGGAACCTCGTTGAACTCGATGCGGGCGCAAAAATTCCGGCAAGCTTGCTTCCTTCAGGTGCAGCCTCGCAGTGGACGACCTCGGGATCGAACATCTCATACACCGCCGGAAACGTCGGCGTTGGAACCGCATCGCCTGCGCGCTCACTCCATGTCTCGGGCGGATTCCGCCTCGAGCCCGCAGCTCTCCCAAGCTCACCCGCTGCAGGTGACCTTGCCGTTGATTCTGGTGATGCGAACCAATTCAAATATCACGACGGGGCTGGATGGCGAACGCTCTCGACGTTCGCGCAATACAACTGGGATAATAGAACCTACTCTGCCGCATCTACGGGTGTAGATGGTCAACCAGACGTCGCAACCAATGCGATGTACAACACAAACGCGCTCGACGGCACCGCTGCCGTTTTGCGAGTTGGAGTTCGCAATACAGCGGGCAACTACCAAAATGCTTACATCGGTTCTGTCAGCAACACGGCTGGCTACGCGCCGAGTGTCGTGATTGGTCAACGGACGTCGTCGACGAATTATGCTGAACGCTTGCGAATTGATAGCAGTGGCAGGGTCGGGATTGGAACATCTGCCCCGGGAGCACCTCTGCAAGTTCAGAGCTCAGCGACTATGGCGTTCCCCGCGACTTCTGGGTCGACCCAAGCAGGCTCAGTCCTAAGACTGTCAAACGCCGCTTCGAACGGAGTTTTGGATTTCGGCAATTACGGAAGTAATGGGATGTGGTTGCAATCCACTAACGCTACCTCTCTCAATTCGAACTATCCCCTTTTGCTGAATCCAAATGGCGGAAACATCGGTATCGGTACAACTTCGCCTACGACTGATCTGAGCTTCGGAAACCCCGGCGCATCCTTGGGACGCGTGATCGGCATCGAATCTGGAGCGGCTGGAGACGCGGGTGCTTACCTGACTGTTCGAGCGAGCAACTCCGGCACAGGCACAAACCTCTCGGGTGGAAGCCTTTATCTCTCATCTGGTGCTTCAACGGGCACCGGTGGCTCGACAATGTACTTCCAAACGGCGACGCCCGGATCATCGGGAACTACCGCGAATTCCGCATCGACCAAAATGACTTTGACCGGAACTGGTCGACTCGGAGTCGGAACCGCAACACCGGACACGATTCTTCACGTCGCTGGCACAAGCGGCAACACTTTGAAAATTGTCGATGGTAACCAAGCTGCAGGTAAGGTGCTCGTTTCCGACGCCAACGGTGTTGCAACTTGGACGACCCTTGCTCCCGGCGGAGTTACATCGTTGACCGTCAACGCTCCGATCACGAACGGCGGTACCTCATCGGCGCCGAATCTATCGATCGCGCAGGCGAACGGCTCCACCAACGGTTATCTCTCGAGCACCGATTGGTCGACTTTCAACAATAAACTTGGCACTACACTCACGGGTGGCTCGATCTGGGTTGGCAACGGATCAAACGTCGCGACGGCCGTTGCGCCTGCAGGCGACGTGACGATGACGAAC